>Ga0209278_1001278_pt1 | contig 15638 bp, 17 predicted proteins | sample JI81BgreenDNA_FD_187504 | JGI IMG/M metagenome (GOLD analysis project Ga0209278, IMG submission 187504) | Wastewater effluent complex algal communities from Wisconsin, to seasonally profile nutrient transformation and Carbon sequestration -... | ecosystem: Engineered > WWTP > Effluent > Algae... | reverse complement strand
CTGCTTGTAACACCTTGTCATACCTTGTCGGACTGTCTGCTGTTTGATTAAATGCAGAGTCGTCAAAGATTTCAATTGTCAAGTCTTTATGTCGAAGGGTGATTGCCATTTAAAATTGCATGCAACGTTCGTGGCTTTGTGCATGTTGTGGACTTAGTTAACTGTCAGCCCGTTACAAATGCCCAAAGTTGTTTTCTTGTTCAAATGTAGCTGAATAGGAGAGTAGAATTCCGACTTGCTGAAACAAAAGTTGAATTGAATTCTGTTGCCGATTGCTTCAACGTCAAGCCACAATTGCACAAAACCTCTTGTTGTAAGCAGCCCTTAATATGTTGAGTTTATATGAGTAATAAGTAGTCTCTCTAATGGAAATAATTCAATTGGCTTTTTGTTGTTATAATTCTACTAAATGAATTTGAAATCCAATGTTAACGTTAAAACCTCTTGTAGATTTTATACTAAAATTTTTTAATTCTTCACTTTGTGAACTGTAACCTAAAAGAAATTCAAGTCCTACGGATGAATTAAAATAAATGACTGGTCCAGCTAAAAAAGAGAAATTGGTAAGTTTTCCTTTGTCTCCAAGATGCCAAACACCTACTTGATAACTAATATCAGTTACCAGATTAAATTGTTTTTCTTTATCTAAAAAATAATATCGAGCAAAGGGTCCAATTCCATAACGTTTTGAATCACTTGTACTGATAGTCCCATTAGCACTTGATGACTCTCCTTTACCCCATGAGAAATATGGTCTTAGTCCGAGAGCAAATTTGTCAGCAATGAAGTAGCCAACATTTGGAAAGACACTAAGTTGTATTTGTCTTGAGTAGCCTGATGTGATTGGATTAGGAATAGAAGTATATTCTGATTTTGAAGAATAAAAACTAGCAAATCCTCCAACTAAGAAAGAATTGCGGTCTAATTGTGCGTTTACATTAATAGCTAAAATCAAAAAAGTGATAATTGAAACTGGTAATTTCATATTTAGAGCCTAAATATTGGTTTTAAAATCTATGTTGGATTTTAGAATTTGTGCAAAGGGTTGCTTACAACGTTCGAGGCTTGGCGTTGTGGCTGCAATAGCGTTCTGTCAAGCTGGGAACTGGTGTTGAGTAAAGATAATTAGTTGATGTTAAAAATAGTCAGCCCAATAGCGTAAGGTCACGCTGAGAACAACAGTTGAATAGCGATTTGTTGTTGATTGCTTATTCGTCAAGCAGCCATAATGCCAAACCTTTTGTTGCCTGCTGTAATTCTTCAAACTTCATAAATTCTGCCATTGTCAGCATCGCCATTTCCTTTGTTTACAATAGTCGGCTTTATCCATTTTAAAGTATGGTCTTTTAGTCCTTGTCCAATTGCTTGGTTTCTCCAAAATCCACGTCTCCAATGTGTTGCAATTGTCTTGCTATTTTCTTTTGAGTTAGAATGTTTGTAGGATTGTCCCACAAAATTAACTTTCGTATATCCTCTGTTAGTTATGTCCTTTTTAATTTGTTCTTTTTGGTGCTTTGTTTTTGCTTTATCAAGTTTGTCTAACAAAAATTGTGGTGTGTCAGTTGGATAAACTGATTTTGGAATCTCTTGCTTTGAGGATAAATAACATAAGGTGTTAAATACAATATTTCCAATTTGATTGAATAATATTTGTGTTGCTTCTTTAGCTTCTTGGCTTGCAGTTCTTGGAATCAGTTTAGGAATATAAGGGGTTGTCTTAAGCGTATTGTTTTCAAGTGTGTAGTTAATTCTAAACCACTCGCCAAGTAAAGAAGCATAATTTCCCCAAAGCCAGTTTTTTGAATTGTCTGGATTTTTGGTGAATCCACAATAAAAAAAATCAATTTGATTTTCCTTAGAAAAGTTTTTAATTACAAATATTCCGTCAATATAAAATGCTACTCCACTCAAGTCTATTGCAAATTGTCTTTCTAATTCTGCAAATGATATAAAAAAACTTTGAAAAGGAAATTCAATAAGATTTAGTGGGATTTCAGAAACACTTGTTTGTTCAAATAACTCTAATAGTTCTTTAGTAAAATGGAAAATATTCCTTCCATTTTTTCGCCACTTATAGTAAAACCAAAAAAAGTTTAATTCTCTTGATAATTTATGATTAAAGTTTTCTTCGCTAATTGGATAATTTAAAGGGAACTTTTTTTCTGCTGAAACCATTTCATCATAAATGATGTTTTGGATTGTCATTTGGAAACTGTCGTTAAAAATTTCTTCATGTGTTTTGTCCCCACATAAAGAAATTAGTTTTTCAATAAATGGTCTTGACTTTTCATAACGAATGGGAAAGAAAATGTCATTTTTTGTCATGCTTTGAAAAATTGCGAAGTGTCAAATATTATAGCAGGCAACGAACAGGGCTTTGTGTCAGGTGTGGAATTTGAAATTCGTCTGCCCGAACTGAAGCCAAATTATTGTTGGCTGCTCAAAAATAGTAGTTTAGTTGATTAGAATTCCGTCAGCCCGAACAGAAGTTGTATAGCGAACAAAAGTTGATGTTTTATTCGTCTGCCACACTTGCACAAAACCCAATGTTAGCTGCAGATTTTCTTTCCAGTCGTTCAATTTTTGTGTTCCTCCCAAACTTAAAAGTTGTTGCAAATTGTGAACGAGTTTTGTCGAGCCACAACAGGTTTGAAATTGATGAGCAACTACAAATTTTTTCTTCGAGTTGTTCTCTGTCAAGCCACAGTAAAATTGCAAACTATGAGCAAGGTTTTGTGTTTACAAATAATGCAGTCTTTGTCAAGCTGCAAGAGTTTTAAAACTTATAAGCAACCACAAATATTTTCTAAGAGTGTTCTCTGTCAAACCCAAACAAAACTGAAAATAATGAGTAAGTTTTTAGTTTACAAACAACGCAGTTTTTGTCGAGCCACAGCAAGTTTGTAAATACTAAACAGCTTTGAATTTTGTCTTGCTAAACGAGTTGTGTCTAACCAACGCAACCAATTTTTAAAAGGACTTTGTCGCCACGAATTGCACAAATGCACACTAATATTTCTTGTTCGTTCGTTGCAGATTTTGTCTACCAGTTTTGGTCTGCTGTTAGTGATTGTCCAACCAATTTTATTGTGTCCTGCTTTGTAGACTTTAGCAAAAGTCCACCCAGTTACTGAAGCTAAATTGAAAAACAAAAGAACAAAAAAACTACAAAAGCCAAATTAAAAAAAGTTTGCTGATGTGGGCTTTGGCTCAAGTCTTACCCAGATATTTTAAATGCGTTTTGTCTGTCGCTGAACAATGGTTAAACTGCTTGGCGAAATTTGCAGCTAACGGTTCTGGGCTTGGCGTTCGTGCGGGATTTCAGGGCACAAAACTGTCAACCCTGCACTAAAGTTGATTTGGAAAACTGCACTTGAATTTAAGCACTTCACCCCGCATGACGCCAAACCCATGTTAGCAGTAGGCCTTCTTATCATTGTCAGGGTTTTACGTTTTTAATTGTTTCGTTCAATTCTTTTAGCGTTTCAGTCAACTGTCGTGTCTTAAAACTAAAAAGTCCATTTCTCTCTTTCATCATAGTCGGCATATTGTAAATATTCTCAACTGCTTTCGAAATCAATTCTTCTTTTTTGGTTCCTGCAATGTCTCCATATGCTTGAACTGTCAAAGCAATTGCAGAACGGAAAGCGTATTCTTCTTGATAACTTCTCTCTCGAACATATTGCTTAATAGCAAAATATAGAACAATCATTACTGGAACAGATTTTAGTGAGTTTATGAGTAGATAGTGCCAATCAATTGTTGTTGGATAACCACCAACTAAGCCAAAGAAATTTGTGAATATTCCAATAATTAATGCTAACGCAAATATGCCTGTTCCAAATACTACCTTTGCCCAGTTTTTAACTGGCTCTTGAAGTTCTTTTTTTCTATCGTTAAAAGTGTTGAACAATTTAACAGCACCTTCTTTTCCTATCAACTCATTTAGAACTTTTATTCGTTCGTCAAATGTTTTGCTTTTGTCGAGAATAATTTCTAATTGTTTTTCAAATGCTGAGTTATGTTTAGTCGTAATAGCGATTTGCTCAGTATAACTATCTTTTAATTGTTTAAGGTCAGATGAAAATTCATCAAAAATTTCTTTCTCTTCCTTTAGTCTTTCCTTTATTGCTTCAAGATTTGCGTTTTGTTGATTTAGTAGCCCTGTAATCTGCTGGTTTGTGTCCGTGCTGTTTGTAAGTAGTCTTGTAATTTCATCAGAATGCGTTCGTGCTGTAGGTAGAAGACTTGAAATTTCAGAGAGTTCCTGATTTTTAGTCGTTATTAATGTTGTCAGATTGTTTTTTTCAAGATTGAGTTCGGCAATTAGTTTTTTGTTAGTGCTTACATTTTTCTCAATTTGCTCTACAACTATTGATAATTTTGCTTTTAATTCTTCAATTATCTGATTCTCTTTTTTTCTGTCAAGCGGTTCTTCTTTTTGCCAAAAACCATTTTGAACTAAGTAATAAACCAGTCTGTATAAGTGAGTAACAGCATTGTTAAAGTCATTCCCTGATAAGTAAGAGTTGAAATTTGCTATGTCATCTCTTAGGTTGCCAGCTCCAAAGTCATTTTGAAATTGATATTGAAATGGTAAAATGCTGAACATTTTAGATTGCAATAATTGCCCAATTTGTGAAATTGCTTTCTTGGAATATTCTCCAAATTCAAGAACTGAATAATAGCCAATGTAAATACTATTCAAGTCTTGATAGTCTTTGTAAACTTCCGCAATTCTTTTATCCACTTCTAATTTCCAAAAGTCGTCAAGCAGTGGAATGATATTTTGTTTATGGTCTGGTGTCATACTATGTTTATTAATTGTATGTTGTCGTTTAGGCTTACTGCTAACGTTCAAGGCTTTGTGCAGGTGTGGGAATAGAATTCCGTCTGCTTGCAAACGTCAGCCAAATTTATAGGTTAAAGTTGATGATTTTTCTTTTGCTCAATAGCGTTCTGTCAAGCTGGAACTGAAGTTTAATAGTAGTACAAAAGACGAAGCTTATTCCGTCAAGCCACACTTGCACAAAACCTTTTGTTATGCCCAGTTTTCATCTCTATTTTAACTGTCTGTTTGCCTTTTTTATCAAGTTAGTGTCAATGAAAATGTAACCTAATTTTTCTAACTTACTTTTTTCATTTGTTTCGTGTTTATTAAGGTAAAATTCACTCCAAACTGGATGAAGTCGATATTCTTCATCGCTTGGGTTGTAGAAGTTCGAGCCAAACTCGTTGCCCATGTAATTTTTAACTCGGTCTGATAGGTCGTCACCGTCCATATTTACAGGTCGTTTTGCAGAATTGTTGTATAGTCCACTGTCTAAGTAAATAACATTATTGCTGTCAAATTTTAAGGATTCACCTTTTGTGTATTTTACACTTTTTGATTTGTCTGTTGTTGAAATGATGAAGTAATGTCCCTCTTTATGCTCGTCAAGTTGCAATTGAAGATTTTCATAATTTCTATGTTCTTTAAAAAAGAAAGTGAAGCAGATAGCCGAAACATAAATGGATGAAAATGTCACGGTATGCCAGCTGGATTTAGAAATTGTCTTTGTCAGAAAGCCGAGTAAAAAAGAAAGTCCGAATACGAAAGGTGTAAAAAGTGAAACTAAAAAACAAGGTGGTAAAATCATTGTCGGTGTCTGCAACATTGTCTTGATACCAAGTGCATAAGAAATGACTCCTAAGATAACTATTGCAATTTGTTCTTTTGATTTAGTCATCGTGTCGTCTAAAATTGGGCATAACGAACAGGGCTTGCTGCAGTTTGGGCATTTGAAATCCATCTGCCCGTAACTGAAGTTGATGATTGCAATATTGCTGATGTTTTATTCATAAGCCAAATTTATAACGTCAAGCTGGAACTGAAGCATAATAGTAGCACAAAAGTTGAGATTTACAACGTCAAGCCCAAATTGCAGCAAACCCAATGTTGGTTGCTGTGTTCGTCTTTCAATATAATTCGTCAAACTCTCTGTTTAGGATTTTTTGAATTCCAAATACTCCTAATGGAAAAACGAGAAGTCTTAAAAAGTGTCCAAACCCAGTCCAAAATTCTGCTTTCCTTCTATGTTCAATAGTCGTTATAACTGTTGCTGCTCCAATGAAAACATAATAAAAACAATAAAGTCCAACTAATGTCAATGGAACAAGAATAAATAAAATTTTTGCGTCTGTTTCACTGTCTTGCTTGGGCAAAAAAAAGCTAATAATAAAAATAACAATAAGAACATATACTCTAATACTATACTTCTTTTTTGTCAGCCAATTTATTTTTTCTTCTCTTAAAAAGTCTTGTCCATTGTAACCAATTGAAACAACCCAAGCAATCCAAACTATTAATATTAATGGCAAAATATATGTCTCAAAAGTCGAAGCCCAACTAAATAAAAAAACTGAAAGAAATAAACAAAAAAGTTTCCATCGTTTTATTTGTAAAAGAAATTTTAGTCTTTCCATTTTGTCAATTTAGGGTCGTCAATACATAGCAACCAACGTTCGAGGCTTGCCGCAGGGCTGGAATTGTTGCTGTGTCCGCCCGGCAACTGAAGCCGATTAGAATTACTGATGTTGAAGTTAACAACTAAAAGCCAAATAGAATACGGTCAAGCCCGGTATTAGCTGATAGCAGTACAACTGATGATTGTTATTCCGTTCGCCAGCCTTGCGGCAAACCTTTTGTTGCCTGTAGCCTTACGTCGCAATACTCTTTCTTTGCTTAATTGTCCTGATAAAATAAATAAGAAACAAAATTTGTCCAATGTAAAAAAGTGTCCACGCAATTGGAATTATTTTCATATGAAATTCTATTGCTCTTATCAATTTGTCTTGGTCTGTCAATTCTACATCAAAAAGAATAGTCGGGAACTTTAAAAATATTATTGTCGGAATTGTCAATAAGAAATGAATTGCGAACAAAGTCCAGTTGATTTTGTCTGTCCGCTTAGATAATAACCAATAACCAATTGTCACCAGAAGCAAAACAATAACAACAATAAGTCCCCAAATGAAATAAGGCGGGAAAATTGTCGTGTGCCAACCAGGAACTACTGAGGTTGCAAAGTCAAACGAAAAAGGAATTGTCAGTAGCAACAAAATGAGAAAGGCAAGAAATGGAATATAAGGTCTTGTCATGAATGTATGTCTTGTCAATGCCGATTTGTTTTAGAAGCTGTCACCAAAGGTTACAGGCAACGTTCGTGGCTTTGTGCAGGTGTGGACTTTGATAACTGTCAGCCCTTTACAAAAGCCTAAAGTTGATTTGTTGTTCAAATGTAGAGAAATAGGTGAGTAGTATTCTGTCTTGCTGGAACAAAAGTTGAATTGTAAACGACTGCCTATTGCTTCAACGTCAAGCCACAATTGCACAAAACCTTATGTTATGCGTAGGTTTTCTATATCTGTCAGTGCACACAACCAACATAAATGTCCGCTTTTATTTTAAACACTTTATCCGCTGTTTTATAAAGAACTGTCAAAGCACTGTCTGCACTTTTTTCTGTCTCGTAAATTCCTGTCACCAAAGCAATAGTTTTTTCACCTGATTGTTTTTGGTAAAAGTTTAAATATTCTAAACTTAAATTGTCAGATGGAAAACGTCTGGGAAAATAGTCTCCTGCATAGATTTCGTCTTTGTCATTATCTGGTAAGGCAATAAGATTTTTGGTTTTGTTATAAAATCGTCCCATTGTGTCAATTGGGATTTTTAGTGTACTGCTTAGGTCAAGCATTTTTTTATGAAGTATTGAATAGTCTTGGCTCGTGTCAGCAACTACTACGAAGTAAGTTGCATTATCATAGTCGGTAGTGTCTTCCGCTATATTATTGTCAGTCGTAATGTTGGTTTGTAAACCAAACGACATATGAATTTTTGTAGAATCAACTTCAGCTTCTTTTTTGTCTGTTGTTGTACCACAAGCTGTCAAAAGAACCGTGAATATGATGTAGATGTGTCTTATCATAAATTTACGCATAACGTTCGAGGCTTTGTGCATGTTGTGGACTTAGTTAACTGTCAGCCCGTTACAAAAGCCCAAAATTGATTTATAGTTCAAATTTAGCTAAATAGGAGAGTAGAATTCCGTCAAGCTAGAACAAAAGTTGAATTGTAACCAACTGTCGATTGCTTCAACGTCAAGCCACAATTGCACAAAACCTTTTGTTAGCTGTGGTGCTTATAGGTCTAATACAATCTTTAAGTTATCTCTTAGTTGATTTATTTGTTCAAGTGTTAGTTTGCCAATTTTTTTAATAAAGCGTTTGTTGTCAATTGCTCTTGGTTGGTCAACAAGTATGTCACTATTTTTTGTAAGCTGTCCCTTTCTTAAATGAACTCTTAATATTTCGGCTTCTGGGTTTACGTTCGTCGTTATTGGGCAAATTATTGACGATAAATGTGTGTCATTTAGTAAGTCCGTCTGTATAATTACTACTGGTCTAGTTTTACCTGGCTCCGTCCCCACAGTAGGATTTAAATCTGCAAGCCAAATGTCATATTGCTTATATTTCATCGGCTAATTTTTCAAATTCAGCTAAAATTTCTGAAGAACTCTGTGATAAGATTTTACTTTCTTTAGTTAATTTCTTTTTTAATACACGTCTTTTATTGAACTGATTATAAAGATTAAGAGCTTCATTGATGTAGCGATTTCTTGCAAGGTTTAATTCTGAAACGACTTTTTCAGTCTCTTCAAAAATGTTGTCGTCAAGTTTGAGCGAAAGAGTTTTCATAATTCTTTTTGGTAAAAGTATATACTATTTGTGTATACTCAAAAATTTTATTGCTCTTTACGCATTACAGCTAACGGTTTTCGGCTTGGCGATGTGGCGGATTTTCAGCACAAAAGTTCAATAGAATTACTGCTGTTGAACTTTGCACAAATGTTTCATAGAAGCACTTCAGCCGCCATATTGCCAAACCGATGTTAGTGGTAGTTTTTCTTTGCATTAGTCAATAAATTTTGTGTCAAGCAACGATAATGACTGCATTTCTCCTTCGTCAAGTAGTCGTCCGCTTAATTTTAATTTATCTTTTGTTCTTACTTTTTCTTCATCTGACTTGTCAGCAAAATAAATAACCAATGTTTTTGGTTTGTCTTTATAGTTAATTTCTGTCGTCAAGTAAATATGTCCACCGTCTGCACCTGTAGTCAATAATTTGTAATCGGATATTTCTATTTTAAAGTCAGATAACTTGTCAAACATTTCCCATTTCCATTCAAAAATATCTTTACTAACTTCAGAAGTTTTAAAATGCTCTTTGAAGTCATTAAGCAACAAATTATTGTCTGTCCAATATCCGTAATTGTCCTTGAATGGCATTTTTAATATTGCACGTCCTTCTTTATCAAGTCCTATTTCACGTTCAGGTATTCCAGTTTCATTGTCACATTCTATAAGCCAATAATGCACTTCGTCTATTTTGTTTTCAAAGTCTGGATTTGCTTTAGGAATAATCGTCGTCAGAATACCTACCAATGCTTTTTTCAATGAACTTTTTATCAGTCCATCTTTCGCTGTCTGGCTGTCGTTTTTCGGTGCGTCAAATTGTATGTAGGTTGTCTTCATAAAATTACCACTAACGTTCGTGGCTTTGTGCAGGTGTGGACTTAGTTAACTGTCAGCCCGTTACAAAAGCCTAAAGTTGATTTGTTGATCAAATTTAGGAAAGTAGGTGAGTAGAGTTTCGTCTTGCTGGAACAAAAGTTGAATTGTATTCTGTTGCCGATTGCTTCAACGTCAAGCCACAATTGCACAAAACCTTATGTTATGCGTAGGTTTTCTATATCTGTCAGTGCACACAACCAACATAAATGTCCGCTTTTATTTTAAACACTTTATCCGCTGTTTTATAAAGAACTGTCAAAGCACTGTCTGCACTTTTTTCTGTCTCGTAAATTCCTGTCACCAAAGCAATAGTTTTTTCACCTGATTGTTTTTGGTAAAAGTTTAAATATTCTAAACTTAAATTGTCAGATGGAAAACGTCTGGGAAAATAGTCTCCTGCATAGATTTCGTCTTTGTCATTATCTGGTAAGGCAATAAGATTTTTGGTTTTGTTATAAAATCGTCCCATTGTGTCAATTGGGATTTTTAGTGTACTGCTTAGGTCAAGCATTTTTTTATGAAGTATTGAATAGTCTTGGCTCGTGTCAGCAACTACTACGAAGTAAGTTGCATTATCATAGTCGGTAGTGTCTTCCGCTATATTATTGTCAGTCGTAATGTTGGTTTGTAAACCAGACGATATATGAATTTTTGTAGAATCAACTTCAGCTTCATTTTTGTCTGTTGTTGTTGTACCACAAGCTGTCAAAAGAACCGTGAATATGATGTAGATGTGTCTTATCATAAATTTACGCATAACGTTCAGGGCTTTGTGCAGGTTGTGGACTTTGCTAACTGTCAGCCCGTAACAAAAGCCTAAGGTTCATTTGTTGTTCAAATTTAGCTAAACAGGAGAGTAGAATTCCGTCTAGCTGGGACAAAAGTTGAATTATAAACGATTGCCGATTGCTTTAACGTCAAGCCACAATTGCACAAAACCTTTTGTTAGCGGTTGTTTTTTATTTCGTCATTATTTAGTTTGATATAATGCAATTCTATTTCCTTCTGTGTCTTCAAACTCAGCAACAAGTCCAATTCCATTGTCTGTTTTGGGATATAAAATTTGTCCACCATTTGATGTAGCTAATTTCAGTGTTTCGTCAATATTTTCTGTCTTGAAGTAAATCACAACTCCGTCTTTTGTCGGTTTATAGATCTCTCCTTTTGCTAATGCTCCTGAAATTCCTGAATTTTCGTCAGCAAATGGAAACAAAGCCATTTCATTATTATCAATGCTTTCCTTGTCAAAGTCAAAGTGGAATACAGCATTGTAAAACTTTATTGCTCTTTCGATGTTAGTCACAGGAATTTCAAAATAAACAACTGGGTTTGACTTCTTTGTCATAAGATTTTTCTCAGTTTGTTTACTTGTTGCTTTTGTGTTATCGCCACAAGAAGTTAAAAGTTGAATTAACACTCCAAAAAATATTGTTGTCAATATGTTTTTAGTTCTGTTCATTTAGCTCATTTTATCAATTTACAGGTCGTTTTAAAACTACCGCTAACGTTCGGGGCTTTGTGCATGTTGTGGACTTAGCTAACTGTCAGCCCGTTACAAAAGCATAAAATTAATTTGTTGTTCAAATTTAGAGAAATAGGTGAGTAGAATTTCGTCTTGCTGGAACAAAAGTTCAGTTGTAAACGAATGCCGATTGCTTCAACGTCAAGCCACAATTGCACAAAATCTCTTGTTAGTGGCAGTTTTATTCGGTTTCATAAAATTCAAACCAATTTTTGTCAACCTGCTTGGTCAATACAACCTTAAAATGATAACTTCTACTTGCCACAGAGGTAGCAGGTAAAGTGTCCCCAACTTTGGAATTTATATTTTTAAGGAACAAGTATCCTTTATTTATAGTAAGTCCAACTACAACTCCGAAACGAAAATAGTTGCTGTCTCTGTTGAAGTCATTTACTCCAATTTTGTAAAAGGTCTTTATGCAATTGGTCAAGCTGTCCGAATGCACATTCAGCTCTTTAGCTCTTTTTCTTACGCTATAATAGTTTGGCTTATCCTGTTGTACGGTGTCAAGAAATACCGACTGTCTATTGACTATAAAGTCATTCCCATCAGCTTTTGTGTCAATAATAGAAATCTCGTTAATTGTTGGTAAATTTTGAATTTGTCGAACAAAGAGATTGCCTGAATCGATGTTGAACTCGTCCATTTCATAAAGCTTGTAAAGTTTACGTTGTGTCTGACAAGCAAACAAGAATACTGATGTAATTGCCAGCACAATTAGTAAAGGTCGCTTCATAAAAAATTGCCACTAACGACCAAGGCTTGGCGATGTTGGGGACATCCGCATCCCGTCACGCTGGAACTGGTGATAAATATAGTTACTAAAGTTGATGATAGGAGCGAAGACCAATAGCGTTTTGTCTAGCCGGTGACGAAGGAAAAATAGCAGTACCACTGTTCAAGATTGGTTTGTCCAGCCCCAATATTGCCAAACCTTTTGTTAGTAGCCGTTTTTGTCTAGCCCCAATTGTTTTCTACTGCTCAAACTGAATGTGTAAAGTTCTTCGATGGGAACAGCTTTTTTTGAACTTTTATTTACGTCCTTGCCTTCCTTTGTCCATAAAGAAGGATAGAAGCTGTAACTCATATTGCCGTCAAGTTTTACAACTTCATCTTTCCAGTTTGTCCACCTCATGGTTTTATAAAAGTCAGAAAGGTCTCCGTTGAAGCAAAATTTTAAAAAGTCTGTGTATGTCAAGTCAAGTGCTTCCCACCTCAAATTGTCTGGTGAAAGATAATAGACTTTACCAGCGTCTTTACCAAACTGTCCACCGTTGATTGCAAAGAAACCGCCAACAGCATCGTCAGCTATTAAAAGAAAAGCTGGTCGATCGCCAAAATTGTTAAAGGATTTTCCTTTGTTCCAATCAGGAAGCGTCCTGTTTAACTTGCTATTACCTGAACCTAAAATTCGTATCCAGCCATTGTCAATTAACAAGCCACCTGTCGAGTAGATGATTGCTCCCATTGGTGAACGTGTTGTTACCTGTGTCTTAAATAATGCGTCTTTTGCATTTGCTGTATCAGCTGGAAGAATTTCAACTTTATTTTTGGCTTTGTCTATCCATTGTTGAACAAGTGTCCAACCAGATTCTGACTTGTTTATTAATTCCTCAACAGGTCTCATTTTATTTTGAGCAAAAGTTGTCAAGGTCAAAAGGGTAAAAGATAAAAATGATAAGAGTTGTTTCATGTCGAATTAAAATGGCTACTAACGTTGAAGCATTGGCGATGTGGCGGTATTCTGTGTTCCGTCTGCCCGATGCCGCTGCTGATTAAAGATACAAAAGCCCATTGTTTATTTTGTTGCTCGGCTTTATTCGTCTGGCGAAACCGAAGCTGATTAGCGAACTAAAAGCTGAGAATATATTCGTCGCCCCGCCATATTGCCAATGCACTTGTTAGGCGCATTTGTCTTTACCATCCAGGTCCAAGCTTCTCATTTGTTGGCGGCTCTATTGTTCGCATGTGGTTTAATTCCATCGGGTCTTCTCCTCTTTTAATCCTTTTATGCATGTCCAATAGAGTTGTTAAAAGAAATTCAATGCCTTCATTTTTCGTGTCGTTCTGAATTTTAATTTTGGTCAAAGCATTTTGTGTCGCTTGCCAGAAATAGTCTCGGCTTGTAGGCGAAAAAGTCCTTAGGTCAAAGTTGAACATTATGTTTTCATCCTTTCTAATAAATCCCCCATATCCGTTATATACATCGCCGATTTCTTCACGATAGACAAACGGCTCTAAATAGTCGTAGAAAGCTTTGGCTCCGTCAATCTCTTTCAATTCGTCAGTAATTAATTCTAACATATACGCCATGCCTGTCCATCGTCTTGCAAAGCCTCTGCCGTCTTCAAGTGTCCAAAATGCTGATGCCATATTCTATTTTGTCACGTTTCAAATTTCAAAGCCCTTGAATACCCCCTAAATTTTTTGTCACTTTGAAATTGAAACTGCTAAAGTGTTTGCGCCTAACGTTTGTGGCTTTGTGCAGGTGTGGACTTAGCTAACTGTCAGCCCGTTACAAAAGCCCAAACTTGATTTATCGTTCAAATTTAAGTAAATAGATGAGTAGAATTCCGTCTAGCTGGGACAAAAGTCGAATTGTATTCTACTGCCGATTGCTTCAACGTCAAGCCACAATTGCACAAAACCTTCTGTTAGCGGTTGTTTTTTATTCCGTCATTATTTAGTTTGATATAACGCAATTCGGTTTCCTTCTGTGTCTTCAAACTCAGCAACAAGTCCAATCCCATTGTCTGTTTTGGGATATAAAATTTGTCCACCATTTGATGTAGCTAATTTCAGTGTTTCATCAATATTTTCTGTCTTGAAGTAAATCACAACTCCGTCTTTTGTCGGTTTATAGATTTCTCCTTTTGCTAATGCTCCTGAGATTCCTGAATTTTCGTCAGCAAATGGAAACAAAGCCATTTCATTATTGTCAATGTATTCTTTGTCAAAGTCAAAGTGGAATACATTATTGTAAAACTTTATAGCTCTTTCGATGTTAGTAACAGGGATTTCAAAATAAACAACTGGGTTTGATTTCTTTGTCATAGGATTTTTCTCAGTTTGCATGCTTGTCGTTTTGGTATTATCGCCACAAGAAGTTAAAAGTTGAATTAACGCTCCAAAGAATATTGTTGTCAATATGTTTTTAGTTCTGTTCATTTAGCTCATTTTATCAATTTACAGGTCGTTTTAAAACTACCGCTAACGTTCGGGGCTTGGCGTTGTGGCGGAATTTGTAAAACTGTCAGTCCGTTACGAAAGTTTATTAAAGTTCATTAGTTGACGTTAGATTTTGTTGTTCGGCGATATCCGTCAAGCTGAAACTACAGATGCCAAATGTACCAAAGTTGAGAATTGCGTTTCAGTCCGCCGACATAACGCCAAACCTTTTGTTAGCGGCTGGTTTTTCTTTGTCAATTAAGTATTCTGTATGAAATAGCAAGCAACTTTACTTGTCGGTTCAAAAAATACAAATAAATCACCGTCACCCCAAAAGTTCATTTCTTTAAAATATGAAGCCATAAAATCAGATGAGGGTTCAACATTACTTTCCCTTACTTCAACACCAACATCGCTTCGCAACTGGCAAACAAATTTCATTGTTTTATTCGTATTTGGACAACGAGGAATGTCAGGGTACTGTATCCAGTTTGGAACGCCGGTGTGACCTAAGCCATATACAATTTCATTTGAAAGTTCAGTTTTGAACTTCAGTTCTTTGAAAATGATTTTTGAATTGCTGTTTAGCTCATCATAGGAACAGTCAGCTTTCTCAACCTGTTCTCTATTTACTATGGTCGGACTAAATGGTTCAGAATAATCTAAGAACACTTTACCAATATTTAAGTAAATCGGACAAATTAGATTTAGTCTAAATGGGAGCCAATTAAATGCTTGGTCTTTATTTTCCAAATAGCCTAAATATTGAAATGGTACAGATAAATTATTGTTCGGAATCTTGAAGTCTCTTGGAAAGTCTCCGCCAAATTGATGAAGACCGTTATTGTCTTCATGAAAATTATAAACTTTATTGGCTGAAATGTCTCGAAACTCAAGCTTACCAATAGCCTGCTTTAGCTGTAAATTTTCTAACAAATGTCCTTCTTTTTCTTCTTTGCCGTCAGAAAATAATTTACCACTTTTAAGAAGATTGTTTTCGTCAAACCTAAGTTGAATGTAACTACTTGAAGAAAGGGCTGTTTGCTGGTCAACACATTGAGTTAGCATAAAATTCTCACATTGTTCACTTCCGTCAAGTGAAACTTCCCATCCAGAAAAGTACTGTACCTTTTCATTATTGTTTTGCACACCGAATATTTTATTAAAAAATCCCATAGTCTGTCAGTTTGTAGAGTTTGTCTAAACTTGCCGCTAACGTTTTTGGGCTTGGCGTTCGTGCGGGATTTCAGGGCACAAAACTGTCAGCCCAGCACTAAAGTTGATTTGAAAGACTACTCTTGAATTTAAGCACGTCACCCCGCATGACGCCAAACCC
>Ga0209278_1001277_pt1 | contig 15660 bp, 10 predicted proteins | sample JI81BgreenDNA_FD_187504 | JGI IMG/M metagenome (GOLD analysis project Ga0209278, IMG submission 187504) | Wastewater effluent complex algal communities from Wisconsin, to seasonally profile nutrient transformation and Carbon sequestration -... | ecosystem: Engineered > WWTP > Effluent > Algae... | reverse complement strand
AAATTATCCGTCAAGATTTTAGAATGAAAAAGCCTCATTGGTTACATTTATTGTAGATTATCTATTCTAAAAAACAGATTTTATCCGTGAAAAAACAGAAATTATCCGTCAACGTTTTAGAATGAAAAAGTCTCATTGGATACATTTATTGTAGATTATCTATTCTAAAAAACAGATTTTATCCGTGAAAAAACAGAAATTATCCGTCAAAGTTTCAGAATGAAAAAGCCTCATTGGATACGTTTATTGTAAATTGTTTATTCTAAAAAACAGATTTTATCTGTGAAAAAACAGAAATTATCCGTCAAGATTTTAGAATGAAAAAGCCTCATTGGTTACATTTATTGTAGATTATCTATTCTAAAAAACAGATTTTATCCGTGAAAAAACAGAAATTATCCGTCAAGATTTTAGAATGAAAAAGCCTCATTGGTTACATTTATTGTAGATTATCTATTCTAAAAAACAGATTTTATCCGTGAAAAAACAGAACTCTTCTAAACTAAGCCCAAGGTTTTTAGTAAAAGTCCTGCTGGATTACCTACTTTTCCAAATTTCCCAAGTTTCCAATCATGATACCACTTGAAAGTTTTTTGCCTTAAATCCTCATTTTTAGCAATTTGTTCAAGTAGGTCATTTCTTTTTATCCCTATTTCCTCTAGGTTTTGAGCACATCTTTGTTCTTTTGGATCTTGACTAAAATCTATGTTGATAATAACTTTAGGGTTTTGTAAATCGATTTTAAACTCTATTTCTGTAAAAGAGCGTCCTTTCTTGATAAGTTCATAGGATACTTTTAATTCAGAATACTCATTAATTTGTTCTATAGCAGGATCTAACACAAAACCTTTTAATTGACTAATTTGCTTGTATTGTTCTGCCTCTTTACCCTTAGGATCAAAAAGTTTTAATCTGGTCTTTAAATCTTCTATACTAGTCCTCCAAATACCAATATCTTTCCATTGCGATAACATTGCATATATTCTTTTAGCATATTTAGAAGACATTTTAAGGGCTGCATATAGACGAAAAGATGTAAATTGCTCCTTTAAATCAAATAGAAAAGGAGTAATTTTATCTGAAAGTTCTACTTCAATAATTCCATGCCCAGAAATATATTCACAACTAGAAAAAATCCATACTTGTAGCAGGTTTCCATTTTCTCTTACATATTCATACATTCTACTACCCATTTTCTCAGTAGATTCTCGCAATTGTGAATATTTATATTCTTTTCCAGTAATTCTTTGTAATTCGGTAATGGATATTTGATGCTTTTTTGTAGGATTATCTCTTTTTAATAAGCCTAATAAATAAAAAAACAAGTCTAACTCTGTAGCTGTCATTTCAAAACGAGCTTCTGTAAGAGCATTTGCTTGTCTGACTTCTTTGTGTTCACTAATGGTAGTAAGTTTCATAAATATCTGTTTTTCTTACAAATATAATAAACAGAGAAAAAAAACAAACTGTTTTTTAAATATTTTTTTTCACGGATAAAATCTGTTTTTTATACGGATATTTTCTGTTTTTTCACGGATAAAACCTGTTTTTTAGAGGATAAAACCTGTTTTTTCACGGATATTTTCTGTTTTTTCAACGTTATAAAAAACAGAAAATCAATATTTTATGCTATATCCAAATAGTACAAATAAATACAAATACACAAATTTGTATTGTGTGAAAATTAAATTTATGATTTTATAATGTTTGTTAAAACTTTTATTTTAGCATAAAGAGTTCCCTTCTTTTCATGAGAAATAAAACAAATCAAAAAAATTGGAAAAATGCTTGGCTATACAAATATAAAATGTTGATTGGACTTTGATTTTTAAAGTCTGTATTCTAATAAAAAAGCTCTTTTATGAGCTTTTTATCAAATCTTCTATTTTAAGTAATATATCATAACTACAATTTTTTAGTTTTTGTGTTATAGATTTAATTAATACTTTAGAAGAGTCTTCTTTGGATTCTTTTTCTGTTTTGTTTAGTTTTTCCACTTCATTATTTTCTAATGCTTTCTTTGCTTTATCTATTTGCTTCTTATCCCAACCTGAAGCCTCCTGAATGATGCTCTGAGGAACTTTGATGGTTTTGTTTAGAATCTTATCTTTAAGTTCTTTGTTTCCTTCTGTTAGTTTATCTAAACCTAATGCAAATTTTTCATCTCGTTGTATGGTTTTAGGAGAAACTTTGTGTTCTTGAGCCAATTTCTCTCTTGTTTCCATCTGGTCATTTTGACCAGATGATTTTTTCTTATCTCCACCAACAGATTTTTTCTCTCTAGAATATTGTAAACCACGTAAATAAGACTTTTGTAATTCTGTTAGATTACGGCGAGAAAGCTGATTATCTATCATCCAATCTTTTACTTCATCCAAATTTTTAAATTCCTTGAATAAAGTTTTAAATGGTAGATTGTTATCTTGGCAAATCTTATAACGATTGTGTCCATCAATCAAAATGTTTTCTTCTCCATCTTTCCACAGAATGATTGGTTCACGACAACCTTCTGTTTTGATAGATTGCTCAAGTCCCACCAGCTCCTCAGTAGTTAGACGGGGAATAAGCATTCTTAACTCTTCTTTAATGGTTATATTCAGTTCATTAAATAAGTTTCTAGCTTTTTGTTGCTCTGCTTTTTTTATTTGTTCAAATCCGAATTTCTTTGCCATTTTCTATTTATTTAATATTTCTTTTGCAAGTTTACGATAATCTTCTGCACCATTGGAATCTGGAGCATACTCAAATATACTTTTACCTTGACTAGTTGCTTCTGCCAATGCTATATTCTGACGTATAGATGTCTCAAAAACGCTACTCTGATACATATCTTTAACTGTTTCAGATACACTTTTTCTGAAAACTGTATTATTGAGTTGAGTGATCAGCATCCCTAAAATATTCAGTTCTGGATTTAGGTTTTCTTGTATTCTTTCAGTAAGGTCTAAAATATTTTGAAGCCCTTTCATCGCTAAAAACTCTGCTTGTACCACAATTAGTAAATCTGTAGCTGCTACCAAAGCATTGACAGTAAGAATACCCAAACTAGGAGGGCAATCTATCAAACAATAATCAAAATTTTGCTTTTTAAGGAGCTTTTTTAATTGAAAATAACCATTTACATCATTTTGTAATTTAGTTTCTGCCTCTGATAAATCTAAATCAGAGGGGCATAAGTAAAAATTCTCATCTAATAGATGTAAGGGTAGGGGAGTGTTTTCTATTAAAGAATGATAAATACTACTTTCTACACTTTCTACACCCAAAGATTGACTTAAATTAGCCTGAGGGTCTATATCTATAACTAAAACTTTTTTGCCTTCTAATGCAAGGGCTTTGCCTAAATTAGCTGTGGTGGTAGTCTTTCCAACACCACCTTTATGATTTACAATCGCTATGATTTTCATGAAGGATAATTATTTTTAACAAAATAATGTAAATTATCTGTACAAATTTTGTCAAAAATAATTAGAAAACCATATAAAATTTGAGTAAAAATGTTGATTTAGAGATAATAAATTATTCTAACCACTCAAACATTTCTTTTAAATTTTCATCTTTAAATAATTCTTGAGGAGTAATGTCAAAATTTGCGAAATGAATATATATATATTTTTAGGAATACAAAATTAAAATCGAAAATCTAGAAATTTTATTTATATTGATAGATGTTGAAACATTTAATTTACTAATTTTTATTAAAAAAACACTTAAATCTTACACGATTAAAAAAGCTTTTAAATACTTGAATAGATTAAAATAGGCATTTTTCTATTCAAAAAGTCTCCCAAAAATTATTTTATTACACCATTGCAAAATCAGGGATTCCCTGATGTTTAGTCTTTTTTTATTTTGTAGATTGCCACGTTATTTTTTAATTCACAAAATAAATTTAGTTTAAAATATTAATACCTATAACATTTGAAATATAGATAATATGCAAAATCGGGATAATAACCAAGCTATTGAATTCATCAAAGAAATAACAAAGAAAGGTACCAATCAAAAACAAATAGAAGCTATAACTCATACAGATGGCCCACTCTTAGTAATAGCAGGACCAGGATCGGGAAAAACCAAAACCTTAGTAGAGAGAATCATTTTTCTAGTTCTCAATGGAATACCTGCTGAAAATATCATGGTTGCTACTTTCACAGAAAAGGCAGCAAAAGAACTTATTACGAGGACCTCTAATAGATTATTAGAGCTAAATTTAAAAGTTAATCTTAATGAAATGTATTTGGGCACTTTGCACTCTATATTTCTGCGTTTCATTGATGAATATCGAGAATATACAACCTTAAAAAGAAATTATAGACTACTAGATCAATTTGATCAAAAATATTTAATATTTAGAAATATAAATGAATATTTAAAGGTTGAAGACCCATGCGAAATAATAGGAGGTGTTAATATAAACCGATGGATTAAGGCTTCTAATTTAGCTTACTACATAGCAAAAGTGTCAGAGGAATGTCTTGATGTAGACGTTTTATGCAACGCTGAAGAACCAGAAATAAGAACAATTGGACAATACTATAAAATTTATCAGAAACAACTATTTGAGGAAAATGTGATAGATTTTTCTGCGATACAGGTTGAAGCTCTTAGATTATTAGAAACAAATCCGAATATTTTGACTGTTTTACAGGATAAAATAAAGCACATCATGGTTGATGAATATCAGGATACTAACACTATTCAGGAGAAAATACTCCTTTTACTTGCCCAGAAAACAGAAAATATTTGTGTAGTAGGTGATGATGACCAAGGTTTATATCGCTTCAGGGGAGCTACTATCCGAAATATTCTTGAGTTTCCTAAAAACTTCAAAAAAGGAAATTGTAAACAAGTCTTTCTGACGATAAATTATAGATCACATCCTGATATAATCAATTTTTACAATGCATGGATGGAGCAACAAAATTGGAAACAAGGTGGTCAAACTTTTAGGTTTCCAAAGATTATCCAGTCAAGAGATGACAGCTTCCCAACATCAGCTTCAGTTCTAAAGGTTTCAAGTGATGCTTCGTTACAAGATTATTTTAAAGAAGTACTTACATTCATCAAAGATTTAAAAAGTAAAGAAATAGTTACAGACTATAACCAAATAGCCTTTTTATTTAAGTCTGTTAAGAACGACAAGGTAATAGAACTTGCTAATTATTTGGAAGAAAATGAAATCAACGTATTTTCTCCTCGCTCAGCTTTATTTTTTGAAAGAGAAGAAGTTCAACTCCTTTTTGGAGCCATTATCTTCATTTTTCCGAATCTACTTGAAGATTTAAAATGGAATTCTACAGCACACCTAGATATCTGGAATACTTATAATCAATGGAAAGCTAGGTTTGCCGATGCAATTAGGGCTAATCTTGAAAAACATGAAGAATTACTAATTTGGTGTCGAAGAAGATCTAAAGAACACCTAACCCTTGATAAAAATACTACTTACGCTTTTAGTGCATTGGTATATCAATTATTAGAATATCCTTTGTTTGCTGAATTTATCAATGTTGATTTAAAAACAAAAAAGACTAACCTAAGAGCTGTTTATAACATAGCACAAGTAACCAAACTATTGTATAAGTTTGAGTATATTTACAATGTTACAGTTTTTACCCCCAAAAATCTCCAAAAAACTCTTCAAGATTTATTCAATCACTTTTTACGATTTATTATTGAGGGGGGAATAGAAGAATATGAAGACTTTGATGAATATGCTCCATCTGGTTGTGTTTCATTTATGACCATACACCAATCTAAAGGGTTAGAATTTCCAATTGTTTTTGTGGGTTCTCTGAATTTGAATCCAACCAAGCAATATGATGAAGTAGATGAAATTCTACAAAATAAATACTATCATAAACCACCATTCGAGCCAATTACAGAAACTAAGTTTTTTGACTTCAAACGTTTATTTTATACAGCGTTTTCAAGACCTCAAAACCTATTAGTTCTTACAGCCTTTGAGAGGTCAGGCCATGGACGCAATCCTTCTCAACATTTTCAGGAATCCTATGATATGGCTATTGATTGGAAAAATCCTGCGTTTAAACCTGAAGAAATTGTTCTCGAAAAAATAAAACCTGTAAATTTAAAGAAGGAATATTCTTTTACATCACATATACTTTTATACGAAAACTGCCCATTACAATATAAATTCTACAAAGAACTTGAATTTGTTGAAGTTCGTACAGGGGGTGTTTTGGGTGGTAGTTTATTACACCAAACTATTGAGGATATCCACAAGGCTGTACTAAGAAAGGAAATACATATACTTACAGATGAAAATATTACAGCATGGTTTAATGAGAATTATTATTTGCTTTCAAAAAGTCAAAGGTCTTATCTTCACCAAGCTCAACAAGAAGCTTTACTCAAACAAGTTCTAAGATACAGAGATAACCAAAGTGATAGATGGCATTTAATAAAAGAAGCTGAGGTGGATGTATCTTTGGTAAAAGAAGAGTATATACTCAAAGGTACCATTGATTTAATAGAAGGTGAAAATGGAACTGTTGAACTCATCGACTTCAAATCTGGGGATAAGCCAGATGTGAATTCTACTGACCCAAAAATAAAACAAACATTGGCTCAGTATCGTAGGCAGTTAGAGATTTATGCTCATTTGGTGGAAGAAAGAACAGGACACAAAGTGAGTAAGATGCACTTGTACTATCCAAAAGAAGAGAATGCTAGCCCTTATATAACTTTTAAATCTAATAAAGATAATATTGAACACACTATTTCAGTATTTGATGATGTGGTCAAAAAAATAGAAACAAAGGATTATGATATGTCATATATTGTAAAATCTGAAAAACAATGTGGGAACTGCGATATGCGTTACCACTGTAACCCAAAACATTATAGTAATAAGTAAAATTTTAAAGATATGGCAGAACAACAAAATTTAAATCTCAAGGTAGAACAGAAAATAAACTCAGTTGAAGATTATAAATTTGAACCAATCAAAGGTTACCCAATGCTGCATTGGAAAGGCAAACGACCTTTTTCAAGTACACAATACTACCCCGCCCAACTCAAAGAAACACATGGAGAAGAAGTAAAAGATTGGATAAACAAAATCTTTTGGGGAGATAATTTACAGGTAATGAGCCACCTTCTAAAAGAGTATAGAGGACAGGTTGATTTAATTTGCATAGATCCACCTTATGATAGTAAGGCTGATTATAAAAAAAAGATTAAATTAAAAGGTATTAATTTAGAAAACTCAAATCAAATATTTGAAGAGAAACAATATACTGATATTTGGACTAATGACGAATATCTTCAATTTATGTATGAAAGATTGATACTAATTAGGGAATTATTATCAGATAATGGTTCAATTTATTTACATTGTGATTGGCATAAAGTACACCACTTGCGTTGCATCATGGATGAGGTTTTTGGATCTAATAATTTTCTAAATGAGGTTATTTGGTACTATCGTAGATGGAATATTGCTGGTTCTTCATTTGCCACAAACCATGACAATTTACTGCTTTATGCGAAATCAAAGGGTAAACATACCTATAATCAATTATATATCCCAAAATCGGAAAAGTCGAGTGCTCAAGGTAAAACTTGGATAAGTGTGATTGGTGATGACGGTGTTAGAAGATCTATAATGAGTGATGAACCAACAAAAGGTGTTCCAATGCCTGATATCTGGGAAATTTCAATGATTAACCCAGTAGCAAATGAACGTCTTGACTATCCAACCCAAAAACCTGAGTTACTATTAGAAAGAGCAATGTTAGCTTCTTCAAATCCAGGTGACTTAGTATTTGATTGCTTTATGGGGTCAGGTACAACACAAGCTGTAGCCATGAAGCTAGGGCGTAGATTTATTGGAGCAGATATAAACTTAGGAGCAATTCAAACCACTACTAAAAGACTTCTTAGTGTTGCAAAAGAACTCAATAGTCAAATCCAAGATGAAACAAAATATACAGGATTCCAAGTATATAATGTAAATCATTATGATGTATTCAGAAACCCATTAGAAGCAAAAGACTTACTGATAAAAGCCCTAGAAATACAACCTTTGACTAACAGTGCTTTATATGATGGAGAAAAAGATGGTAAAATGGTAAAAATAATGCCTATCAATCGTATTGCTACAAGGGCAGACCTAAACGAACTCATTACAAACCTCGACTACAAAAAGTTAGAAAAGTTATCAGCAGCAAACCCTAATAAGCCAGTAGAACATATTTTACTAGTTTGTATGGGACATGAACCAGACCTGGCAGCAGAGCTTCAAAATGCTGTTCCTTTTAAATTAGATGTAAAAGTGGTGGATATTCTTAGAGATAAAGCCAATTTAGAATTCAAAAGAGATTCTGAGGCAGAAATTGTCATAGAAGGGGGTAAATTGCTAATCAGAGAGTTTTATCCTATGAACCTACTACAAAAACTATCTCTAATGAAGGAAAATGTAGATAATTGGAAAGAACTTACTGATAGTGTAATGATAGACTTCAATTATGATGGAGCCATATTTGAACCTCAAGTTGTGGATATACCTGAAGGCAAGGAATTGGTAAAAGGTGTTTACTCTATTCCATCCAATGTAGGTACTATAAGGGTAAAAATTACAGACCTACTCAGTGAATCAATTGAAATAACCGTAAAAAACTAGTATAATTATGCCACAGCCACAGAATGTAAACCCAGAGAAATTCAAAGTAATAGATGTCTTGTTTAACCATAATGACTTTTCTATATCAATAGGTACTTGGACACCTGATAACTCTACTCAAATAGGAATGCGTTGGAATGATGGAGATGATGGAAATGGATATCCAAAAGTATTTGCTCATCCTCAATGGTTTATAATATCAGAACATGTTGCAAGAAGTCTTTTACATGGTTTATTGGGGAATAGAATATTAACATCACAAGAATACGCATCAGTATTGAATGCCCTAACAAGAATTTAAAATTATGGCAAAGAAGAAACAACAAGTAGATTTTCCTTTCTATTCATATCTGAACCTTTTCTTGGAGCAAGAAAGGAAAAAAATCTATGCACAATTTCAACCACTCACCAGAAAGTTTCTAAATTTCAATAATCCTGAAAACTCAAATGCTTTTCTAAGAAAGCCACAATTTGCAGCTCTCGAAATGTATATTTTCTTGAAGGAGTTTTGTAATAACAAATTTCTATTTGACATATTTCAGGACTGGTTCAAAAAAGAAAACGAGTTTGAGGGAAGAGCCGCAGCAGGTATTGATGCAAAAGGGCAAATAACATTATTTGGTCCTAGTGAGATAAAATCAGAAGATAGCATAGAACTTTTTAATGAAGTATTTAGTCAGATAAAATCATTTAAACAGATTTATCCTAACTACATATTTGCCCTTACAATGGGTTTAGGTAAAACGGTGCTTATGGCCACTTCTATTTTTTATGAATTTTTACTAGCTAATAAATTCCCAAAAGATGAGAAATATTGTCATAATGCCTTGGTATTTGCACCTGATAAAACTGTTCTACAATCACTAAAGGAAATAGAAACCTTTGACAAGTCAAAAGTTATTCCACCAGAGTATGTAAATTGGTTAGATACAAATTTGAAATTTCATTTCTTAGATGAAACAGGAGATTCCCTCAATACTATTGAGAACTCAAAATATAATATCATTATCTCTAATTCTCAGAAAATAATTCTCAAAAAACAACACAAATCTAAAACACCTTCGCAAGCTCTATTTGCAGACTACAGTACAACTTACAAAGCTAAATCATTAAATAAAGATTTTGAAGACCTGTATGGCTTTGATATTGATACAGATGCTGAGTTAATCACTAACCAACGTTTTGCTAAATTAACAAGGCTAAAACAGCTAGGTATCTATGTAGATGAAGCCCATCACGTTTTTGGGAATGCCCTAGCTCAAGATTTTGGTATAAAATCTTCAGCTACCTCATTAAGAGTAACTATCAACGAATTAGCAGAAAATCTAAAAGAAGCAGGGACAAATGTCGTGGGTTGTTATAATTATACAGGTACTCCTTATGTAGGTAGTCGTCTGTTACCTGAAGTTGTTTATGCTTATGGCTTAAGGGATGCAATAGATAGGCAATACCTAAAGAAAGTAGATATTCAAGCTTTTGAGAATATAAAAGATAAAACTTTGGCATTTGTTCGTCTAACAATTACTGAGTTTTGGAAAAAAAATAAGGATTTACGCTTTGAAAATATGCTACCCAAATTAGCTTTCTTTGCGTCATCAATAGATGAGTTACAATCAGAGTTAAAACCAGCTGTAGAGCAAGTTCTTTCAGAACTAAATATACCTATAGATAAAATATTGGTAAATGTTGGAGACAGTTCCATCACTACTAATGATGATTTAAGAGAGTTTAAGAACTTAGATACACCTCTATCAAACAAACAATTTATTATATTAGTCAATAAAGGAAAAGAAGGTTGGAATTGCCGTTCTTTATTTGGTGTAGCACTACATAGAGAACCCAAATCAAGAGTTTTTGTACTCCAAGCTACAATGCGTTGTCTTAGGTCTATTGAGCCAAAGCAACAAACAGGACAAATATTTTTATCAGAAGAAAACGTAAAAATATTGGATGCAGAGCTGAAAGAGAATTTTAAAATGTCACTTGATGACCTCAAAAACTCAGGAAAGGACAAAGAGTTAGTAGAAGTAAGGCTAGTACCACCTCCAATCAAAGTAAAGTTCAAAAAAGTGAGGAAATTGCATCAACTAAGAGAAAAAACTATACCTAAGAACATTGACTTAGAAATAGAAAAAGTAGATACTGAGAAGTACAAAATAATAGGCTCTCAAAGAAGTATAGATGATTTATCAAAGAAAATATCAGATGAAAAAGACTTTTCACAGTACAAGGATAGAAGAAAGTTTTCCTCTCTCACTCTTGCTGCTGAAATAGCAAGATATTTAAATATAAAGCCTTCAATCATTAAAAATGTACTTATTTCCACTATTCAAGGAATGGATAATCTTCTATCAGCAATTAATGAGTACAATGAGTTACTTTATGATTGGATCATACCTAAACTGTTTAAAGAATTTTATGATATAGAAACTTATGAAAAGACTGACGAAATTGAGGTAGAGTTAGTTAAACAACCTAAAGATGGCGACTGTTACAGAATTAATGCTAAAAAGGATTTGGTCGCATCAATGTATGATTCAAAGTTTGACTCCTTCAAAGAAAAATCTTTCCACTTAGATAATTATTGCTTTGATAGTAAACCAGAGAACCAACTTTTTTGGACATTATTGAATGATAGTTCTGTGAACAAAGTATGGTTTACAGGTATGCTTACACATGGTCAATCAGACTTTGTAATCAATTACATAGATCCTATTTCTCATACATTAAGAAGTTATTATCCTGATTTTTTAGTTAAGTTACAAGATGAGTCTTATGTTATTTTAGAGGTAAAAGCAGATAATATGATAGATGATGAAATAGTAAAAGCAAAAACTGACTATGCAAGACAATTAGCTAGTGCAAGTAATATGACTTATAAAATAATAAAAGCAACAGATGCTATGGCAAGTGGAGGGTTGAATAAAAAAATATTGTAAGAATAACTCTTTTGATAATTAAAAAGGTTAGATAACACTAACCTTTTTTCATTATTAATAGGAGAAGATTGATAAAATTCATTAAAATAGTTCAAAAAACTCAACCTATCTAAATATTATAAGTAGACAAATAAAATAAACCAGTTTACTAAACTTTTATTTCAGAAAAAATAGTAAAGAGAAATTAGTTTAAAAAAATGGGCAATTTCTTGAACTATAAATCCACTTCTTCTTTGAAATTTTTTTTGGAAAGAACACATCATATTTTTAAAATTTATTAAATGTTATAACATTTAAATTTAATATTTTTGTTAAATTTAAATTTAAATATTACATTATATATTCCTACCTCTATCCCTCATTACTTATCAAGAATAAATATTTTTCATCTAAAAATTTTCTAAAAAATTATTTCATTACACCATTGCAAAATCAGGGATTCCCTGATGCGTGGAAGTTTTTTATTGTATAGATTGCTTTAAAAATTAAACAATTCTTTCCACTAAAAATTAGAAATTCTATGAAAAAAAACTATGCGAGTCTGCCTGCATCGAATGATGTGGGTGTGCTAAACAATCAAGCTAAGGCTATTCCTTCAATGCCTGTTGACAGGTATTTTATAAAAAAAATGTCTATGGTAGGTGCACTCCTTTTCTTAGTACAATTTTCTTTTGGGCAAACAGACCCAAAAGAAGAAAAAGCAGGAACTCCAACTATCCAAACACCCAATAAAGGAAGTAGCCAAGAAGAAAAAGATAAAAGCTTATTTCCAAGTGATTTTGTAAGTTTCAAAGTTAGAGGAAAAGCAAAAGGTACAACATCTATTCTCATAACACCAAGCACATGGTCAAGTTTACAGTATATTCAGCCAAATTCTCAAATACAAATAATTTTTGATAAAGAAAAGATAGAAGACCCTAGTAAAGTAGAAATAAAAATCTATGCAACATTAACCAATACAAAAGGAGATGAGAAGCCTTTGGAGGTTCTAGGTTATGTTACAGTGAAGAAAGAACTAGAAACTAAAGATAATGCTTCAGCACCCACACTTTTTAAATATACCATTACTAACAACCAAGTTGCGGGCAATAAACTCCAGAATACAGAAATAGATGTTTCCTCTGAAAAATTGGAAGATGGCGACCAAATTAAAATACGCATTGAGAATGTACATTCTGATGCAAAAACAGGGTTTGTTATGATTTTTGAAATAGACGATTACGGATTTAAGAGTGGACCAAGTTCTGGTTTTGCATGGTTAAAAACGGAGGCACATAAGCAAATCAACTTTCAAGCTTCTCCTTGGTTGGGATATTCTTTTCATTACCGCCCCAGAAAAAGCCATCTAGCTATATTCCATTTAATTTCACCTGCATTTGGACCAGAAGCTAGCGTTCTTCAGGTAAATAATACTTCTTATATTGGAGTGGGTGGACAACTAAGTATATTAGCGAAGACTATAAAATTTAGTTATGGGCAACTACTGGGATATCCAGACAAAGGTGGATACTTTACGATTGGATTGAATTTCGTTGATTCTATTCAGACACTAACTAATCTTGCAAAGTCTAAATAACTACACTTCAATAGTATTTTTATCTTTAAACCCACAATCTATATGACATTAAACCAATTTCTTCAAGACTTCTGCTTTAGAGTAACAACTCAAAACCAAGGCGATATTAAACTTATAATACTTAGTGAGGTTATTAGAAAAACAGATGGAGAGCTTGTAAAATCAATTCGAGAAACGATAGATATTTATACAGCATCTAATTGGATTAGAGACAGTCAAACAGCTATTTCTTTATCAAAATGGACTTGGGATGATTTGATAGAAGATATAAAGCGAAGGCATTTAGATATGTTCGCTTTGCAATTTCCAATAGAAAACTGGTATCCTCAGGATAAAATAGCAAACCCAAATATTTCAAATGTGTATTGCCCATAAAACAAAAAGCCTCCAAATGGAGGCTTTTACATATTATTAATGAATTATCCAAGGCTTATAATCAAACTCCTCCTATTATCAAGATATATGAGTGAGATGAAGTTGTTAGAAATCGAAATTTTAATACTTATAATTTTTTGCTTTGTGAGGATTCAATCGGCTAAATTCCTGATGATTAAGTTTCTTGATTAATTTGCTACACTCAAGACAAAGAGCAATATTGGTTTTAATCTTTTCATATTTATCTTTTTGGCATTCATCCTCTTTTCTATTACCATAACATTCCAAAAATGAAAACTTGAAGCCATTGTTTTGTAGGTAATTTAGCATTTTTAATGCTTGGGTATTAAAATTATCAGCAATTAACAATTCTTGGACATTTTGATTATAAATTCTTTCATAATCTTCTAATTTGTATAAAGAACTATTGTATTGCCCCTTTACAGTTTCGGGAAGGCTGCTTATGATTTCCTCCTTTGTATAGGATTTTTTCTGGCGAGGAATATATTTTGAAATCCCTGAACTTTCTGTTGGCAAATCAACATAACTTATCAATTTCTCTGATAAAATTATTCTGCAGAATGGCAAATGAACATCTTTCTTGGATACCACTCTGTCCTGAATAGAAACTTCTATTTGATTTTCTATCAGATTATATTTTGAGCATTTTTTTAAAATATAATAAGTTATATCAAAAGTTTCTCCAGCATTCATCTTCCAGTGTTCAGATTCTCCTAAAGGGCTTAATCTATAATCCTCGCTAGTAATTCTATCAGGCTCAGTAACAAATTCTTTTCCAAGAGAATAGGGAACACCTTTCACAACTGAGATGTTGATAGAATCTATGTAATTCTCAAAAAACGTTTTAACAAATAAAGAAGAATCAACAATTTTCTCAACTGTACCATTTGTTATATTTCTTTTAATAAACTTATAGAACACACCATTCAAAAAATATTGTTTTTCTTCAAAAATGCTACCATTATCTTTATAAGAAACAGACCATTCTCCGTCAAACATGCCCTTTTTGAAGTTTCCTTTACACATGGATATGTATGCTTCACCCTCTAACAAACTTTTGTCATCATAAGTCCAATATTCATACACCTTGCCATTCTGAGTTCTTTCCACTTTACCTTTCAGTTCGCCATCAGAATAAAACACCTTGTCTATAAAAACTGTTTCTTTTGAAAGTTTTCTAACTATTTTACCATTCACCTTACTTAAATCAAAAATTGATATTCTCTTATTTAAAACCCATTTTCCATCTTTCTTATCATTTTTGTATGAACCTTCAATTTCAGTTATTTCCTCTTTTTTCTGTAGTCCAGAAAGAATATATTCCTGCTTGTCATATTTTTTAAAAAATCCATCCATAATGCGTTCTCCCAACTCATTTTCATAATACTGAAAATGAAAGGTATTATTTTTTAGTATTTTCCTTTCAGGGCTTTGAGCAGATAGAAAACTTACAGAGAAAATACAAAATACAGCGATGATAATTTTAAAAGGATTATTCATGACTAGTAAAATTTATTTTAGTGTAATAGAATAGCTTTTTATTAAACTTATTTGAATGAATAAACATCAGGAATTTTAAACAGGACTTGGAAGATAATAACTTTCAAGGATCTTAAATTTATTATACAATAATACACAAAAAAATGCCAATGCCAAAGCTTATCTTTGTTCTATCATCAGTCCTTACACAATTTTTAATAGAAGTTTCCACTTATTGTGCCTAATATGGGTACTATTAGGCTGTAAAGCCCAATCAATATCAAACCAATCCCTCGCTGGTAGCAAAATCCCAAGCATGGTTTACAAGTTAAAATATTCAACTTTCTGATGCTGTGAACAGTAACGCAAGAGATTTCAGAAGACCAATAACCAGAATTGTCAATTGGAATACAACTCGCTAATACAGACACATTGGAAAAGAGGTGGATATAGATGCCTTTATGGATAACAAGAAAATAGCTTATGCTTTGAGTCGTACCGAAACACCCCTCAATAACAATGTTTATCCAAGCATTACAAGGCTTGTAATGTATCAAAAGCGTTCAGGAGAAGGTTTTGATAGTTACATTATGATTGGGGTGGCTAGCGAGAAGGGTAAC
>Ga0209278_1001275_pt1 | contig 15695 bp, 16 predicted proteins | sample JI81BgreenDNA_FD_187504 | JGI IMG/M metagenome (GOLD analysis project Ga0209278, IMG submission 187504) | Wastewater effluent complex algal communities from Wisconsin, to seasonally profile nutrient transformation and Carbon sequestration -... | ecosystem: Engineered > WWTP > Effluent > Algae... | reverse complement strand
CATCACCGTCACCGAGGTCAAAGGCTTCGGTCGCCAGAAAGGCCACACCGAGCTGTACCGCGGCGCGGAGTACGTGGTCGACTTCCTGCCCAAGGTGAAGATCGAAGCGGCCGTGGCCGACGAGCTGGTCGATCGCGTCATCGAAGCCATCGAAGGTGCTGCGCGCACCGGAAAGATCGGCGACGGCAAGATTTTCGTCACCTCCCTCGAACAGGTGGTTCGCATCCGCACCGGCGAGACCGGCAAGGAAGCGCTCTGATCCCCGCCCCCATCACCGAAAGATCACGGTCATGAAAAAACTCATCGCATCGCTGTTGCTGGGCGCGGGCCTGGCATTCGCCGGCCTGAGCGCCGTGGCGCAGACGCCCGCACCGGCGGCTGAAGCCCCGGCCGCCGCCACCGCGGCCCCCGCTGCCGCGCCCGCAGCCCCGGCGGCTGAAGCCCCCGCCGCTGCCGCACCCGCGGCCGCCGCCGAAGCCGCTCCCGCGGCACCCAAAGAAACCGTCGACAAGGGCGACGTCACCTGGATGATGATTTCCACCGTGCTGGTCATCATGATGGTCGTGCCCGGCCTGGCCCTGTTCTACGGCGGTCTGGTGCGCAGCAAGAACATGCTGTCCGTGCTGATGCAGGTGATGGTGGTGTTCTCGCTGATCTCGGTGCTGTGGGCCATCTACGGCTACTCGCTGGCCTTCGGCGGCGAGGGCCTGATCATCGGCAACCTGTCCAAAGCCTTCCTGCTCGGCGTCACGCCCGAGTCGCTGGCCGCGACCTTCACGCCCGGTGTGATGATCCCCGAGTACATCTTCATTGCCTTCCAGGCCACCTTTGCGGGCATCACCTGCGCCCTGATCGTCGGCTCCTTCGCCGAGCGCATCAAGTTCAGCGCCGTGCTGCTGTTCTGCGCCCTGTGGTTCACCTTCAGCTACCTGCCGATCGCCCACATGGTGTGGGGCGCCGGTGGTTACCTGTTCGGCAAAGGCGCGCTGGACTTCGCCGGCGGCACCGTGGTGCACATCAACGCGGCCATGGCCGGCCTGGTGGGCGCGTACCTGATCGGCAAGCGCATCGGCTACGGCAAGGAAGCCATGGCCCCGCACAGCCTGACCCTGACCATGGTTGGCGCCTCGCTGCTGTGGGTGGGCTGGTTCGGCTTCAACGCCGGCTCCAACCTGGAAGCCAACGGCGGCACCACGCTCGCCTTCATCAACACGCTGGTGGCCACCGCCGCCGCCGTGCTGGCCTGGTGTATCGGTGAAGCCCTGAGCAAAGGCAAGGCGTCCATGCTGGGTGCGGCCTCCGGCGCCGTGGCCGGCCTGGTGGCGATCACCCCGGCCTGCGGCACCGTCGGCCCGATGGGCGCGATCATCATCGGTCTGATCTCCGGCTTCCTGTGCCTGTGGGGCGTGACCGGCCTGAAGAAGATGCTGGGCGCGGACGACTCGCTCGACGTGTTCGGTGTGCACGGCGTCGGCGGCATCGTCGGTGCCCTGCTGACCGGCGTGTTCTCCGCCGCCTCGCTGGGCGGCGTCAAGGGCGACGGTTATTCCATCGGCGGCCAGCTGATCGTGCAGGCCGAGGGCGTGGTGATCACGATGGTGTGGTCGGCGGTCGTGGCCTTCATCTGCTACAAGATCGTGGACATGATCGTCGGTCTGCGTGTCACGGAAGAAGCCGAGCGCGAAGGCCTGGACATCAGCTCGCACGGCGAAACCGCCTACAACCGCTGATCCCGGATCCGGTGCGGCGCCCCGCGCGCCGCACCCACCGGTTCCCGGTCAACAACACCCGCGTGGCCCCGGCCCGCGGGTGTTGTTGTTTGGGGCGCCGGGGTATGCGGTGGAGCCACCGCCTAGGCTGTGGGCCGCCCCACGCCGGGGCCCGGGAGCCCCGCCATGCCTTGCCACCCTTGCTGCGCCGCCGTCGCAGCCATCGCCCTCGCCTTCACCACCGCGGCCACGTCCGCCTGGGCTGCCAGCGCCTCCGCCGGCGCTGAGGCCACCCCCGCCCAACCGCCACGGGTCGCCCGGGTCAAGGTCATGCCCGGCGGGTCCGCCGAGACCGAGGCCGAGCGCGACCGCCGCCTGCGCCGCGAGTGCCGCGGGCGCCCCAACGCCGGCGCCTGTCTGGGCTACGCGCGCTGAGGGGCGCCCCCACGGGGCGGGGCGCCTCAAGCCCGCCGTGAAAGAAATTCAAGCCGGCGGGCCGGGGGGCGCCGCTACCATCGCGGGCATGTCGCATACCCCCCCGGACCACCCCGGCGAGCTGGTCGACCGCGTGCGCGCGGCCGCCGCCGACCGCACGCCGCTGGCCATCGCCGGCGGCGGCACCAAGGCTTTTTGCGCACCGGCCGCGCCGGTGGGCACGCCGCTGTCCACCCGCGGCTACGCCGGCATCGTGAGCCACGAGCCGACCGAACTGGTCATCACCGCCCGCGCCGGCACGCCACTGGCCGAGCTGGAGGCGGCGCTGGCCGAGCACGGGCAGTGCCTGCCCTTTGAGCCGCCGCATTTCGGCGCGGGCGCCACGGTCGGCGGCATGGTGGTGGCCGGGCTGGCCGGTCCGGCGCGCGCCGCGGCGGGCGGGGTGCGCGACTACGTGCTGGGGGTGCGCCTGATCAACGGCCGCGGCGAGTTGCTCACCTTCGGCGGTCAGGTGATGAAAAACGTGGCGGGCTACGACGTGAGCCGCGCGCTGGCCGGCACCTGGGGTCAGCTGGGTCTGATTGCCGAGGTGAGCCTGAAGGTGCTGCCGGTGGCGCCGGCCGAGGCCACGCTGGGGTTCCGGCTGGCCCAGCACGACGCGCTGGAGCAGCTGCACCGCTGGGGCGGTCAGCCGCTGCCGCTGAACGCGTCCTGCTGGGTGCGGGATGACACCGCACCGGGCGCTCCCGAGCGGCTGTTCGTGCGCCTGCGCGGCGCGGTGGCCGCGGTGGACGCGGCCGTGGCCCGCCTGAGCCGCGAGGCCGGCGGCGAGCGCGTGGACGACGCCACCGCCCGCGCCGACTGGGCCGCCTGCCGCGAGCAGGCGCTGCCATTCTTCACCGCCCCCTCGCCCGACCACGGCCTGTGGCGCGTGTCCGTGCCGCAGACCGCGCCGGTGCTCGACCTGCCCGGCCCGGTGCTGGTGGAGTGGCAGGGCGCGCAGCGCTGGCTGTGGGCGCCCAACGCCGCCGGGGACGCGATCCGGGCCGCCGCGCGCGCCGCGGGCGGTCACGCCCAGTTGTTCCGCGCCCCGGCCAGTGGCGCCGCCGGCGTGGTGCGCACCGAACCCGTGGCGCCCGCGCTGGCCGCCATCACCCGGCGCCTGTGCGCCGCCTTCGACCCCGACGGCCTGTTCGCCGGCGGCGCCGCGCGCTGACGCCATCCCGCCCGACCATGCAAACCCACCTGTCTCCCGAATTCGCCGCCCGCGCCGACGGCCGCGCGGCCGAAGCCATCCTGCGCAAGTGCGTGCATTGCGGCTTCTGCACCGCCACCTGCCCGACCTACCAGCTGCTCGGCGACGAACTCGACGGCCCGCGCGGACGCATCTACCTCATCAAGCAGGTGCTCGAAGGGGCCGAGCCGACCCGCAAGACCCAGCAGCACCTCGACCGCTGCCTGACCTGCCGCAACTGCGAGACCACTTGTCCCAGCGGCGTGGACTATGGCCACCTGGTGGACATCGGCCGCGCCATCGTGGACGAGAAGGTCGAGCGACCGGCCGGCGAGAAGGCGCTGCGCTGGCTGCTCAAGGAAGGCCTGCCCTCGCCGCTGTTCGGCCCGGCCATGAAGCTGGGCCAGGCGGTCCGCGGCGCCCTGCCCGCCGCGCTGAAGGCCAAGGTGCCGGCGCCGCGCCCGGCCGGCGCCTGGCCCACCCGCACCCACGCCCGCCGCGTGCTGATGCTGGCCGGCTGCGTGCAGCCCAGCATGGCGCCCAACATCAACGCGGCGACCGCCCGCGTGCTCGACGCCGCCGGCATCCAGACCGTGGTGCCGCCCTCGGCGGGCTGCTGCGGCGCGGTGAAGTTCCACCTCAACGACCAGGTCGGCGGGCGCGACCAGATGCGCGCCGCCATCGACGCGTGGTGGCCGCACATCGAGCAGGGCGTGGAAGCCATCGTCATGAACGCCTCCGGCTGCGGCGCCACCGTCAAGGAGTACGGCCACCTGCTGCGCGACGACCCGGCCTACGCCGACAAAGCCGCCCGCGTCAGCGCCCTCACCCGCGACCTCAGCGAGCTGCTGCCCGACCTCGTGCCCGCGCTCAAGGCGCGCCTGCGCCGCCCGCCCGACGCCGCCCAGCTCGTCGGCTTTCATCCCCCTTGCACGCTGCAGCACGGCCAGAAGCTGCGCGGCGGCGTCGAACAGCACCTTGGCGCGCTGGGCTTCAGCGTGGCCGTGGCGCGCAACGAGTCGCACCTGTGCTGCGGCTCGGCCGGCACCTACTCCGTGCTCAACCCCGAGCTCGCCACCCAGCTGCGCGACCGCAAGCTCGGTCACTTGGGCGAGCTGCGTCCGGCCGTCATCGCCAGCGCCAACATCGGCTGCATCACCCACCTGCAAAGCGGCACCGACACCCCGGTGCGCCACTGGGTCGAACTGCTCGACGAGGCCCTGGCCGACTGAGCGGCCCCACACCGGCCCGCCGCATGATCCCCGCGCTGGCCACCCTGCTCGTGTTCCAGTTGCTGGGCGAAACGCTCGTGCGGCTGGCCGGCTGGCCCGTGCCCGGCCCGGTGGCGGGGCTCGCCCTGCTGCTGCTCGGGCTGGTGCTGCGCCCGGCCTGGATCGAGGCCCTGCGCCCCACCGCCCAGAACCTGCTGCAGCACCTCTCGCTGCTCTTCGTGCCGGCCGGCGTGGGCGTGATGCAGCACCTGCAGCGACTGGGCGACGAGGCGGTGGCCATCGGCGTGGCGCTGGTCGTCAGCACCCTCGTTGGCCTGGCCACCACCGCGCTCACGCTGGTGTGGCTGATGAAGCGCCACCGCGCCGGCTGACCCCGCCCACGATGCCCCCGCCGTGACCAGCGCCGCCCCACCCGTCAGTCCCGACGCCCCGCAGCGCCTGGCCGACATCTGGGTCTACCTCTCGGCCACGCCCCTGCTGGGCCTCACCCTCACGCTGCTCGTCTACCACGGCGCGTTCCTCGTCTACCGCCGCACCGGCTTTCACCCGCTGGCCAACCCGGTGGGAATCGCCGTGGCCGTGCTGGCCACGCTGCTGTGGGCCACGGCCACGCCCTACGCCACCTACTTCGAGGGCGCCCAGTTCGTCCACTTCCTGCTCGGCCCCGCCACGGTGGCGCTGGCGGTGCCGCTGGTGGAGCAACTGCCGCGGCTGCGCCGCCTCGCGGTGCCGCTGCTGGTGTCGCTGGTGGTCGGCACCCTGGCCGCCACGGCCAGCGCCATCGGCGTGGCCTGGGCGCTGGGCGCCTCGCGCGCCACGCTCGCCTCGCTGGCGCCCAAATCCGTGACGTCGCCCGTGGCCATGGGCATTGCCGAGCAGATCGGTGGCCTGCCCTCGCTCACCGCCGTGCTGGTGGTCAGCACCGGCGTGCTCGGCGCGGCCAGCGCGCGCTTCCTGTTTGACGCCCTGCGCGTGCACGACCCGGTGGCGCGCGGCTTTGCCCTGGGCACCGCCGCCCACGGCATCGGCACGGCCCGCGCGTTTCAGGTCAGCGAAGAAACCGGCGCCTTCGCCGGCCTGGCCATGGGCCTGAGCGCCCTGTTCAGCGCCGTCGCGCTGCCCCTCGTGGCGGCCCTGCTGCTGCGTTTTGTCCCCGCTTGACCTGCCCCCGGTCCGCGGGCGGCGCAGCGGGGGGATTCAGGGCCTGTTCACCCCAGCGCCGCTTCGATGTCCTTCGCCAGCTTCTCGGGCGCGTCCTGTGGCGCGTAGCGGCGGATCACCCGGCCGTCGCGCCCGATCAGGAACTTGGTGAAGTTCCACTTGATGGCCTTGCTGCCCAGCAGGCCCGGGGCCTCGGCGGTGAGCCAGCGGTAGAGCGGGTGGGCGTCGCCGCCGTTGACGTCGACCTTGGCCATCATCGGGAAATCCACCCCGAAGTTGCGCTGGCAGAAGGTGGCGATTTCCTCGTTGCTGCCCGGGTCCTGCGCGCCAAACTGGTTGCAGGGAAAGCCCAGCACCGCCAGGCCGCGCGGGCCGTAGGTGTCGTGGAGCTTTTGCAGGCCGGCGAACTGCGGGGTGAAGCCGCAGGCGCTGGCGGTGTTGACGATCAGCATCACCTGGCCGCGAAAGCGCTCAAGCGGCACGGGCTGACCGTCGATACCGAGGGCTTCAAAGTCGTGAACGGTCTGGGGCATGCGGGTCTCCGAAAGTGGACCCATGGTACCCCGGGGTACCACCCCTGCCGGGCACGGGGACAAGCGGGCATACTCCCCGCGGTAACAAACCGAAACCACAAAACCGATACCGGCGCGGCCGGGGAGGCACGGCGTGCGCGCGTCATACAACGTCAGTCTGGTGGGGTTCTCACACACCGAAGCGGCCACATTCGAGTCGTTCTTCCGGCTGGCCGCGCGGCGTCCGCCGGCCTACCTCACGCAGGACGAGGTCCTCACGGCCGACGTGCTGGTGGTCAACGGCGACAACCCGCAGGCGATCGATCTGGTGCGGTTCGCGGACCTGTCGGCCCCGGTGCTGCTGATTGGCAGCCACGACGCGGGCACCGGCTGGCTGCTGGTGCGCCGGCCGGTGAAGCTGGTGGGCGTGTTGGGCGCGCTCGACGCGCTGATGCGGGCCCGGCCGTCGGCCGCGCCGGCGCGCGCGCCCACCGCCGGCTTTGCCGCCTCGCAGCTGCACGCGCTGGACGCCAGCATGCGGCTGGCCAGCGGCCGGCGGCGCAACCCCGACACCGAGTTCCCGCCCACGCGGCCCATGGTCCGCGGCGAGGTGCTCGCCGCCGCGGTGCCGGTAGCCCGGCCGAAGCCGGCGGCCGAACCGGCGCCGCGCCGCCGGGCCGACACCGACTTCGCCGGGCTGGATCTGGTGCCCGCCGCCCGAGGGGCCGCGGACGACGACCTGCCGCCCACGCCGCGGGGCGAGGCCCTGCTGGTGGCGCAGAACCTGGTGGAAGGCCGCATCCTGCTCAAACGCTTCCGCAAGTACGGCCTGGAGGTGGACTGGTCGCGCGAGCCGCAGCAGGCACTGGCCATGATGCGCGCCCATCCCTACCGGCTGGTCGTGATCGACCGCGTCACCGGCCAGCCCGACGGTCTGCAGATCTGCCGCGAGGCCAAACAGACCAAAGGGCCCAAGGGCGCGCCGGTGGTGATCATGTTTGCGCCCTCGATCGGCAGCATGGAGCGCATGAAGGCGAGCCTGGCCGGCAGCGACGCCACGCTCTCGCGCTCGGTCAGCGAATCGGACCTGTACAAGGTGCTGGGCCAGCACCGGTTGGTCAGCCTCAACGGCTTCGCGCCGACCAACGTCGGCGGTTTCTGAGCCGCGCGGCGGCGGCGCTCAGCCGTGCAGGTCGTCGCGGCGGGCGATCTCCAGCAGCCGCTCCAGCTCCACCGTGTGGTGGCGCTCGTTGTGGCGCTGCCACAGGCCGATCAGGAACATCGTGGCGGCCACCAGCAGGCCGAAGGCGGTGATGGCGGCAAACGCCGACCAGCCGATGGCGGTGGACAGCGCGTACAGGCCGCCCAGGCCCAGGATGCAGGCCTGCTCGTTGAAGTTCTGCACCGCGATCGAGCGGCCCGCGCCCATGAGGTTGTGGCCGCGGTGCTGCAGCAGGGCGTTCATCGGCACCACCAGGAAGCCGCCCAGGCCCCCGAGCAACACCAGGAACGGCGCGGCGAGCCACACGTTGTCGATCACGTTCATCAGCATCACCAGCAGGCCCATGCCGATGCCCAGCGGGATGACGCGCGTGGCCTGGTCGAGCCGCATCCGCACCGAGGCGACCACGGCGCCGACCGCCGTGCCCAGCGCCACCACGCCCACCAGCGACGACGCCTGGGTGGTGGAGTAGCCCAGCGCGGCGGCGGCCCAAGCCAGCACGATGTAGCGCAGGTTGCCGCTCACGCCCCAGAACAGCGTGGTCGTGGCCAGCGAGATCTGGCCGAGCTTGTCGCGCCACAGGCGGCTGTTGCAGCGCCAGAAGTCGGGCAGCAGGGCCAGCGGGTTGGACGGGATCGGCCGCGGCGTCACGCCGGTCAGCGGGATGCGCAGGTTGAAGGCCGCGGCCAGCGCGTACACGCCCACCAGCAGCGCGATCGCCACCTCGGCCGGCCGGTCCAGCCCCGAATCAATGCCCGGCAGGTCGATCGCCATGAGGTGGCCCGACACCCACGGCCCGACCAGCTGGCCACCCAGCAACACGCCCAGGATGATCGAGGCGATCGTCAGCCCCTCGATCCAGCCGTTGGCCTTGACCAGCTGGGAGGGCGGCAGCAGCTCGGTGAGGATGCCGTACTTGGCCGGCGAGTAGGCTGCGGCACCCAACCCCACCAGGGTATAGGCCAGCAGCGGGTGCACGCCGAACAGCATGAGCAGACAGCCCACCACCTTGATGGCGTTGCTGATGAACATGACCTGGCCCTTGGGGCGCGCGTCGGCGAAGGCCCCCACGAACGGCGCGAGCACCACATAAAAGAACGCGAACATCGGCACCAGCGCCGCGCTCTGCCATTCGGGCGCGCCGCGCGAGCGCAGCAGTTCGATCGCCGCGACGAACAGCGCGTTGTCCGCCAGCGAGCTGAAGAACTGCGCCGTCATGATGGTGTAGAAGCCGCGCTTCATGGCGATGATTTTTGGGCTCGGCGGCGGCTGTTCGGGTCGCGACACGGGCCGCGGGCGGGCGCGGCGCGCAACTTTTGTGCGACAGTGACGGGTGTCTCCAACGGGTGGCCTGTTATAGCACGCGCCCCCCGTCCACCCGGGTCGGCCGGGCCGCCGCGCAGGGGCTTCCCGGCGCCGCGGTGCGGTCGGTCACGCATACCCTTACCCCGTTCCCATGCCGCGTCCGATCCTCGCCACGGTCCACACCGCCGCTCTGCGGCACAACCTCCAGCGCGCCCGCGCCGCAGCGCCCGATGCCCGGGTCTGGGCGGTCGTGAAGGCCAACGCGTATGGCCACGGCATCGAGCGCGCCTTCGACGGGCTGCGCGGTGCCGACGGCTTCGCGCTGCTGGACCTGGCGGAGGCCGAGCGGCTTCGCGCGCTGGACTGGCGCGGGCCGATCCTGCTGCTGGAGGGTGTGTTCGAGCCGCGCGACCTGGAACTGTGCTCGCGCCTGGGTCTGTGGCACACGGTGCACAGCACCGAGCAGATCGACTGGCTGGCGGCCCACAAGACCCACACCCCCCACCGCGTGTTTCTCAAGCTCAACTCCGGCATGAACCGCCTGGGCTTCACGCCGGCCGCCTTCCGCAGCGCGTGGGCGCGGCTCAACGCGATGCCGCAGGTGGACGAGATCTCGCTGATGACCCACTTCAGCGACGCCGACGGCGCGCGGGGCATTGCCCACCAGGTGGCCGCGTTTGAGGCGGTCACGGCCGACCTGCCCGGCGAGCGCAGCGTGTGCAACAGCGCGGCCATCCTGCGCCACGCGCGGGGCCCGCTGCGCGGCAGCGCCGGCGGCACCCTGGCGGCTGACTGGGTCCGTCAGGGCATCGCGCTGTATGGCGGTGCGCCCGACCACCCCGAACACACCGCCGCTCACTGGGACCTGCGGCCGGCGATGACGCTGGCCAGCCGCGTGATCGGTGTGCAGTCGCTGCAGCCCGGCGACACCGTGGGCTACGGCTCGACCTTCACCGCGCCGGCGCCGATGCGCATCGGCGTGGTGGCCTGCGGCTACGCCGACGGCTACCCGCGCCACGCCCCCACGGGCACGCCGGTGCTCGTGGATGGACGCCGCACGCGGGTGGTGGGGCGCGTGAGCATGGACATGATCACCGTGGACCTGACCGGGCTGGACAGCGCCGGTCTGGGCAGCGAGGTGGTCCTGTGGGGCCGCGCGTCGAGCGGCGCCGTGCTGCCGGTGGACGAGGTGGCCCACGCCGCGGGCACCATCGCCTACGAACTGACCTGCGCGGTGGCGCCGCGCGTGCCGTTTGCCGTGGACAGCGGGGCGGGCGGCGCGTGAGCGCGGGCGGCGCGAGCCCGGCCTCGCCGGGGCGGCACCTGGGACCGGCGGCGTTCTCGGTGGTGATGGGCCTGTCCGGGCTGGCCTTGGCCGCCCTGCGGGCCGAACCGTGGTGGGGCCCGGCCGCGCGGGCCGCGGCGCTGGGGGTGGCGGTGGGGGCGGCGGTGCTGGCTGTCGGCCTGGTCATCGCCGGCGGCTGGCGGGCCTGGCGCCACGCGGATGCCTGGGCCGCCGACTGGGCGCACCCGGTGCGCCACGCGTTCGTGGCCGCGGTCCCGGTCGCGCTGCTGCTGCTGGCCACGCTGGGCGTGGCCCTCGACGGCCCGGGCCCGGCCTGGCGGGCGCTCTGGATGGTGGCCTGCGCCGGGCAGCTGGCGGTCACGGTGGCGGTGCTGGGGCGGTGGCTGCGCGCCGCACCGGCCGAGCCGGGCGCGCTCTGGCCGGGCATCACGCCGGTGCTGTTCATCCCGATGGTGGGCCACGCGGTGGTGCCGCTGGCGGGTGTGCCGCTGGGTCACCCGCTGTGGTCGGCGGCGCAGTTCGGCGTGGGTGCGTTTTTCTGGCCGGTGGTGCTGGCCTTGCTGCTGGCGCGGCGCCTGGCGCATGGCCCGCTGCCGCTGCCGATGGCGCCGGCCTGGTGCATCCTGCTGGCGCCGCCGGCGGTGGTGGGGCTGGGCTTGCTCGCGCTGGGCGCGCCGACGGCGGTGGCGGTCGGGGTCTGGGGTGTGGGCGGCTTCGTGTTGTTGTGGTTGCTGACGCTGGTGCCGCGCCTGCGCACGGTGCCGTTCGGCTGGCCGTGGTGGGGCTTGTCGTTCCCGCTGGCCGCCTTCGCCGCGCTCACGCTCCAGCTGGCGCAGGCCGTGCCGGTCGCCACCGGCTGGCGCGTGGGCGGGCTGGTGTTGCTGGCGCTGGCCGCGGTCGTGATCGGCGGCTTGCTGGTGGCCACCGGCCGGGCGCTGGTGGGTGGCACGCTGCTCGTGCCGGAGGCGCCGCCTCAGCGACCGGGCGAGCAGGCCGCGAAGCCGTAGCGCTCGCAGAACGGGTTGCCCCACACCGGCAGCCAGGCCGGGATGTCGTGGAACTCGCGCGCGACCGTGGCCAGCACCGTGTCGCGGAAGGGCTGGAAGCGGAAGCCCGCGCCGTCCACCGCCCAGAAAGCCACGCCCGCCACCTCGAAGCGCTTCACCGACACCCGCTCGAAGTACGGCGCGAAGTCAGCCAGGTTGGGCTCGTCGTACAGGAACACGCGGATGGGCTGGCCGTCGTAGCGGCGGAAATCGATGAGCTGGTCGTCCTGGCGCGCGTGGTGGCGCCCCACGCCGAACACCGGCACGTACTGGCCGTGGTGGAAGGCGAGCATGGCCGCGGGGTTGTAGGTGCGGGCCATCAGCGTGGCCCCGGCGGGCAGGTCGGCGCGCAGCGCGGCCACCACGGCCGGCGTTTCGCGCAGGAACACCGCCCGGTCGTGCAGCCGCGTGTGGCTCCACCAGGCCAGCGGCGCCAGCGCCACCGCCAGCACGGCCACGAGGTGCGGTGCCGACAGGGCCAGCGTGAAGCGCCAGCTGCGCCGCAGGCTGTGCACGTCCAGCCGCAGTCCGGCCCAGGCCACGAACAGCGGCACGAAGCCCAGCACCCAGTGAAGTCCCACCGTGCGCCGCAGCGACACGATCAGGAACAGCGCCAGCGGGAACAGCCACAGCACCGCCAGCGCGGTCCGCACCCGCGGCGATACGGCGGCCACCGGCCGTGCCAGCGCGCCCTGCCACAGCAGCCAGGGCGTGAGCAGGTAGGCCGTCATGCCCAAGTACACCGCCAGCGTGCGCCACGACCACGCGCCGCCCTCGTTGCGGTTGAACACGTTGAACATCACGTTGCTCCAGCCGTGCCAGGCGTTGAAGCCCAGGTTCAGCGCGATCGCCGGCAGCGCCGCCACGAACACCACGAAGGGCGCCCACCAGCGCGCGCGCCGCCAGCCGAAGGCGTGGGCCGCGTAGGCGAAGCCGAGCAGCGCGGCGAAGTACTTCGACAAAAAGGCCAGCCCCAGCAAGCCGCCGCACAGCAGGTACCAGCCCACCGGGCGCTCGCTCGCGTCGGCGCGCAGCCACGCCCAGGCCGAGAGCGCCATGAACAGCACCAGCGGCGTGTCGGTCGTCACCAGCACGAACATCCAGCTCCAGGGCATCACCAGATACACCGCGCCGGCCAGCCAGGCGCTGGCCTCGCGCTCCTCGGGCAGGTGGCGCCGCAGCAGGTCCACGATGCCCAGCGCGATCAGCGGCGTGACCAGCACCGTCGCGCTGCGCAGCACCAGCGGGTGCTCGCTCACCGTGCGCAGGGCCGCCAGCAGCCAGCCGACCATCGGCGGGTGGTCGGAGTAGCCCCAGGCCGGGAACACGCCCCACTGATAGAAGAAGGCCTCATCGCCGGTGATTGGAAACACCGCGGCCAGCAGCAGCTTGAGCGCGAGCGTGCCCGCCAGGCTGAGCCAGAACAGCCGCCGCGCGGCGGCCAGGGAATGCTCGGGCGCGCGCACGCGGGCCTCAGCCTTTCACCGCCAGCAGGCTCACGCCGGCCACGATCAGCGCGCAGCCGACCACCCGCGCCCACGACAGCGGCTCACCAAGCCAGAGCACACCCAGCGCCACCGTGACCACGAAGCCCAGGCTGACCAGCGGGTAGGCCAGCGACACGTCCAGCCGCGACAGCACCCACAGCCACAGCACCGCGCTGGCGCCGTAGAGCGCCAGACCCAGCCACACCAGCGGGCTGGTCAGCGCCTGCGCGTAGGTGGCGGCCACGTCGGCGCCCGGCGGTGGCGCCAGACCGCGCTTCATCACCAGCTGCGCCGCGGCGGACAGCAGCACACAGAACACGGCCAGGGCGATTGCGGTGGATTTCATGGCGTCAACAGGCCTTCGGTCAGAAACCGGTGGTGGCGGCCAGGCCGATCAGGCCCATCACCACCACCGTGATCCAGCTGAACGGGTCGCGCAGCGCAAACTGCAGCGGGTCTTCGCCGTGCAACTCGCGCCGCCCCGTCTTGAGCCAGATGCGCATCACCCACAGCAGCAGCACCGGCGCGGCCGCCCACAGCCAGTCGGGGTGGGCGTACAGCGCGCGGCTGTTCGGGCTGTCCACGTACAGCGCCAGCACCAGCACCGCCAGGAAACCCGCCGACAGGCCCATCGCCCGCAGCGAGGACAGGTCGCGCGCCTGATAGCCGCGCCCCGGCGCGAGCGATACCTCGTCGTCCTGCACGACCTCCTCCAGCTCCGCGCAGCGCTTGACCAGCGCCAGGCTCAGGAACAGGAAGATCGAGATCGCCAGCAGCCAGTTCGACAGGTCCACACCGGCGGCCACCGCGCCGGCGCCGATGCGCAGGGTGTACAGCGCCGACAGGACCAGCACGTCCACCAGTGGCACGCGTTTGAGCGCCAGCGAATAGGCCAGCGTCACCGCGGTGTAGAGCGCCAGCATCAGCGCGAAGCCGGTGGACACCGCCAGCGCCAGCGCGAACGCCGCCACCGTCATGACCGCGCCCAGGGCGACCGCGCGGGCGATCGACAGCGTGCCCGCGGCCAGCGGACGTCGGCGCTTGAGGCGGTGCACGCGGTCGTTGGGCAGGTCCAGCAGGTCGTTGAGGAGATAGGTGGCCGAGGCGCACAGGCCGAAGGCCACGAAGGCCAGCAGGACCGCGCCCCAGGTGGTCGGGTCGAGCGAGTGCGCGGCCAGCAGCGGCACGAACAGCAGCGCGTTTTTCGACCACTGCTTGAGGCGGATGGCGCGCAGCAGCGTGCCCAGCGACAGCGCCGGGCGCTCGTAGACCCGGGCCTGCGGGTGCGTGCGGCGCAGTGCGGCCAGCACCGCCGGCGGCGCGTTCACCGCAATCGCCTCGCGCGCGCCCGCCCACACCGGCAGGTCGTCGCGGCTGTTGCCGGCGTAGGCCCAGGCCTCATGCCCGTGGGCGCGGGCGTGGGCCTCGATGGCGGCGCGCTTGCGCTCGCGGCTGAGGTTGGTGGCGTCGTCGGCCGTGCCCAGGGCGTCGTCGAAGCAGCCGAGGTGGTCGGCGATGGCGCGCACCGTGCGGGCGTCGGACGCGCTGGCCAGCACCACGCGGCGACCGCGCGCGCGCTGGTCGCGCAGGTCGGCCAGCAAGTCCTCGCGCCAGGGCAGGCGCGCCGGGTCGGGCTGCACCGCGTCGGCCACGCGCCGTTTGAATGCCGCCTTGCCGCCCAGCAACCACAGCGGCAGCTGCAGCAGCCGCCACGGCTGCTCCCGCAGCAGCAGCATGACCGACTCGTGCAGCGTGTCGCTGGGGGTCAGGGTGCCGTCGAGGTCGACGTACAGCGGCAGGTCGGGGGCGGGTGTGTGTGCGGGTACGGGTGCGTTCACGAATCGGTCCGACGGGGAGGTCGGCCGATTCTAGGTGGCGGGCGTGTCAGAGACCCAGCCAGGCCCCGGCGCGGGCCACCAGGTCGAGTGCGATGTGGCCCAGCGACACGGTGTAGGCCAGCGCGGCCGCGCCGACCGCGGTGGACAGCAGCAGCGCCACGCCGTCGCGCGCCATCCAGCCCAGACTCAGCAGCACCAGGCTCACGCTGGGCAGCACGTTGCCGAACGGCAGCGGCAGGAAGATGACCCCCGCCATCAACACGATCCACGCGCCCCACAGCGGGCGGGTGGTGCGATGGCTCCAGACCTGCCAGCGCGGGCGCAGCCAGCGCTGCGAGCGCTCATGCAGCCACGCCAGCCCGTGCAGGCAGCGCCGCGTCCAGGTCTCGTTGAGTTCCAGCGCGCCCACCCGCGCGGGCAGGTTCACGCTGTCGTGACCGCGTGTCCAGGCCCAGGCCAGCAGCAGCAGCACGAAGCTCAGCACGGTACCGGCGCCCGCGATCGGGATGACGGTGAGCGAGGCCATCAGCATGAGCAGCACGGCCACGGAGGCGTCGCCGTGCAGCTCCAGCAGGTCACCCACGTTCAGGCGCAGGTCGGGCCCGCGCGCGGCCTCGTCGCGCAGACGCCGGGCGATGGTGTCGTTCATGCCGGTCGGGCCCCGCCGAAGGCGCGGCCGGCGCGCGAGGCGAGCCAGTGCGCCGCGATGGCCGCCACCAGCATCACGACCAGCCCGATGCCCCAGCCGATCCACACCAGCGCGGCCAGCCAGCCGCCCACCCCGCCCAGCATCGGCAGCACCTCGCCGAGCCAGCGCACCGTGTCCAGCCACATCGTCTGCAGCGCCTGCACGGCCGCCGGATCGATCCACAGCGCCAGCCACGGCGGCACCGGCCATTGCGCGACCGCGCCCGCGGCCTGCGTGGCCTCGCCGGACGCCAGCGCCGACAGCGCCCATTCGGTCAGACCCGCGGTGGCCGCGGCCAGCCCGGTCCACACCAGCGCCACCAGCGCAAAACCGGCCCAGATCAGCGTTTTCATGGATCAATGTCCTTTCGAGGATTTGGGGAGGGGGCGGCGCCGCCAGGCCCGCACCAGCGCGTCCAGCATCGCCTGCTCGCCCTCCACCACATGCCCATCGGCGCGGGCCACGTCTTCACACAGAGTCAGCACCCGCTCGCGCAGTTCCGGGTCGGTCACCTCGCCCA
>Ga0209278_1001274_pt1 | contig 15696 bp, 14 predicted proteins | sample JI81BgreenDNA_FD_187504 | JGI IMG/M metagenome (GOLD analysis project Ga0209278, IMG submission 187504) | Wastewater effluent complex algal communities from Wisconsin, to seasonally profile nutrient transformation and Carbon sequestration -... | ecosystem: Engineered > WWTP > Effluent > Algae... | reverse complement strand
CGAGATCGTGGTCTTGCCGACGCCTCGGGTGCCGGTAAACAGGAAGGCGTGGTGGACGCGGCCCGACTCCAAGGCGTTCGACAGGGCACGGACGACGTGCTCCTGCCCGACGAGTTCGGCGAAGCGCTTCGGACGCCACTTTCGAGCAAGAACGAGATAGGCCATGCCGCACCCCGGAAACCGACCGGCATTGTGCCAACCGCGCCGTCCCGGCGCCACGCGAATCCCCGTTCATTTGTGCCCTCGCCGCCCGGCCGGTATGATCCGCGGCTCCCTGAGGCCGGCCGGAGGCCGCCCGTGGGAGTGCAGCACGAGCGTGGACAGGTGTCCGAGCGGTTGAAGGAGCACGCCTGGAAAGTGTGTAAGCGGCTAAACCCCGCTTCGCGGGTTCGAATCCCGCCCTGTCCGCCACTTCGAAGCTGTTGAGCGGAACCCTCTATGGCGGCCCCGTTGGCGCCTCCGCGACGATAGGCTGAAAACCCCGCCAGGCCCGGAAGGGAGCAACGGTATCGGCTGATTCGGGCGCCGGAGTCACGCTGGCGGGGCCGTCACCTTTTCCGCGGTCGGCGCGCGCAGCGCCAGCCGCTCCCCCGCCCTCGCCACCCGTTGGCCGCGCGCACGCATGGCCTCGCCATCGGCGTCGCTGGCGTAGTGGTAGAGCACGCAACGGGCCATCAGTTCGCGCGGGTACTCCCGCTCAAGGTCGTCCAGGCCGGAATGCGAGGGGTTGCCGTGCAGCCCGCAGTCGTGCGCGATCACCTCGCCATCGTCCGCCACCGCGGCCAGCACTTCCGGTATCGGCCGGGTGTCGCCGGTCCAAACGACGCTGCCGCGAAGTCGCAGGCCGAATGCCGAATCCGGGCGATGGTGGCGCACGGGAAACACCTCGAAGCGCCAGCCGGCATGCCAGAACGACTCGCTCACCGGCACCAGTTGGAACGCATCCCAGAAATTCGCCCCGCCCTCGGCCAGCACGCCGGGATAGTCGGCGAGCCGCTTCTGCAGGTGCGGCACGACGGGCGCCGGCACGTAGAGGCGGATCCGGCCGCGCAGGGCGGGATCGAAGTAGCCCGCGTAGAACAGACGCTCGAGGCCCGCCACGTGGTCCATGTGGACATGGGTGATGAACAGGGCCTCGGGCAGGCGGCCATAGGCGGTCTGGTACGCGCTCAGCGCCTCCTGCCCGCAATCGATCATCAGCAGCGGTGCTGCACCCTGCTCGATGACCGCGGAAGCGGCGCCCAACACTGGCGCAGCCCCCGCATTGCCCACGCCCAACAGATGCAGCGTCCAGTTCATCGATTCGTGCCCTCCCCGGACATCGCCTCGCGCCACGCGGCCCGCAGCCGACCCATGCCGTCGCGGATGTGCGCGGCCGGCACATGGCGCCGGTACTTCATCAAGGATCGCTCCAGCCGGGCGATCTCTTCATGGCACCAGCGCCCCGGCGCGTGGCCCAGCGTCCCCCGGTCCCAGTCGATCACGGTGATGCCGCCATCCGAGCGCTGCAGGACGTTGCGCGCATTGAGATCGGGATGGTGTGCGCCGAAGCGATGGAAGCGCGCGAGCGTCGCGCCCACCGACACCCAAGGCGCCTTGGCGACATCCTCGTGAACCAGACTCATCAGGTCGGCGCGCACCGGCACGCGTGCCATCAGCAGCGCCGCCTGATAGAACAGGCCCTCGCGCCGCCACGCTCCCGCAATCGGCGCGGGCACGGGAAGGCCTGCGGCCACGAGGGCTTCAAGCAACTCGACCTCGCGCACGCAACGCACGCGCCGCTCGCCCAGCCACAGGTAATGCCTTGTGCTGAACCGGGCCATCAGCCCACCGCGACGGTAATGCCGCAGCACGCCCGCGCCGAACGGCCCCTCGACGTACCAGGCGTCGCCCCGGCCACCGACACCGATCGGCAGCGCGTTCGCACCGTAACGCGAGACGTCGAACCATTCCGGCCGCGCACGGTCGCGCCATGCCATGCCCGGATGCAGGCGGATCGGACGGTCGTCGGTGGTCGCGGACGCTATCATCCGCGGCAGTCTAGCAAGGCCCTCCACGTGCCCCCTCCGCCCTCTTCCGTCTGCATCCTGCGCCTCTCCGCGCTCGGCGACGCCACGCATGTCGTACCGCTCATCCGGACGCTGCAGCGCCATCGCCCGGACATCGCGATCACGTGGGTCATCGGCAAAGCCGAGGCAGCGATGCTGAAGGGGCTGGAGGGCGTGGAGCTCGTCGTTTACGACAAGAAGTCGGGTTGGCCGGGGCTGAAGCGGTTGCGTGCAACGCTCGCCGGCCGGCGCTTCGATGCCCTGCTGCAGATGCAGCTGGCCTTCCGCGCCAACGTGCTTTCGACGCTGGTTCGCGCGGAGCGTCGCGTCGGCTACGACGCCGCACGCAGCAAGGAAGGCCACGGGCTCGTCGTCAACGAACGCATCGTCCCCGGCGGCCACCACGTGCTGGACGCCTTCGGGCAATTCGCGGACGCCCTCGGCTGCCCCCAGGACCGCGTCGAATGGCGCCTGCCCGTGCCGGATGAGGCTCACGACTGGGCGGCGACCCAATTGCCCGGCGACACACCCACCCTGCTCATCTCGCCCTGCTCCAGCCATCGGCTGCGCAACTGGCGCGCGGAACGCTATGCGGCCGTCGCGTCACAGGCGCTCTCGCGCGGCTGGCGCGTGGCGCTGTGCGGTGGACCCAGCCCGCTGGAGCGCGAGGTCGGCGACGCCATCCTCGCGGCGATGCCCGGCCACGAGCGGGTCATCGACCTGATCGGCAAGGACACGTTCAAGCGCTTCCTCGCCCTCTGCGGGCGCGCCTCGATCCTGTTGGGACCGGACTCCGGGCCAGTGCACATGGCGAATGCGATGGGCTGCCGCGTCATCGCGCTGCACGCCTGCACCGATGCCGAGCGCAGCGGCCCGTACTCCGACCGCCGCTGGTCGCCGAACCACTACGCCGAAGCCGCGGAGCGCTTCCTGCGCAAGCCCGCGGCGAGCCTGCCGTGGGGCAAGCGCGTCGAGTTCGAGGGGGTGATGGACCTCATCGGCATCGACGAGGTCGTCGAACGTTTCGAGGCCTGCGCCGCCGACCTCGGCGCCTGATCAGCGCGCGGCGCCGGGCACCTTGTAGTCCTCGTAGCTCTTCTCCTCGACATAGGTCGAGCCGAGCGCGAGGTTGAGGTCCTTCTTCACCTTGGCGCGCTCGTCGTTCTCGAAATACACGGCGCGGGCGAGGCGGATGAACTCGGGATCGAAGGCCTGCGCCTTCTCCTTGATGCGGATGTCGTCCTCGATCACCCACAGGCGCTCGTTGACGGCCTTCAGCGCCACGAGGAGGGCCGCGACGTCGACGCGCGACGCCGGATGCGCCGCCCACGTCGCGCGCAGCGCGTCAAGCTCGCGACGGATATTGACCAGCTTCGCCTCGTCGCGGATGCGCTCGGACTTGATCTCGAGGATGGCGATCTTGTCGAGCAGTTCGCCGAACGACACCGGCACGCTGATCTCGGACATCGGGAGTACTCCGTTCACGGGAGGCCGAGTTTAGCGCGGCGATCCGCGCCCCCGAAGCACCCGGGCGCCATCGGCCTGGACCGGCGGCGCAGGGGCCCGGACATCGAACCCGGCGACAAAAAAAGCGCCCCGGAGGGCGCTTTTCCTGATTTGGCGGAGAGGGAGGGATTCGAACCCTCGAGGCGCTATAAACGCCTGCCTGATTTCGAGTCAGGTACAATCGACCACTCTGCCACCTCTCCGGTGGTTTGCCGCTCGTCGCGTTTCCGCGCCCGAACGAGCCGCACATCCTACAGCGTCCTACCTCCCCGCGCCAGCCCTCTGCGGGCCTGTGCCGTCAGGAGAACGCGCCCGCCGGCGGCCGGCGATGGCGAACCCCACCGGGTTCGCCACGCACTGGGCATCCGCGACGAGTTCTGAGTACGATCCGGGGATGATCGAATTCGGCCACCTGAGCCACGTCGGCCTCCGCCGCGAACTCAACGAGGACACCTACTACGGCGACGCCGATCTGGGCCTCTGGCTGGTGGCCGACGGCATGGGCGGGCACGACTCCGGCGAAGTGGCCAGTGCGCTCGCCCGCGACGTCATCGTCCGCGAAGTGCGCGCCGGCAAACCCTTGGCCGAAGCCATCCTCCGCGCCAACGAAGACATCATCCGCCAGTCGAAGCGACGCAACGAGAGCATGCCGATGGGCACCACCGTCGTCGCGGTTCGTGTTGCGGCCAACCATCGCTTCGAGCTGGCTTGGGTCGGCGATTCCCGCGCCTACCTCTGGAACGGCAAGCTGCAGCAGGTGTCCTCCGACCACAGCTACGTGCAGGAACTGATCGACCAGGGGCAGCTCACCCCCGAACAGGCGCGCAGCCACCCGTACCGCAACGTGGTCACCAAGGCGCTCGGGGTGACCGAGCCCGACAAGCTCAACGTCGAGACGGTTGCCGGTGAGCTGCGTCCGGGCATGGCCATCCTGCTCTGCAGCGATGGCCTGACCGAGGAAGTGGACGACGGCATGATCGCGAAGGCGGTCGCGCAGAAGGACATCAGCGCGCAGGAATGCGTCGATCACCTCGTGGCTGCGGCGCTCGACGGCGGCGGCAGCGACAACATCACCGCCATCCTCCTGCGACGCGCCTGACGCCGGGGGCGTCCGGCCTCAGGCCTCGCCACCCCAGAGCACCGCGCCACCCGCTTTCTTCGCGATGCCCGCCATGCGCGCCGCATGTGCCTCGGCTTCTTCGGGGAGCACGGCCCGACGCACCACCGCTGCAAGGGGGCGAAGCGCGGTTTCCGCCGCGTTGGATGCCCGGCTCTCGCCCGTCTCGGCGCCAAGCGAAAACTCGCCCTGCCCCGAGGTCATCGTCAGGTAGACCTCGGCGAGCAGCTCGGCATCGAGCAAGGCGCCATGGACGGTGCGATGGCCGTTGTCGACACCAAGCCGCTTGCAGAGCGCATCGAGCGAATGACGCTGGCCTGGGAATCGCTGTTTGGACAGCGCCAAGGTATCGAGCACCCCGGCGACATGGTCGTCGATACGACCGTACTGCGATCCCAGCCTTGCCAATTCCGCGTTCAGGAAGCCGACGTCGAAAGCCGCGTTGTGGATCACCAGCTCCGCGCCGCGGATGAAATCCAGGAATTCCTGCGCCACGTCGTGGAACAGCGGTTTGTCGCGCAGGAAATCCCAGGTGAGTCCGGTGACTTCAGCCGCACCGGGCTCCATCTCGCGCTCGGGGTTCAGGTAGCGCTGGAAATGCCGCCGCGTGGGTCGGCGCTCCACGAGTTCGACGCAGCCGATCTCGACGATGCGGTTGCCCTTTTCCCACGATAGGCCCGTGGTTTCGGTATCGAGGATGACCTGCCTCATGCGGCCGCCCCGCCGCGGAAGCGTTCGGCCTGCGCACGGGCCAGCGCGTCGACGCGTTCGTTCTCCGGATGGCCGGCATGGCCCTTCACCCACTGCCACGCGATGCGATGCGGCTGCCGCGCGGCATCCAACCGCTGCCAGAGGTCCTGGTTCTTCACCGCGCCGCCGCCGGACGTCTTCCAGCCCTTCCGTTTCCAGCCCGGCATCCACTCGCTGATGCCCTGCAGCACGTACTTGGAATCGCTGTGCAGCACGACGACGCAGGGTTCCTTCAGGGCTTCGAGCGCGGCGATCGCGCCCATCAGCTCCATCCGGTTATTCGTGGTTTGCGCCTCGCCGCCGGCGAGTTCGCGTTCGGTGCCATTGAATCGAAGCAGCGCGGCCCAGCCGCCCGGCCCCGGGTTGCCGAGGCAGGCCCCGTCGGTGTGGATTTCGATCGACTTCATGGCCCGATGATACGGGCGCGAGTCACGCCGCCGGTACCCCGGGGCCAGCGCGCCACGCCGCAGGCGCTCGACGCAGCGGGGTCAAGCCGATATCGCGGCGCACCGCCAAGACGGCCCAAGCCACGCGCCCCCAGGCGATCCGCGACACTCCCGTGTCGACCTCGAGCCCTGAGGGCCGCCAGCGCGGCCCGAGCGTTCGTTGGTCTAGCAGCTCGAGCCCTTCGGCGCGCAACAGGGTGACGACACGGGAGCACGGCAGGGCCTCCACGCCGTGCCTCGCCCAGCGAAGGCGGGCCATGCCCCACGGGTTCAAGCCGAACACAAGCATGCGTCCCTCCGGTCGCAACGCCCGGGCGCACTCCGAGAGCAAGCGTTCCGGCGAAGGCACCGACTCGAGGACGAAACGCAGGTCGATGCGGCTCACCGAGGCGCTGGCCACGGGCAGCGCGTGCAGGTCCGAGCGCCAAGCACCCCGCCATCGGCCAGCATCGGGAGCCAGCGTCCAGCTCTCCGCGAAGCACGCCGTGGGGGCCGGCACCAGCCAATCCACTTCAGGGAGCAGGCGCAGCCACACCTGCCCGCCGCCGTCGATGTCGCGCTCGCTCCAGGCCGATTGCGCATCCAGCAGCAGCCGTCGAGCGCAGGGATCGGACAGCCAGCGGTTCATCGCTTCGGCTTGACGGGGAAGTTGGAGGGCCGGCATGGTCGGGATTGTGCGGCAAAGGGCCGCGTGCCCGATGCTCCGCCCGTGCCCCCGCCCGCCAACCGCTTCCGCCTCTTCCGTCGAGCCGTCACCTCGCTCGCCCTGTCGGGTCTGGTCGTGGGCTGCAGCACGCTCCCGGCGCCGGCGCCGTCGCCCCCGCTTGGCGTGGCCGAGGAACCCAGCGAGCCCGTTGAACTGGCGCCCGCACCGCCGAAACCGGTCGCATCCGCACCGGGAAGCCCCCCCGAGCCCGGCCCGGCGCCCCGGATTGCCGATGGACGCACGCTGTTCGACCGATGGGTCGCAACGCTCACCCCACCCCTCTGCGTACGCGGCGAGCAGAACCGGCATTGGCGTCGACGCTACGCCGGACATCCGACGGGTTTTGAACGCCAGTTGCGCGAAGCCCTGCCACTGATGGCCTATGTCGTCGAAGCGGTCGAGGCCCGCGGCCTCCCGGGCGAGTTCGCCCTGATCCCCATCGTCGAAAGCGGCTATCGGCCCGAGGCCCGAGGCCCCGGCGGCCCCACCGGGCTGTGGCAGATGATCGGCAGCACGGCACGCAACCACGGGGTGCGGGTCGGACCGGACTACGACGGACGTCTCTCGCCGGTCGATTCGACCGACGCGGCCTTGGGCTACCTCACGACGTTGCACGCCGAGTTCGGCGACTGGCGCGCCACGGCCATGGCCTACAACGCCGGCGAGGGGCGCCTGCGCCGCGCACTCGCCCGCGACGGGACCTTCCGGGTCTCGGGTGAGCGACGGCTTCCCGCCGGCCTGCCGAGCGTCACCTACGCCTACATCGCCAAGCTCCACGCCCTCGCCTGCCTGATCGCGGAGCCGGCGCGCCACGGCCTCGCGCTGCCGACCGACCGGTTCATACCACTCGACGCGCGCCGTGCGCCCGACAACGCGACGCAACTGGAGGCGGTCGCGCGAGCCTGGGGCACCCCCTCGGAGGCCCTCGTTCGCTGGAATCCGGCCTATCGGCAGGGGCTCCACCGAGGCGGCGCACCGCGCCTACTGCTCACGCCCATCGACGCTCCCGGCATAGCCGACGAGAGGGTCATGCCGACGTCCCCCGAGCTCGCGGCCACGGAAACGATTCGCCCCGTCACGGCATCCCGCGAGTACACGGTCCGATCCGGCGACACGCTGTGGCGGATTGCCCGCCGCCACGGCACCAGCGTACGAGCCCTTGCCGCAGCGAACGGCCTCGACCTCACACGCCCGCTGAGTATCGGGCGCACCCTGCGCATTCCAGACTGAGGCGTACAGTTGGCGCGGCCCGCGAGCGTCGTCACACTGTCATGCTGCGGCGTCGTCGACGCCTGATCATCGGGAGGTTCCATGGGTTTCCTTGCGGGCAAGCGCGCCCTCATCACCGGCATCGCCAGCCAGCGTTCGATCGCCAACGGCATCGCCGAGGCCATGCGTCGCGAAGGCGCCGAACTGGCGTTCACCTACCAGAACGAGAAGCTGAAATCGCGCGTCGAGGATGCCGCCGCCGAGTACGGCTCGAACATCGTCATCCCGCTCGACGTCGCTGATGACGCGCAGATTGCCGCCTGCATGGCCGAGCTCGGCAAGCACTGGGACGGCTTCGACGTCCTCGTGCACTCCATCGGTTTCGCCCCGCGCGAAGCGCTGGACGGCGGCTACCTCGACCACCTGACGCGCGAAAACTTCCGCATCGCGCATGACATCTCGGCCTACTCGCTGTCGGCGCTCGCACAGGCCGCGCGCCCGATGATGCAGGGCCGCCAGGCGGCGATCCTCACCCTGTCCTACCTGGGCGCCGACCGTGCGCTGTCGAACTACAACGTGATGGGCGTAGCCAAGGCCGCCCTGGAATCAAGCGTCCGCTACCTCGCACTGAACCTGGGCCCCGAGGGCATCCGCGTGAACTGCATCTCGGCGGGGCCGATCAAGACGCTGGCGGCCTCGGGCGTTGGCAATCTGCGCAAGATGCTCAAACACGTCGAAGACGTGGCCCCCATCCGCCGCAACGTCACCATCGAGGACGTCGGCAACGCCGCCGCCTTCCTGTGCTCCGACCTCGCGGCCGGCATCACCGGCGGGGTCACCTACGTGGACGGTGGCTACAGCATCCTTGGCATGGCCGGTCTGGACCTCGACAACCACTGACGGCACGGGGAACGACGCGCGAGTCGGCCAGCCACCGATCGCGCGGAAACAAAAAGCCCGGCATCGCCGGGCTTTTCGTTCTCAGCCAGATACGGTGCCGGTCGGACCGGCAAAGCCGTCCTCCGTCACAGGCGCTCTTCGGCCACCGTGATTTCGAACTGCCCGCGCAACGCCTTGACGAAGGCTTCGCGCTCCATCTCACCGCGCATCCGGGCGAGCTGCGCGCGGATCTGCGAGCGCACGTCCGGCGTCAGCGTGCTGGTGTCACCCGGTGTCACCTTCGTCGCCACGACAAGGGCGAAGCGGCCGCCGCTCAGCTCAGCCAAGCCGACATCCGCCGGTTTGCCGGCCTCGATCGGAAGAAGACGGAATGCTTCGGTGGCGATCGCCGGGTCAGGGAAGCCCGCCTGCCGCGCCACGCCATTGCTGTCCTGCGGCACGACCCCGAGTTCGGTCGCCAGCGCCTCGAGCGTCTCGCCCTTCCGCGCGCGTTCGAGCAGCGCTTCCGCACGCTCGCGCGCCGCGGTCGCCAGACGATCCGCCTGCAGGTCGGCCAGCACCTGATCGCGCACGTCGGCGAGCGGACGCAGCGCCGAAGGCGCATGTTCCGTGACCTGGAGGACCACGACCCTGTTCGATCCGATCTCGATTGGATCGCTGACGAGACGGTCGTCCTTCTGCGATCGCGAGAACGCGGCAGCGCGAACGGCCTCGAGCGCCGCCACGCCCTCGCCACCCGCGCGGGTGAAGGCCGTGGTGGACTGGACGTCGATCGCCATCTCGCGCGCTACCGCCGGCAGCGAATTCGGCTCGCGCAGGATGGCGTCGATCAGCACGCCACTCTTCTCGTTGAACAGGCGCTCGCGCTCCGAGTCGCCGAACTCCGCGGCAAGCTGGTCGCGCACGGCCTCGAACGGCTGCTGCGAGCCGGCGACCAACTGCGTCAACTTGATCACGTGCCACCCCTGGTCGGTGCGGACCGGATCGCTCACGCCGCCTTCGGACAAGGCGAACACGGCGTCCTCGAAGGGCTTGGGGAACACGTCCCTGCCGATGGTGCCCAAATCGCCGCCGAGATCCTTCGTACCGAGGTCCTCGCTGCTGGCTGCGGCCAAGGCCGCGAAATCCGCCCCGGCTGCACGCGCCTGCTCGGCCAATCCGGCCGCCTTGGCCCGGGCCGCCTCGACCGTCGCCTCGTCGGCATCGGCCGCCACCGCAATGAGGATGTGCGCGGCAACGCGCTCTTCCTCGCTACCGAAGCGGCCCTTCTCGATCTCGTAGCGATCACGCAACTCCTGCTCCGTGGGCTCGGCCGAGATCGCGATGTTGGCGGCATCCAGCTCGAAGTACGCGATCGTGACCGTTTCTTCGGTGCTGTAGCGATCCGCATTCGACGAGTGCCATGCCGCGAGGGCGGCATCATCCGTCGCGTCGGCCGACAGCGCCGGCGCGGGGATCTCGACGAACCGAAGGTCGCGGGTTTCCTGCTGCAGCGCCAGGAGATTCTCCAATTCGGCGTCGCCAACGAGCCCGCTCTCGGCGACAGCGGTGGGCAGCGTGGACGTCACCAGTTGACGCGCGATGAGGGCCTCGAAGCCCGCCGCGGTCAGGCCGCGCGACTGCAACCAGATCTTGTAAGCGTCCTCGCCGATGAAGGTGCCATCCTGCGTGATGCCGTCGATATCGAGGATCGCCTTGCGGATCTGCGAGGCATCCACGGCAATGCCGTCGCGCTTCGCCGCGATCTCGAGGATTTTTTCGTCCACCAGCGCATCGAGGACGAGCCGCTTGGTCTCGATGCTCTCGACCTGCTCGGCGTCATAGGCCTCGCCAGCTTGTGCGCGCACCTGCTCACGGTATCGGTCGAAACGCTCGCGGAACTCACCCTGCGGGATCTCGGTGCTCTCCCAGACGAATGCTCGGGCGAGTCGCCCAGCGGCACCTTCCGAGGGCGCATCGCGCCACCAGTTGGGTGGCGATTCGATCTTCGCGGAATAGGTGTCGATGCGAGTCTGGAAATACTGCTCGATGCCGAAGAACGCCATGGCGAAGATGATCAGGCCAATGATGATCCAGGCGAACCAACCCGAGGTGTGTTCACGGATTCTCTGAAGCATGGTGGGCGCAGGCTCCAACGCAAGGTCTGGAAAAAACAAAGGCGCCTTGCGGCGCCTTTGAGTAGAAAGTGGCGGAGTGGACGGGACTCGAACCCGCGACCCCCGGCGTGACAGGCCGGTATTCTAACCGACTGAACTACCACTCCGCCGAAAACTTGGTGGGTGCTGAGGGCTTCGAACCCCCGACCCTCGCCTTGTAAGGGCGACGCTCTACCGCTGAGCTAAGCACCCTTGGCAAGCGAGAGCGTCAGTTTACTGCATCCTTCAGCGCTTTGCCAGCCTTGAATGCCGGCGACTTCGAGGCCTTGATCTTGATGGTCGCGCCGGTCTGCGGATTGCGGCCCTGACGGGCGGCGCGCTTGCGGACAGCAAAGGTGCCGAAGCCAACCAGCGTCACGGTGTCGCCCTTCTTCAGCGCCTTCTTGATGGTCTCGACCACGGCGTCGACGGCGCGACCGGCATCGGCCTTCGACAGCTCGGCGGCATCAGCGACAGCGTTGACAAAATCAGACTTGTTCATTCTTGACTCCCTGGGCGGGCTTCCCCGCGGATGTGTTCGGCCGGCGCTCCGTCCCGCGGGCGCCAGCGGCATTCAGCCCACCGGTACGACAACCGGGGCTGCGTGCCGTTATACCAGCGGCATTTCAGCCTCGCAATAAGCGAAACCCAGCAACGGCGCGGCTCGCAGCGGTTCCAACCACGCTTGCACGGAACGTCAGTGCGCTCGCCCAGCGTCGGCGCCACCGTCGTCGGCCGGTACCTTTTCCTTCGCAGGCTCCGCCGCAACCGCGGGCTGGCCTTGGCCGGACACCGACACAGGGACCAGCGGGCGTTCCAGCGCGACGTCGAGGACCTCGTCGATCCACTTCGCCGGCACGATCTCGAGGCCCTGCAGCACCGACTTGGGCAGATCGACGAGATCCTTGCGGTTCTCCTCGGGAATGATGACGGTTCGGATACCGCCACGCAGCGCCGCCAGCAGCTTCTCCTTGAGCCCGCCGATCGGCAGGACGCGCCCCCGCAAGGTGATCTCGCCGGTCATGGCCACATCGGCGCGCACCGGCACCTTGGTGAGGGCCGACACCAGCGAGGTGACCATGCCGATGCCTGCGCTCGGACCGTCCTTCGGGGTGGCTCCCTCCGGCACGTGCACGTGGGTATCGAATTTCTGGTGGAAGTCCGGGTCGATGCCGAAGGCCGCGCTGCGCGAACGCACGACAGTGTACGCGGCCTTGGCCGATTCCTGCATGACGTCGCCCAACTGACCGGTGAGCAGCAACGCCCCCTTGCCCGGCGACAGGCTGGCTTCGATCTGCAGCAGGTCGCCGCCGACTTCCGTCCATGCAAGGCCGGTGACGAGGCCGACTTCGTTCTGCGCCTCGGCACGGCCGAAGTCGTACTTGCGGACGCCGAGGTATTTGTCGAGGTTCTTCGCATCGACCTTGACGGGCTTGCGCGCCGCGGGCTTGCCGGTCTTCTTTGCAACCGGCATCGGCCCGGCGAGCGCGATTTCCTTGACCACCTTCCGGCAGATCTTCGCGATCTCGCGCTCGAGGCTGCGCACGCCCGATTCGCGCGTGTAATAGCGCACCACGTCCTGCAGCGCGGACTCCGCCACGCCAAGCTCGCCATCCTTCAGGCCATTGGCCTTCAGCTGCTTCGGCAGCAGGTAGCGGGTTGCGATATTGAGCTTCTCCTCCTCGGTGTAACCCGGGATGCGGATGATCTCCATGCGATCGAGCAGCGGGCCGGGGATGTTCAGCGAATTCGACGTGGCGACGAACATCACCTCGGACAGGTCGAGGTCGACCTCGAGGTAGTGGTCGTTGAAGCTGTGGTTCTGCTCGGGGTCCAGCACTTCCAGCAGCGCCGACGACGGATCGCCGCGGAAGTCCATGCTCATCTTGTCGATCTCGTCGAGCACGAACAGCGGGTTCTTGGAGCCGATCTTGTTGAGGTTCTGCACGATGCGGCCCGGCATCGAGCCAATGTAGGTGCGGCGGTGGCCGCGGATCTCGGCTTCATCGCGCACGCCGCCCAGCGACATGCGCACGAACTTGCGGTTCGTGGCCTTGGCGATGCTCTGCCCGAGCGAGGTCTTGCCGACGCCCGGCGGGCCGACGAGGCAGAGGATCGGGCCCTTCATCTTCGACACGCGCGACTGCACCGCGAGGTACTCGAGGATGCGGTCCTTCACCTTCTCCAGGCCGAAGTGGTCGGCATCGAGCACCTGCTGGGCGGCCTTGAGGTCCTTGCGCACCTTGCTGCGCTTCTTCCACGGCACGCCGACCAGCCAGTCGATGTAGTTGCGCACGACGGTGGCTTCCGCCGACATCGGCGACATCTGCTTGAGCTTGTTGAGCTCGGCCTTGGCCTTCGCCTCGACCGGCTTGGGCATGCCGGCATTGGCGATCTTCTTCGCCAACTCGTCCACCTCGTTCGTGCCTTCCTCGCCATCCCCCAGCTCCTTCTGGATGGCCTTCATCTGCTCGTTGAGGTAGTACTCGCGCTGGCTCTTCTCCATCTGCGACTTCACGCGACCGCGGATGCGCTTCTCGATGTGCTGGACGTCGATCTCGCCTTCGACGAGGCCGATCAGCATCTCGATGCGTTCCATGACTTTCGTGGTCTCGAGCACCTTCTGCTTGTCGACAAGGCGCGCGCTAACGTGCGCAGCCACGGTATCGGCGAAACGTTCCGGATCGTCGATGCCCGACAGCGTCGTCATCAGCTCGGGCGGCAGCTTGCGGTTGGTCTTCAGGTACTGCTCGAACAGCGCGAGCAGGGAACGGCGCGCCACATCCGATTCGCGCTCGTCGTCGCCGGCGATCGACTCGATCACCGAGCCCCGGCCCATCAGCGCGCCGTCGACATCGCGCACGTCGCTCACTTTGAAACGCGACACGCCTTCGACCAGTACCTTGATGGTGCCGTCGGGAAGCTTCAGCAACTGCAGCACGGTGGCGAGCGTGCCGATGCGGTACAGGTCGCTTCCCGAAGGATCGTCGGTCTCGGGGCTGGTCTGCGCGAGCAGCAGGATCTGCTTGTCGGCGGCCATCGAGACATCGAGCGCCTTGATGGATTTGTCGCGCCCGACGAACAGCGGGATGACCATGTGCGGATACACCACCACATCGCGCAGCGGCAGGATCGGCAGGTCGTGAGTGGATTCGCGGCTCATGTCAGGCTCCTTGCGGCCGATCTCGGCCCATGGATGCAGGATGGGGACGCCCAGCCCCGGAAACAACAAGCCCCGCCTCGGAAGCCGGGCGGGGCTTGGCGGCATTCATGTTGGCGCCCGGACTCAGTCGCCGGAGGCGGCACGTTGCGGTGCCGGCGCCGGGGTGGTGTAGATCAGGTAGGGCTCGGTCTTGTGCTCGATGACCGATTCGTCGACCACCACCTTGCTGACGTTCTCCTTCGAGGGGAGCTCGTACATCGTGTCGAGGAGCACCGACTCGAGGATCGTCCGCAGGCCACGGGCACCGGTCTTGCGCTTCAGCGCCTTGCGGGCCACGGCCGCCAACGCATCCGGACGGATTTCCAGCTCGACGCCTTCCATGTCGAACAGCTTCTTGAACTGCTTGGCGATGGCGTTCTTCGGCTCGGTGAGGATCTTCACCAGCGCGGCTTCGTCCAGCTCCTCGAGCGTCGCGACCACCGGCAGGCGGCCGACGAACTCGGGGATCAGGCCGAACTTGATCAGGTCTTCCGGCTCGACGTCGGCCATCAGCTTGCCGGCGTCGGCCTTGTTGCTCTGGCTCTTCACCTTGGCCGAGAAGCCGATGCCGCCGGCCTCGGTACTGCGCTGCTGGATCACCTTCTCGATGCCGGCGAAGGCGCCGCCGCAGATGAACAGGATGTTGCGCGTGTCGACTTGCAGGAACTCCTGCTGCGGGTGCTTGCGGCCGCCCTGCGGCGGGACGCTGGCGACCGTGCCTTCGATCAGCTTCAGCAGGGCCTGCTGCACGCCTTCGCCCGACACATCACGGGTGATCGACGGGTTCTCGCTCTTGCGCGAAATCTTGTCGATCTCGTCGATGTAGACGATGCCCTGCTGCGCCTTCTCGACGTCGTAATCGCACTTCTGCAGCAGCTTCTGGATGATGTTCTCGACGTCCTCGCCAACGTAGCCGGCTTCGGTGAGCGTCGTGGCATCCGCCATCGTGAACGGCACGTTGAGCAGGCGCGCCAGCGTTTCGGCCAAGAGCGTCTTGCCCGAGCCGGTCGGGCCGATCAGCAGGATGTTCGACTTGGCCAGTTCGACCTCGTCGCCCTTCTGCCGGGACTCGATGCGCTTGTAGTGGTTGTAGACCGCGACGGCGAGGGTCTTCTTCGCGCGCGGTTGGCCGACCACGTACTGGTCGAGCACCTCGAGGATCTCTTTGGGCTTGGGCAGGTGGCTGCGCGCCGCCTGCGACTTGTCCTCGAGCTCCTCGCGGATGATGTCATTGCAGAGTTCGACGCATTCATCGCAGATGAACACGCTGGGGCCTGCGATCAGCTTCCGCACCTCGTGCTGGCTCTTTCCGCAGAAGGAGCAGTAAAGGATCTTGGAGCTGTCGGCGGGGCGGCTGGGTCGGTCGTCGGTCATTTCTTGGGAAACCCGGGGGCAGCGGTCTCGGCCCGAGAATAGCACTGGCACCCCGGGACGATAGCCCCGGGGTGCTGGCGCGGCGTGAAGGGGAAATCCGCGGCGTTCAGCCGGCCTGCACCGTGTCGTCCGGACGGCGCTCGAGCACGGAGTCGATGAGACCGTAGGACTTCGACTCTTCCGCGTTCATGAAGAGATCGCGCTCGAGGTCCTTCTCGATCTGCTCCACCGACTTGCCGGTGTTGGCGGCGTACTCGCGGGCCAGCTTTTCGCGGAGATACAGGATCTCCTTGGCCTGGATGG
>Ga0209278_1001273_pt1 | contig 15704 bp, 8 predicted proteins | sample JI81BgreenDNA_FD_187504 | JGI IMG/M metagenome (GOLD analysis project Ga0209278, IMG submission 187504) | Wastewater effluent complex algal communities from Wisconsin, to seasonally profile nutrient transformation and Carbon sequestration -... | ecosystem: Engineered > WWTP > Effluent > Algae... | reverse complement strand
CTGCTGCTGGGACTCAACCCCACGGTGCAGGACTTTGCTGGTGACCGCCTCGCCGCCCTCCTCAGCCAGCGGCTGCGTACGGTGGTGCAGCTCGACGGGTTGCTGCTGCGCACCAATGGCGAGCTGTTGCTGACCGGATTTTACCTCGAAGATCACTATGGCGACACCTTGCTGTATGCCGAGCAGCTGCGCTTGCGCATCCGCCTGAGGCCACTCGCGCACCAGCAGATACACTTCTCGCAGCTCACCCTCGAAGGCCTGCAGCTGCGGCTGGTACGCCGCGACTACGAGTCGGACTTCAACTTCGCCTTCTTGCTGCCCGTGAGCGATGCAGAAACGCAGGTAGATAGCGTGCTGCGACTGCCCGAGCTAACCCTCGACCGCCTCCGCCTCCGCAATACCCACCTGGTGTTGCACGACTACCACCAAGCCCAAACGCCGGGGCAGTTTAATCCTGCCCACCTCGACCTGCGGGAGTTGGCCTTGGACCTGAATGAACTTAGCCTCGGCCCCGACTCGAGCAGTCTGCGCTTGAACGCCCTCCGCTTCCGTGAACACCAAGGGCTTGCCCTCGAGCAGCTATCGCTCCGCCTCACCCGCCAGCCCGATCGCTTGCGGCTCGACAGCTTGCAGCTGCTCACCCGCCACAGTCAGTTGCTGGGCCGGCTGCAGTTTGACTACGGCCGCGAAGCCGATCTGCTCGAATTCAGCAAACGTGTGCGGCTCACCGCGGAGCTCGACCGCTTGCGTGCCGACCCAGAGGAATTGTTGTACCTCACCGGCAACCCCTATCTCCCCGAAGCTACCCTATACCTCCGCGGCACCATTGCCGGACGCATCGGCAACCTACGTTCACGTCGACTTGAGTTGCGGATGGGACAAAACTACCTGCGCGGTGAGGTGAACATAACCGGACTTCCCGACGCCCAAAATGCCCTCTACGACCTGCAGTTGACCGATGCTTACTTCGACCGCGAGGAGATAGAGGCCGCCTTGCCGTGGCTGGAGCTACCACAGCAGTTCGATGGCCTCGACTTTGTGCAGCTGCAGGCCGAAGGCTTTGGCTACCCCGGCGATTTTGTCGCCAGCGGCCTGTTCACCACCAATCTTGGCAATCTGGTGAGCGACCTCAACTTAAAAATCAACCCCAAGACCACCACCTTCAGCGGTTCGTTGCAGGCCGAACAGCTGAACTTGCAGCAGCTTACGGGCGATGAGCGGCTGGGTCAGGTGAGCTTCAATTTTGAGCTTGCGGGCAGCGGCACCAGCCTGGCTACGCTCGAAAGTCAGTTGAACGGTACGGTGAGTGCCCTCGACTATCAAGGTTACCGCTACCATGCCCTTGACTTCAGCGGGTATTACGACCGTGGGCAATTTAGCGGTAAGATGAGCTCGCTCGACAGCAATGCTTTGCTCGACTTTTTCGGCATTGCCGACCTGAACGGGCAGCGGCCCTTCTACAATTTTGTGGCCGAGATCGAACATCTCGACTTGTATGCACTACGCTTGAGCAGCGATACCACGGTACTTCATGGCAATGTGGAGATTTGCCTCGAAGGCACGAACAAAGACAATGTAACCGGAGAGCTGAGCTTCCGCGAGCTCGATATGTCGCTCAACGGTAGGCAGCTGCAGCTACCCTCCATTGAGCTACGTGCCGAGCTGCTCGACGATAGCAGCCGACGGCTTTCGGCTGTGGCACCCTTCGGTGAAGCTACCATGCAGGGTCGTTTCCGTTTGCAGGAGATGAGCCAGAGCTTCGGACGTTTTTTCGAGTACTACCTCCATCGCGAGCAGGCCAATGCCATGCCGCTGGTGGAGCAGAATTTCCAGCTGAATGTAGCCTTGCACGATGCCCAGCCTGTGGCCGATTTCCTTTACCCCGGCCGCTACCAACTCGACAGCCTCGAAGGTTACCTGATTTTCGACGCCGCCAGTCAGCGTAGTGACCTGTCGTTTACCTTGCCCGAGTTCCGTGCTGACTCGTTGCGACTCACCGGACTCAACTTAATTGGCACGAGCGATACCAACACCATGTCGCTCGATTTGTATGTGGATTCGATGTTCCGCAACAGCCGATTTGTACTTCACGAGCTGAGTAGCGAGCAAACCCTAGGACACGACAGCCTGCAGTTCGACCTGAAGGCCACTGGCGACAGCAGTTACAACCGCCTGGCCATTGCCGGCTATCTCGATGCCCGTCGCGACAGTCTGCAAATCGGCTTCCGCCCGTCGTTTGTAGAGCTGTACGGCAACCGCTGGGTGCTGGAGCAGCGCGGCGAGATATGGCTGCGCGACAGCAGCCTACGCATCGACGATTTCGGTTTCCGGCAAGCCAAGCAGCTCATTTCACTATCGGGCGTGGTGAGCAGCAGCCGCAGCGACAGCGTATACATGACCCTAAGCGATGTTGATTTACAACAACTCAACCCCATCCTCAAGGCTTACAAAACCTCACTCGAAGGTTTCGCCAACATCAATTTGCGGTCGAGCTCGGTACTTCGCAAGCCCGCTGTATTTGGGAACATCCAGCTCGATGAGTTTGTGCTCGACGGTCAGCCTATCGGCAATGTAGAGATGCGCAGCGACTACAGTACGGAGTTGAATCGGGCCAATGTAGCTGCCACCGTGGTGAATGCCGACGATACGTTGGCCCAAATCAGCGGCTACCTCGCCTCCCTCGACGACGAGCAGGACATTTTGCTGGATGTACGTTTAGCCCGTTCACCCATTGGAGCACTTGAAAAGATACTGCGTCCGGCTTTCGACGATGTGAGTGGGCTGGCCACAGCAGCCTTGCGGCTCGAAGGCAAATTGAGTGGGCCGGTACTCACCGGTTATGCCGACCTCGAAAAAGCCCGCATGCGGGTGGATTTCCTGAACCAATATTACAACGTCAACAAACGTATTCTTTTCACCGAAAACAGCATCGATTTCAATCGCGCCGTGCTTACCGACGATGCTGGTGGTAGCGGCTTCATCAGCGGTAAAATTTTACACGAGCGCTTCCGTCGCACCCGTCTCGACCTGCGCTTAGACGCCAATAATTTGTTGGTGCTGAATACCCCCGCCACCTACGACGCCGACTATTTCGGCACCGGCCGGCTGAGTGGTTATGCTACCTTCCGCGGGCCCATTGATTTGGTTGCCATCAACGTGGTGGCCACGGCTGAGGCAGGCACGAACTTCAGCATTCCTCTCGACGAAGAAGGTAGTCGCAGCGAAACCGACTTCATCGTATTTGTGAATAAGAAGGACACGATACGCAAGGCTGCTCCCATCGAAAACTTAGAGCTCACGGGTGTTGATTTTACCATGAACATCACGGTAACACCGGTGGCTGATTTGAACATCATCTTCGATCGGCAAACCGGCGACATCATCAAAGGTAAAGGCAACGGCAATATTGAGCTGAAGGTTAACCCGCAGGGCGACATCACCATGTTTGGGAATTTTGTGTTCAACAACGGTGACTATACCTTTACCCTTGCCAACATTGCCAACAAAAAATTCCGTATCGCCCCTGGCTCAGTGATACGCTGGAGTGGCGACCCGTACGACGCACAGCTCGACGTGAATGCCGTCTACCGGCAACGGGCTTCGGTAAGTCCGCTTTTGCCGGCCTCGGTTTTGCAAGCCAACCAAGAAAATCTGAATCAGTATTACAATATCGACGCCTACCTGCGTTTGGCAGGGTCGTTACTATTGCCCGACATCAGTTTCCAACTGAAAGTACCCGCCATTAACCAAAACAACCCGCTGCTGGTGTCGGCCCTCAACAACCTCAACAATGACGAGCAACGCCTCAACAACCAGGTGATTGCTCTGTTGGTGGCAGGGCAGTTTATTCCTGAGGGTGACGCCATTGGTGGTGGCTTTGCGGCCAGCGGTAGTGTAAATACGGTTACCGAACTGCTTGGCAACCAGTTGTCGAGTTTGCTTTCACCCCTGCTCGGCGACAATATCAATGTAGGTTTGAATTACCGCAATTCGAACCTGGCCAATCAGCTCACCGGTGGTTCGGCTGCTACCACGCCCGAACCGGGTATAGGCGATGTGAACCTGGCTGTAAATACAACCCTATTCGATAACCGGGTATTGATTGACGGAAACATAGGGAACCAAACGTCACGTACTGCCGCTACCCAAGCTCCTGGTGCCGAAGTGACCATTGAATACCTGGTGAATCCCGACGGCTCGCTACGCATCAAGGGTTTTAACCGCCTCGACGACCGCATCATTTTTAGCCGCGACACCAACTACCGCCAGGGCATCGGCTTGTCGTACACCCGCAACTACAACAGCAGCAACGAACTCAAAGCCGGCGCTACCCGATGGGTGCAGGATCGAATTATCCGACGAATTCCCTGGGCTCCCGACCAGTGGAAGGGCGACTTTTGATTAACCTTTGAGGATGTCGTGACCCATCTTATCGCGTTTGGTGATGAGGTACGACTTATTGTGTTTATTGGCTTTGATTTCGATGGCCACCCGCTCTACAATTTCTAACCCATACCCCATGAGGCCTGCGCGTTTGGTGGGGTTGTTAGACATCAACTTCATCTTACGAACACCGAGGTCGCGTAAAATTTGTGCTCCAATGCCGTAGTCGCGCTCGTCCATTTTAAAGCCTAGGGCCAAATTGGCTTGCACGGTGTCCATGCCCTGCTCCTGAAGTTTGTAGGCTTTGAGCTTATTGAGCAAGCCAATGCCCCTGCCTTCCTGATTCATGTACACGATCACCCCTTTCCCAGCTTCTTCTACCATGCGCATGGCTTCTTGCAACTGTTCGCCGCAATCGCAGCGACAGGAGCCAAAAATATCACCGGTCATGCAGCTCGAGTGAACACGTACCAGCACTGGCTCTTCTTCGTTCCAGCTGCCTTTGATTAAAGCGAGGTGTTCTTGGTCGTTGTTGGTTTGTTTGAAGGCCACCAATTGAAAGTCGCCGTGATGGGTCGGCATTTCTACCGCTATTTCGCGACGGATGAGGCTTTCTTTGGCAAGTCGGTATTCGATAAGGTCTTTGATCGATACCAACTTCATTTGGAAACGTTCGGCCACCTTTTTGAGGTCGGGCAAACGTGCCATTGAGCCGTCTTCATTCATGATTTCACAAATCACCCCCACCGCAGGGAAACCTGCCAGTCGGGCAAAGTCGATGGCTGCCTCGGTATGTCCTGAGCGGCGGAGCACACCGCCGCGACGTGCTTTGAGTGGGAAGATGTGTCCAGGTTTGCCGAAGTCTTCCGGCTTAGTCGCTGGGTCTACCAATGCCTGAATGGTCATGGCACGGTCGTAAGCCGAGATGCCGGTGGTGCAGCCTTTGCCGATGAGGTCGATGCTGATGGTAAACGGTGTTTCGTGCAGGGTGGTGTTTTTACCCACCATGAGGTCGAGACCCAGCTCTTCGCAGCGGTCTTCGATGATGGGAGCGCAAATGAGTCCGCGGCCGTGGGTAGCCATAAAATTGATCATCTCGGGGGTTACCGACGAGGCCGCGGCGAGAAAATCGCCTTCGTTTTCGCGGTCTTCATCATCGACCACGATGATAATTTTTCCTTGACGGATGTCTTCAATCGCCGATTCGATGGAGTCGAGACGTATATCTTCCATAGTTATGTACTCAAATTGCCGCGCAAAGATACAAATTAAGCTACGGTCGTATAATTTAGCCGCAAAACTGGCGTTAAGCCTTCAACCAAACCAACCTACTTTGCCTGCGATGGCAAATTTCTCAACACATACCCAACCGTTTAAGTTTAATTCGGAACGCATTGCGTACGGATTTCTTGCAATTTTTATTGCCGCCATTCCCTTGTCGAAGGCCGTTGCAAGCGTGGCGGAGGTGTTGGTCATCATCAGTTGGTTCATCGGTTTTTCTGATCCCGTTATCCGCAACCGCCGCTTCGAAACCTTCAAAAGCTCGGCCTATATCTTTTTATTTCCTGCCTTGCTACTCATGTATTTCGTGGGCCTCACGTATACCACCGATATGCGCGAGGGTTGGTCGGAGATTAACATGAAGCACTATTTCTTCACCCTGCCCATTTTATTGGGTACGCTGCGCATGACGCGCGACGAGTGGCGATGGCTACTGCTAGCCTTTGGCCTTGCCAATGTAGCCGTGGCCGTGAGTGTTTTTTACATCACCGCCGCTGAGCTCGATTTTTTGAAGGGCACGCCTAAAATCCCGAGTGCCTTTGAGCAGCGGCCGCGGGCAAGTTTATTTTTGTGTTTCAGCTTCTTCATATTTATCGAATACCTGGTGGTGAAGTGGCGGGAGCTCTCGAACGAAGCCCGCACAACGCTGCTCATTTTTGCCGGCATGGTGCTTACGGCACTCATCCTCATGAAGGGACGTATCGGTCAGCTCGGCTTCGTGGTGCTGGTTCCAGCTTTTGTGATGTTGTATGTGCCCATCCGCCGGCACCGTATGTGGTACTACTTAGGTGCTGGCTTTTTTATGGTGGCTATTGCTGCCTTCATGTACTTCAGCTTCGACAGCGTACGGCAGCCATTCGACGAGGCGGTGAATGAATTCCGCGAAAGTCAATTGGGCTACCCCAGCTCTGAACCTACCTATTCGAGCATCGGTCAGCGAATCGCCTTTTACCAAGAATACTGGCCACTGCTGCGCGAAAATTTATGGCTGGGGGTAGGTACAGGCGACCTGGTCGCCGAAGGCAAGCCGCTTTTTGAAGACCAGCAATACCACATCCCTTTCAACAAACCCCACAATCAGTTTTTAGAAACCGCCATCAAGTTTGGCGTATTGGGACTGTTTTACTTTGTTGCCTTGTGGTTTCTGGCGCTCAAGCAGGTATTCCCGGGCTCGCGGCGCTTGGCGCGACTTTTTAATTTGTTGTTGTTTTTGAGTATGCTCAGCGACTCCACCCTCGGTACACAGGCCGGTATCACCTTCTTCATGGCCTTCAACGCTTTGTTTTTGGTGCGGCCCGACGAGCCCCTACTGGTACAAGGCGACACCCAGTCGCAGCCCAACCTGCCCGAAAAAAAAGCCATCTCCCTGAACTAAAGCCGGCGGCTGCGCCTTAAATAGGCATGACAGTACTCACCAACCGCCTCGCCGCGCAGCCCAGTCTTTACCTGCGCCAACATGCTAACAACCCCGTTGCCTGGCAGCCGTGGGACGAGCAGAGTTTGCAGCTGGCCCGCGACGAGCAGCGCCTGCTGGTGATCAGCATCGGCTATGCGGCTTGTCATTGGTGCCACGTGATGGAGCACGAATCGTTCGACGATGCGCAGGTAGCTGCCGTGATGAATGCTCATTTTGTGCCCATCAAAATCGACCGCGAGACACGCCCCGACCTCGATGCTGTATATATGGACGCCCTCCAGCTGATGAACGGCCAAGGTGGCTGGCCCCTCAACATCATCGCCCTTCCCGACGGCCGCCCCGTGTATGGCGGCACCTACTTCCGCAAAAACCAATGGCTGGCCGTGCTCGAGCAGCTCGCTACCATGTGGCAAAACGAGCGCAGCCGCATGGAAGATTATGCCAACAAGATGCAGGAAGGCCTCGAAAGCATGAACCAACTTGTTGTCGCCTCCGAGCAGAACTTCCGCCAAGAAGATGCTGCCCGTTCGCTCGCCGCCTTCCGCGGTCGCCTCGATGCGGTGTATGGCGGACTCAGTGGTGCTCCCAAATTCCCCATGCCGCCCATGCTGCGCTATCTGCTCGACCAAGCGGTACGGAGTAACGACGTTCCTTTGCTGGATCAGCTTGTGCTCACGGCCGACCGCATGGCTGGAGGAGGCATATACGACAACCTGGGCGGTGGCTTTTGCCGTTACAGCGTCGACGACCAATGGCGGGTACCACATTTCGAGAAGATGTTGTACGACAATGGTCAACTGCTGAGCTTTTACGCCGAATTGTACCGTGCCACCGGCAAGCAGCACTACCGCAGGCTGCTCTACGAAATCGACCGCTGGTGCCGCGCTGCCTTGCTTCAAGCCGAGGGGGCCTATGGCGCTGCCTGGGATGCCGATAGCGAAGGAGAAGAAGGGAAATATTATGTTTGGACACTTTATGAGCTCCAACAGCTACTCGACGAACAGGAGCTGACGCTGGCCCGGCGACTTTTTGGCCTCGACGATGCCGCACGCTGGGAAGGCCCATTGCTTGTGCTGCAATGGAACGAAGCGGAATACGCTGCTCAAGCTAAACAAGCCGACGCCCTGCGTCAAAAGCTCGAAAGCGTTCGAAGCCAGCGCGAAGAGCCTGCCCGCGACCGCAAAATGTTGCTGGGATGGAACGCCTTACAACTCGAAGGCCTTTGTGAAGCGTATGCCGCCACTAGCGACCCCCACTTCCTCGACGAAGCCCTTCGTTTGGCTCAGGTACTCGAAAGCTTTCGGGTAAATGGGCTGTGGATGCGTGTCAACTACGGCGGAGAGCTCAGTCAGCCTGCCTTTAGCGAAGACCTCGCCTACCTGGGTCGTTCGTTTTTCCGCTTGTACGAAGTGAGCGGTAGCGGCCACTGGTTGAAGCAGGCCCAGGCCCTCGCCGACGAGCTCTTGACCCGTTTTGCAGCCGTCGACAGCGGCCTGTTGGCTTGGTCGGCACAGGAACTTGAACTTCCGCTGCCTAAAAAATACGAGCTCGCCGACAACGTTCAACCTTCGGCCAACAGCGTATTTGCACGGCTGCTCGGGCAGCTTGCAGAGGTCACCCTCGACATGCGCTACCACGACCATAAGGAGCGGATGTGGGCATTGGCGCGGCCGCATCTCGACAAATACGCCCATTTTCATGGAGGCTGGATGCAGCTGGGCCTCGAACAGGCCTATGGTCGCAAGGCGCTTACCATCACGGGGAGTAGTGCCCACGAAGTACATCGCGAACTACTCACGCAGTACCGCCCCGACCGGCTTTTGCTCGTGCACGACGGTGAAGGCGAAGCCCCAGCGCTTTTTGCGGGTCGAATGAGCACCGCACCGCTACGCATTGATGCGTGCAGCCATGGCAGTTGTGCACTGCCCGTTTACCGCGTAGAAGATTTGGATTAGGCCGAGAGGTGTAGGTTGGCTTGATAGCGCACCGCTGCCAGCTCGTCGAGGAAGGCAGGACGATCTTCGAGGGCATTGCCCACCACCACCACATCGGCACCAGCGCGAAACGCTGCAGCCGCAGCATGGCCTTCGCGTATGCCGCCACCCACGATCATGGGCAGTTTCACCGACTTACGCACCGCTTGGATGACCGCCTCGTCGATTGGCCGCTGAGCGCCACTGCCCGCATCCATGTAGATGAGGCGCAAACCTAACATTTCGCCCGCCATGGCCGTACAGGCCGCAATTTCGGGTTTATCGGCAGGGATTGGGGTGGTGTTGGAGATGTACGAAACGGTAGTGGCTCTCCCACCATCAATGAGCATGTAGCCCGTAGGTAAAATTTGTATGCCCGACTCCCGCAGCAGCGGCGCGGCAATGACATGTGCCCCAATCAGAAACTCGGGATTACGACCTGAGATGAGGGAAAGCAACAAGATACCGTCGGCTTTTTCGCTGATTTGAGTAACACCACCTGGAAAAAGCAGAGTGGGTATGTCGGATTCCTCACGTAAAACCGAGAGCACCTGATCGAGGCGGTTGGTGGTCATGAGGCTGCCGCCTACAAAAAAATAATCGGCTTGTAATTTTTGCGCGCTGCGTGCCAGCTGTACGAGTCCGCGTTCACCAGCTTTATCGGGATCGATAAGGACAGCAAGCTGTTTCCGGCCTGCCAGCTGATGTTGTTCGAGTTGTGTGAGAAGCGCGGAATTCATGCGGATGCAATAAGCTAAGGCGCTAAAATAAGACTTCGCCGAAACAAATTAGGTGCATTTGTATTAAAATTGACAAAACATACACTAAAACACGGTTCCGGATTGTTTTTGGAATGGCTATTTTTATCGTCCCGATGAGCAGGCAACTCCTTTTTTGCATCGCATTTCTTTTTTCGACCTCAGCGCTGCTGCAGGGGCAGTCGGTGCAGTGGATGCCGTTCAACAGCAACTACAAAGGGTCGTTTCAGCACAAGGTATTGGGGGCCGATCGTTCTGGCTATTATGTCTACACTTCGTCGGGCCGGGAGCGCGCCATCGAGAAATTTAGCTATACGGGCAATCCGTTGTATTCGCACAAAATCCCCCTCGAGGACCGCAACATTGAGATCGAGGATTTGGTGGTGAACAAAAACGAGGCGGTGGTATTTTTCTCGATTTATTCGGGCACGCTCCGCAAACATGGCCTCTTTTACATGGTGCTTCCACATGCCGGTGAGGCGGGCAAGCCCACCGTTCTTTACGATCAAGACGACATAGGCGGCAGGTCGCGCTCTAACTTCAAAATTGTAGCCAAGGACGATTTGAGCGGTTACAGCATGGTGCATGTGAACGAAAGCGCCTCTGAAAACATGGCACTCGACATCCGATTTGCCGATGCTGCCATGCGGGTGGAGCAACAAACCCGATTGTTTTTGCCCCTCGACAAACAACGTTACGAGCTGCGCAAGCTCATGCACGACCCGCAAAACAATCTGCTGCTTTGGCTGCAGGTAACCGACAAAGAAAAGCGCACCAACGACCCCACTAAATTTTACTACAAGCTGCTGTACATCAACCGCAGCACCCTCGCTTTACAGGAGGCCACCTTGCGCGACACCGTATTTTTCTTCAACTCGGTGCAGCCGGTAGTTGATTATGCGAATAACAAGGTGCGTGTGAGTGGCTTTTTTTCGGAGCGCGACCGCTACCAGATGGCTGGTGCCTTACATGCCACCCTTTCGCTCAACCCCTTGCAGCTCGACAGCATCGGTTTTTCTCGTTTCGACCTCGAGTTTAAATCGCGTTTACAAGGTTCGCGTAGTGCAAAACGTGAAAAAGAGCTGGCCGACTATTTTATCCGCGATTTGGCTGTACGCTCAGATGGCGGCACCCTCTTGGTGGCCGAGTCGAATTACGAAACCACCCAAACCTATGTGCAATACAGCCAAGGTTTTCCGGTATATCGCGAGATCATCTACTACCATTACGACGAGATTGTGGTACTTTCGATGAACCCCGACGGCACCATCGACTGGCGACAAATCATCCCGAAGGCCCAGGTCACCACTCAACCGAGCCCGTATACCTCTTTTGTGTCGTTTGTCACCGACAAACACCTCAATTTGGTGTACAACGAAGAAGGGCGAAGCAAAAATGCGGTGCTTTTGTATCGTATCAACAACCAGGGCGATGTATTGCCCCGTGTGATTTTGAGTCCCGAATCGGACGATGCAGCCATTTTACAACCCGATGCCGCCGTGGTTACGCCTACCACCTTGCTCATTCCTGCCGTGAAGCGGAAGAAAAAAGGCATCTTCCGCCTTACCTTTGAGCTCCTATGATCTCGGCCTTATTCCGTACCAACAATACGCTGCTCACCACTGTGGCCCTTGTGTTGCTGGGCCTGCTGCTTACGTTGGTCGGCACCATGACCAGCTTGCCGTATATGCCCGGCTTAGAAGCCGACTTTGTACAAGGTTGGCTGCGGAGCTGGCCGCAATGGCTGCAGTGGGTGGTAAGTTTCCTCGCTTTAGTGGTTCCTGCTTGGCTGCTTAATTTGTTGTTTACCGATATGAAGTTGGGCCGCGAAGCCCACGGTTGGTTCGGGCTGGCCTATTTACTCATTGCCGGCAGCGTAACCGAATGGCTGAGCTTTCACCCCGCGGTGCTCTGCACGCCTTTGTTTGCCTACATCCTCCGCAATTTGATGATCGTAAGCAGCAGTCCCCGCCAACTGCAACTGGTATTCGATGCGGGTTTTTTGGCCTCCTTGTGCTTTTTATTGTACCAGCCCGCTGCGGTATTGTTTCCTGCCACCTTGCTGGGCATCATCCTCGGGGGCGTTTTTCGTTTGCGTGCCCTGTTGGTGTGGCTGCTCGGTTATGCCACCCCGCTGTATTTGTTGGCAGGAGGTCTTTATTTGACAGGTCATTTGGAGTTGTTGCAAGGGTGGTTCGACTTCGATTTGTTGTTTACCTACAGCCTCCGCGAGCTTAGCGACCCGCAGAAATTACTTGCAGCCCTCGGCTTGAGCATGTTGTTTTTTGGTTTGCTCATGAGTTTCACCTCGGTGAACATGAAAACCAATGCCCTGCGCAATACGCAGCGTATGTTTCTCATTTTGCTAGGCAGTGCCTTGGTTGCTGTGCTGCTGATGCCGGGCGACAGCTGGTACATTGCTAGTTTGTTCATCCCCATTGGAGCTTTTTTTCTGGGGAGATTTTTGGAGTCGGTGCAGCCGGTATTTCTGCTCGACCTGCTCTTGCTGGTGTGGGCAGGTGTTTTGGTTTGGAGCCTCGGAATTTTCTGAGCCTTTGCCGGATTTTTTTCTGAAATTTGCCCAAAATCATCCCTATGAAATTCGGTGTAGTTGTTTTTCCCGGCTCCAATTGCGATCGTGACACCCTTTATGCATTTGGCACCCTGCTAGGTGCCGAAACGGTGGCGCTCTGGCACAAAGACACCGATTTGAAGGGCGTTGATTTTGTGATTTTACCGGGAGGTTTTTCGTATGGCGACTACCTCCGTTCGGGTGCCATTGCCCGTTTTTCGCCCATCATGGATGCGGTGAGCAGGCACGCCGAACGCGGTGGCTATGTGATGGGCATATGTAATGGTTTCCAGATTTTATGCGAAGCCAAACTGGTGCCGGGCGTTTTGCTTCACAATAGCGAGCGGAAGTTTATCTCCAAAAACGTTTACATCAAAGCCGCCACCACCAATAGCCTGATTACTCAAGGGCTCCATACTACCGAGGCCCTACAAATCCCCATTGCACACGGCGAAGGCAACTATTTTCTGCATGCCGACGAGCTCAAGGCCCTCGAGGACCGCGACCAGGTGCTGTTTCGTTACTGCGATGCCAACGGGGAGCTCACCGAAGCGGCCAACCCCAATGGATCGTTGAATCACATCGCCGGGGTAACCAATACAGGCCGCAACGTATTTGGCATGATGCCCCACCCCGAACGTGCTGCCGACCCAATTTTGGGCAATACCGATGGCATGAAAATATTGGAGTCGATACTGCAAACGGTGGCTTAGAACTTGATTATCGCTGAATCACCAACCTTTGAATGACATTTCCGCACTTTAAAAAGTAAAAACCGCTCACTAATGTGTGAGTTTCTAATTTCATAGTGGTGCTTCCCGCTTCTAGGGGTCGTTGAACTTGTAATCTCCCGTGTATATCATAAACAGCTATTATCTGGTCTGGCTTGGCTGGTAGGGTCCATGATATGGATAGCAAATCATTAGCTGGGTTTGGGAAAATCACCAAGTGATTCTTTTCAGTTTCCCTAAGATGCAAGGTCACATCTCTAAAAACAGTGCTCAGGGAACTTTCCAAGACCCAATTATCTGGATCAGGAATGATGGTTTGTACAACACCTTGAACGGGAAAAGTTTGAATTTGTTGAAACCCAGCCGACAACCGTAGTCGCTCGCGTCGGCCGTCGGTATACACTACCGTTACGGGGTAAGGTAAATCATATAACGAAGTTGAGGCGCTGAAGCGATCATAAAACTGCATATATAATTGAGATCCATGTTGGTTCCAGTTAATTCTATAATCGGGATAACCACTGCCATAAATCCAAGCGTTAATGAAGTTAGTGAGAGAGACGCCGGTGTACCGTTCCATTAATACACGAAACTCTTCCGTGGTGGCATTGCCAAAGCCCCTCTGATTCAGATAATATTGTAACCCTCCAAAAAAAAGACTATCTCCAAGTAGCCATCGGAGGTTGTGCAACACTAAAGCAGGTTTTCGGTAAGATAGGTTGGTATTCAAAACTCGGTTAAAATCTGCACCAACTGGCACGTAAATACTGCCTGTAAGCGCATTACTCCGTACTGAGGAAATCCAACCATTTCGAATGGCTGCAGCTGCGGTTGAATCAAAAACCTCTACAAACAAGGCTTCAGCATAGGTGGCAAAGCCCTCATTTAGCCAAATGTCGCTGGGTGTTGCACAGGTTACATAATCGCCAAACCACTGGTGGGCCGCTTCGTGTATCACAACCTGCAAATTGTAAAACCCCATGCCCGATAACGTTTGATGCTCCATGGCACCGCTCATATTGGTTTGGGCATGACCGTATTTTTCATTCGCAAAAGGATAAGTACCCCAAAATCTACTCAACTCCTTAAGTACCCGCGGGGTAGTATCAAGTAAAGATGCGCTTGGACCATTAATAGGAAAACTAAAATCCATTATGGGCATAGGCGAACTACGCCCAGGTAGCAACACCTGCCGATTACTGAGCAAATAATCGCTTACCGACAAAGCCACCAAATAGTAAGCAATTGGGTATCGACTTCTCCAATGCCAACGTGCCTTTTGTTGATGGAGGGTATCAATGCCTTCCAGCAAACCGTTCGATGCCACTTTTTTACCCACTTTGGTTGTGATGTAAATATCGATTGAATCAATTTTATCGGTCAATTGCTGTTTAACAGGCAACCAATTTTTGGCCCAAAACAAGCTCGAGTGCGTAAAAAGCGAAGGAAACACCCCTGTGTTACTCAGCATCATCCCCCGACGATTTGCTTGCTGTGGTGGTACACCTCGGTAATATACTTCACAAATAAAAGTTTGGCCTAAAGCTATTGTGCTTCCCACAGGTATTACCACTACATCATTGGTGTGATTGTAAGCCTTGGTTTGGCCATTAACCCGAATCGAATCTATTGAAAGAGCCGAAGTCAGCTCCAACCAGAAACTGTCTAATGGCGCATTCAGGGGAGTAGCCGTTACCGTAACTTGTCCTTGGAGATATAAAAGTGTATCGTATAATTCTAATGCAATGCTGTAATGGGTAATATCGTAAGCATCATCAGTGACACTGGTACGAAATTGGGGCGTGATTGTAAATTCTGTGTGGCCTTGACAAGGAGGTAAATCGACTAGTTGGGCATTAACGGTTATGCTGACTAAACAGATTATCAGGAGAACAAAAACTTTCATACTCTTCATATAAATAAAAGTAGTTGAATTTAACACAAAACAATGAATGGCACTATCTCATTTGCTTAGGTAAAAAGCAAGTATTTCAATAAGTGGATTATGTTAGTTTGGTAGGGTTAAACCTCTATACTCTCATCGCTGTTTCATTTCGAACCTCATCGAGGTATCGATTATCAGGAATTTCGCGGGTAAGAAGTCGATTAAATCCCTTTTCTCAACCTCAAGAGCAAAAATTCCAATTCTCTGAAGTTATCATCAACTTCACGACAAATGGCTTAGTTGACCTATAAACTTTACACAATTGACCCGATTATGACTCATGCAGTTAACTACTAAGATCATCACGTTAATTTTAACTTGGTGATTTTGTCCTATTTTGGCAGTATTTAAAAATTGTAATCTCTCTCTGATCCTTACACTTATAATTTGAAGTCAAACATAATGCGTATAAAATCGACAACAATACTTGTCGCCCTGCTTCTAACAGCTTTCTGTTTCTGGGATTCCCTAGCCCAAACCGAGTCCTTACTTCGCTTCGAAAACGGCCAGTCGCAGCCGGTGGAAGCCTTCGGCACGGCCGACAGTTGGTTGAAGGAGCAGCTGTGGGTAGAGTCGACCTTCGATTCCGATGGTGACGGCAAGCCCGACCGCATCCACATCTACCTCACCCGCCCCGCCATCAC
>Ga0209278_1001272_pt1 | contig 15719 bp, 1 predicted proteins | sample JI81BgreenDNA_FD_187504 | JGI IMG/M metagenome (GOLD analysis project Ga0209278, IMG submission 187504) | Wastewater effluent complex algal communities from Wisconsin, to seasonally profile nutrient transformation and Carbon sequestration -... | ecosystem: Engineered > WWTP > Effluent > Algae... | reverse complement strand
CAAATCAGCGATATGCCTCGCCGAATCAGCGATATGCCTCGCCAAGTAGCGATATCGCAGATTATCTTGGATCGCTTGTTGCGTTGCGAACCAAAAGAACGCGTAGAAATTAATTCTTATAATTCCCAAGTTTGATCGTAATCATTTGCTCCCTCCCTTCTGGACTGGAGTAGGAATTGTCCCCTTTCTACGCGCCTACGTTTACTAACACCCTAGTGGAGCACCTTGCTACCCTAGGTCAATTCTGTTATCTTTTAATAGATTAACAGTCACAAGTCTCTCTCATTGAGTGACTTGTAGGACGGTCTTGGTTGTCTTTCGTTACCCTGGTAAGAAGAGCTTGAGACTTTACCCTTGCTAAGGAGCTTGGTGTGAGGTGAAAACCGTCTGTTGGTGGGTTGACACCTTGGTTTTCAGTGTTTTTCGCTCGTTTCTGGATCTTTTAACCTTGGTATAAGTCGTGGCGGGAGTGAAACTTCTTGAAGTTTTACTTACCTCCATTTCGGAGTCTCGAAAAGTACTTTCGGGTACTTAGTACAGCTTTCACAACCGAAAGGGATTGATTGGGCCTGCTTGGGACAAGTGCTGTTCATTCAGCACGTGTTACGCAACTTTGTTGTTAATACACTACCTTGCATCACAGGTTCCTGATCCTGACTTTGACAAACCCAATTGTCAGCTGGTGCAGAAGAGGTGTGAATACAAAGTGTAAAAGACACTGAGTATTTGCATTGTTGACACTGCCTACCAAACCAAAAGGTTATCAGAGAAAGTTACTTGTGGGGACTCTGTTATCCTTGGTGAACAAGTGTATTCCGCCGCAAGGAATCACCCTTGTGATTTGCATTAGTTGTAGGCAAATCCTTGGACCCAGTGCCTCTTCAACAGAGTCAGGTGAAGCTCTTCTGCCAACTACAAGCGTGGGCACCATTGTCACAGTGACTTGGAAGGTCATATTTTTGACTGGACTTGTCATAAGAGGTTTGTGACTTGGTGTTGTGCTGACCTTCTGAAGCACCTTTGCACGGGTTGACCCACCTATAAGGGTATATAGCTCGGAACCGGGGGCACATCCACTTCATTTCTGCCCAAAGCAGGGTACCTGACGCGTATTACTTTCCCTATCAAGTAGGTAACTTGTTTATCAGGTTGGGAGGGACTGTCAATTCGTTCTTTGGGGCCCTACCCGGTTGGGAGAGGTTAAGCCACCCTCAGACTTCTACAAAAAGGCTGATTCTGCTTTAACTACCGGAGTATAGTCAAAACTCCATCAGAATCCATTTAGATATTGTTTCCCTGCTCTTGGTTTTGGTCCTACGTTCACCAATCACCATATGCCTGTCACCCGTTCAAAAGCCCGCACCCAAGACGCCCGTACACCAACCAACGACCCTCCTAGAACTCCTGGACCTCCTGTCACCCCTGTACCACTTGGGAACATGGAGCCTGACCCAACAGCTCCTGCACAGACACCGGTACCACCTGCTCCTGCTGTACCGCCCCCTCCTGCTCCTGTGGTACTACCCCCTGCACCTGCCATGCCACCTCCTGCACCTGCTGCGCCACCTCCAGTCCCTGCTGTCCAACCCCCTGTACCTGTTGTGCAACCCACTGATCCTGTCCTTGATCATGCTCTTCGCCTTGTGGGATTCGACCGTTCCCGCAATCCTGATCATCCAGTCTTTCAGTGCCTTGCAGATGGGGGATATGACACTTTTCATCGCCTGTTCTTCCTCAATCCGGATGAAGTAAGGGACCTGGCCTACCTTGACACCTCTGTTAGCCCCCCAATCTGGGTTAGCTTGAGTCGTGGCAACCAGTCTGCACTGTTGACCCTCATTGCTTACCAGCGGTACTATAAAGCCACCTATAGTACCAGCTTGACTCCAACTGATTGGATGCAGATCACTGTGGATATCATTAATGATTTTATCCTCAGTTCTGACCGTGATTTCTACATCCAAAACAGTGGGGCCCCTCAACAGACAACTGCAGCACCAGCAGCCATCCCACAGCGACCATCATCTCTACTAACTGAATACAGGAAGACCATTCGGCGTGACCCAGCTCAATTCAAGCCTTTGAATGACAAACGCCACTGGTCCACTTGGCATCTTCAGTTTGTGGCTACTGCTCGTGCACAGGATCTTCAGGATGTCCTTGACCCACTCTATGTCCCAGCTACCCCTGATGAGAGGGCTGTATTCCATGCTAAGCAGGAATACCTGTATGCTGTCTTTGTCCAGAACCTTCTTACTGATGAAGGGAAGACATATGTTAGGGCTCATGCCCGAGACAGTAATGCACAGGCCATCTTCAAGGAGCTTGTTGATCATCATACCAAGTCTACCCACTCTCAGCTTACTGCAAGTTCTATTATGCAGTTTCTGACCTCCTTCAAGCTTGGTGTCCAACCATGGAAAGGCAAAACTACAGTTTCCTTCATTGCCTACTTTGTGGAACAGTTGCGCCTCTATGATGATATCTGCTATGCCACTGCAGAGCCATTATTGTCTGATCACTTCAAGCGCACTGTCCTGGACTCAGCTGTTCAAGGTATCGATGATCTCCGCCAAGTCCGTATCACCCAGAATACCCTATGCCAACAACTCAACACTACTCCTACCTTCTCAGAGTACCTTGACTTGTTGCAGAGGGCAGCTACCATCTATGATGCCCACCAGCAAAATCGCAGCAACCCACGCATGGACAATGTGTCTCAACGCAAGGTTTATGCCGCTGTGCATGGTGGATATCATTCCTATGATGATGGAGATGTTTTTCTGGATAGTGACCCTGGACCTGTTGGTTTTGACAATGGTGATGCTTATCATGATCCATTTAGTGACCCTGGGTTTGACATTGATGTTCCCCTTTCTACTATCAATGTCTTTGCTGCCCAACAGCGTGGCCGGCCTCCTCCCAACACTGACCCTACCATTCGTTTACCTGATTCCATCTTTTCCAAGCTGAGTCAGGATGATAAACGTGCATGGTCCCGCCTTGGTGTTGATGCTCGGCGCCTCATTCTGGGTTACTCTGGTTCAAGCAACACTGGTGTCCACCCTGGCTCTGCTCTCACCACCCCTAGCACTGGTCTTTCCAATGTCAACCGTCGTGTGCACATGCTCGAGCACACCTCACCACCCATGTTGACCCCAGATACCCTTGCACCACCACCACTACCGCCTGTACATGATGACCCCCCAGATAGCACTAGGTTGCTGGCTATGATGACCCAGCAGCATCATCCTGGTGATCTCCGGCGTCTGTTGTCTACCTCTAGTGCCCGTCCTCCTGATTCTGGCTCCCATGTCCCTACCAGAACTGTGAACATGGCAAGGACATATGTGGTTGCGCGTGCCGATGCTGCTAAGCGTCATGGGTACCAACTAGGTGCTTTGGTTGATCGTGGTGCTAATGGTGGCCTTGCTGGTCAGGATTGTCGCATCATTGCTCAGGCTCCGGATCGTTTTGTTAACATTGAAGGTTTGGATAGACATCAGCTGACCAAGATCCCTATTGTCTCCTGTGGAGCCTATACTGTCAGCCGCAATCATGGCCCAGTCATAGTTGTCTTCCACCAGTTTGCTGGAGTCATGCGAGGACCTACTATTCTTTCCTCTGGTCAGCTTGAGTCCTTTCATAATCAGGTTAATGAACGTTCCCGCCGTGTGGATCCCCATGGTCAACTCATTGTCACCAATGATGGGTATGAGTTTCCCCTCCATGTTCGCAATGGTTTGTCCTATCTTGATCTGCGTCCTTTTACAGATCAGGAATTTCAAACCCTGCCCCATGTCATCATGACAAGCGATGTGGATTGGGACCCATCTATCCTTGATGGGGAGTACCCACTCACTGGACAGGAGGAGTTCCTTGATGCTACCACCTATGACAATGGCACTGTTTTTGATGCATTGGGCAACTACCGCAACCGTACTATTGTTGCCTCTGCCCGTGTCACCAATGAAGCGCCACAGTTGAGCATCATGGTTCCTGATGAGCCCCTTGTTGCACCTGATGTGGATGATGAGGCTGGTGATGTCCCCATGCCTCTTGGCATTGTGAACGATGAGGAACCAAAGGAGCCAAGACCTCCCGCTGAGCCTCCTCCTGACAGCCCCGATGATGACAACCCTACTTTTACCAACGTGTCCCCACACATTGCCCAAGCCACCATTGACCCAGCCCAACTCCGCCAGTTCTTTGCATTTCTTCCCACGGATGTTGTTGCCCGTACCCTTGAGCGCACCACCCAGTATGCCCGTGTCCCCATGCGTGATCGCATGCACAGGTTTTACAAATCCCCTTTCCCTGCGCTCAATGTGGCACGTCGCAATGAAGACTTGCTCACAGATATTGTTTATTCTGACACTCCTGCCATTGATGATGGTGCCACCTCTGCTGCTATCTTCAGTGGTCGTACTTCCCATGTCATGGATGTGTTTGGTATGAAGACAGATAAACAATTTGTGAATGCCCTGGAGGATATCATTCGTGAACGCGGTGCCCCAACCAGACTTTTGAGTGACCATGCCAAGAACCTTCGCAGTCAACGTGTCCTGGATATCCTTCGTGCTCTCTGTATTGGGGAGTGGTCCAGTGAACCGCACCGTCAGAACCAGAATACCATGGAACGACGTTACCAAACAGCCAAACGTCTGACCAACCTTGCCATGGATCGCTCTGGCTGCCCTGAGTCTTGCTGGCTGTTGTGTTTGCAATACATCTGTATTGTCCTCAACTGCACTGCGTGTCAATCTCTGGATTGGCAGATTCCTCTGACTGTTCTCCTTGGCACTACTGTGGATGTGAGCCCCCTACTCCGGTTTCATTGGTATCAACCAGTTTTCTATACTGTTGATGATCCCTCTTTTCCCAGTGAGTCCCCTGAAGCCCTTGGATACTTTGTTGGTATCTCCACTCATTGTGGTCATGCCATGACATTCAAAGTGCTCAATCCTGTGACCAACAAAGTCCTGCTTAGGTCCCAAGTCCGTCCTGCTGATGACCCACTGCGCCCAAACCTTCGTCTTACTGACTTGTTTGATGGGGAGCCTCCTTCCAGAATCTTTGTGAGGTCAAGACATGACCCTGAAAGTATGGAAGATTTTCCCAACCTTGATCCAGATTCTGGTGAAGTCAAACAAACCAGTAATCCTTCAATGGTACCAGTGGATACATCTGAGCTTGTGGATACTCCTGACCTCATAGGAAAAACATTCCTCATGCCTGGACAACAAGAAGGGACCATTCACAGGGCACGCATTGTTGAGCTGATTGAAGACCATCAATACTCCCATGAGAATAGCCGGCAGCATCAACGTTTCAAAGTCAGTATCAATGATGATGAATATGATGATGTTCTGACTTATGGGGAGATTATGGACTACATCAACAAGGATAGTGAGCAAGAAGTATTTTGGCGGTTCAAGAAGATCTCAAGCCACCAAGGACCCTTATCTCCTGACCACCCAGACTACAATGGATCATCCTACAATGTCCAAGTTGAGTGGGAGAATGGGGAGATCACCTTTGAACCCCTTGGTATTATTGCTGCAGATGACCCAGTCTCCTGTGCTGTGTATGCTCGTGAGCATGGACTACTAGACACACCAGGATGGAAGAGGTTCAAGAGGATAGCAAAAAGGGAGAAGGTACTTCGGCGTGCAGTCAACCAAGCCAAGATTAGATCCTACAACACAGCCCCAAGGTTCAAATACGGTTACGAATTACCTAGGAACTATGAGCATGCAAAGTTTCTAGATAGACGTAATGGTAACACCAAGTGGCAGGATGCTAATAAATTGGAGTTTGAACAGCTTGCAGAATACCAAACCTTCCTTGATATGGGCCATTCTAGCACTACAAAACCACCTGCAGGGTATAAGAAGATCCGCGTGCACTTAGTTTTTGATGTCAAACATGATGGAAGACACAAAGTGCGGTGTGTTGCTGATGGTCACCTGACTGACCTGCCTCTTGACAGTGTTTACTCTGGTGTTGTTTCCCTCAGAGGTTTGAGACTTATGCTTTTCCTGGCTGAACTAAATGACATGGAAGTTTGGGCCACAGACATAGGAAACGCATACCTTGAAGCCAAAACACAAGAGAAGCTGTACATCATTGGAGGAAGTGAGTTCGGGAACCTTGAAGGGCACATCCTGGTGATTCAGAAAGCACTATATGGTCTCAGATCCTCAGGAAAGCGCTGGCATGAGCGTTTGGCTGACTGCCTCAGAAATGAAGGATTTCAACCATGCAAGGTAGAACCAGACCTTTGGATCAGACCAAGCAAGGATGAGTCTTGTTATGAGATGGTTGCAGTCTATGTGGATGACCTAGCATTTGGTGTCAAAGATCCCCAAGCACTTCTGGACACACTCATCCAGAAGTACAAGTTCAAGCTGAAGGGATCTGGACCCATCTCATTCCACCTAGGATGTGACTTTGGACGTGACTCTGATGGTACACTGTACATGGCACCTGAGCAATACATTGACCGCATGGTTGCTCAGTATGAACAGATGTTTGGTACCAAGCCCAGAGATCATGTTACATCACCCCTTGACAAGGGAGACCATCCAGAGACAGACACTTCTGAACTGCTTGATGCTAAGGGAATTCAACAGTACCAATCCCTTATTGGATCCCTGCAATGGGCTGTGAGTCTGGGGAGATTTGACATTACAACTGCAGTAATGACATTGTCAAGTTTTCGCGCTCTCCCAAGAGAAGGTCATCTCAAACGAGCCAAGAGAATTGTGTCTTACCTTTACCGGTTCAGTCGGGCCAAGTTACGGTTCCGAACACATGAACCTGACCTTTCTGACATCCCTATCCCAGAATATGATTGGGCAGAAAGTGTCTATGGAGATGTTCAGGAAGAAATTCCACACGATGCCCCAAAACCACTTGGCAAACCAGTGGTCACAGTGTCCTATGTGGATGCCAATCTGATGCACTGTCTGAACACTGGACGGTCAGTTACTGGTATCTTGCACTTTCTAAATGGGACCCTGATTGACTGGTATTCCAAGAAAATGAGTACTGTGGAAACTGCAACATATGGAGCTGAGTTTGTGTCAGCAAGAACATGTGTTGAACAGTTGATTGATCTAAGAATTACTCTGAGGTACCTTGGTGTACCACTCAGAGAGAGAAGTTATATGTTTGGTGACAACGAATCAGTTGTCAACAGTGCCATGTACCCCTTTTCCAAGCTGCACAAGAGACATACTGCGCTGTCCTTCCACCGTGTGAGGGAAGCCATTGCCTCCAAGAAGTATGTATTCACCCATATCCCAGGGGAGAACAATCCTGCGGATATTGTCAGCAAGCACTGGGGATACAGTTCCATTTGGCACATGTTAAGGACCTTACAATATGTTGAAGGAGACACAATTGGTGCTCCAGGAAAGAATGAGAAATTGTGTGTACCCGAGTCAAGACGTACATCAATCCCAAATGGGGAGATGGTGGAACTTGCCTCCCATGTGAGGGTACAGAAGAAGGATAAGAAGAAGAAGAAAGAAGAATCTATGCATCATAATCCAGATTGGGGAGTATCAACTTCCAATGATGAAAGTGGGGATAGGTTGGTACCAACATACCTATCCAGCATGGAATCTGGAGTTACAATGCGCGATTCACGCGGATCGCTAAGTGATCGCCGAATCAGCGACGTTCCTCGCCGAATTAGCGATGTACCTCGCCAAATTAGCGATACATCGCCGACTAGCGATATCGCTGATAAGTTTGGATCGCAAATCGTGTTGCGAACCGGCAAAGACGCGTAGAAAATAATCCTTATAATTCCCCTGTTTGATCGTAATCATTTGCTCCCTCCCTTCTGGACTGGAGTAGGAATTTTCACCCCTTCTACGCGCCTACGTATACTAACACCCTAGTGGAGCACCTTGCTACCCTAGGTCAATTCTGTTATCTTTTAATAGATTAACAGTCACAAGTCTCTCTCATTGAGTGACTTGTAGGACGGTCTTGGTTGTCTTTCGTTACCCTGGTAAGAAGAGCTTGAGACTTTACCCTTGCTAAGGAGCTTGGTGTGAGGTGAAAACCGTCTGTTGGTGGGTTGACACCTTGGTTTTCAGTGTTTTTCGCTCGTTTCTGGATCTTTTAACCTTGGTATAAGTCGTGGCGGGAGTGAAACTTCTTGAAGTTTTACTTACCTCCATTTCGGAGTCTCGAAAAGTACTTTCGGGTACTTAGTACAGCTTTCACAACCGAAAGGGATTGATTGGGCCTGCTTGGGACAAGTGCTGTTCATTCAGCACGTGTTACGCAACTTTGTTGTTAATACACTACCTTGCATCACAGGTTCCTGATCCTGACTTTGACAAACCCAATTGTCAGCTGGTGCAGAAGAGGTGTGAATACAAAGTGTAAAAGACACTGAGTATTTGCATTGTTGACACTGCCTACCAAACCAAAAGGTTATCAGAGAAAGTTACTTGTGGGGACTCTGTTATCCTTGGTGAACAAGTGTATTCCGCCGCAAGGAATCACCCTTGTGATTTGCATTAGTTGTAGGCAAATCCTTGGACCCAGTGCCTCTTCAACAGAGTCAGGTGAAGCTCTTCTGCCAACTACAAGCGTGGGCACCATTGTCACAGTGACTTGGAAGGTCATATTTTTGACTGGACTTGTCATAAGAGGTTTGTGACTTGGTGTTGTGCTGACCTTCTGAAGCACCTTTGCACGGGTTGACCCACCTATAAGGGTATATAGCTCGGAACCGGGGGCACATCCACTTCATTTCTGCCCAAAGCAGGGTACCTGACGCGTATTACTTTCCCTATCAAGTAGGTAACTTGTTTATCAGGTTGGGAGGGACTGTCAATTCGTTCTTTGGGGCCCTACCCGGTTGGGAGAGGTTAAGCCACCCTCAGACTTCTACAAAAAGGCTGATTCTGCTTTAACTACCGGAGTATAGTCAAAACTCCATCAGAATCCATTTAGATATTGTTTCCCTGCTCTTGGTTTTGGTCCTACGTTCACCAATCACCATATGCCTGTCACCCGTTCAAAAGCCCGCACCCAAGACGCCCGTACACCAACCAACGACCCTCCTAGAACTCCTGGACCTCCTGTCACCCCTGTACCACTTGGGAACATGGAGCCTGACCCAACAGCTCCTGCACAGACACCGGTACCACCTGCTCCTGCTGTACCGCCCCCTCCTGCTCCTGTGGTACTACCCCCTGCACCTGCCATGCCACCTCCTGCACCTGCTGCGCCACCTCCAGTCCCTGCTGTCCAACCCCCTGTACCTGTTGTGCAACCCACTGATCCTGTCCTTGATCATGCTCTTCGCCTTGTGGGATTCGACCGTTCCCGCAATCCTGATCATCCAGTCTTTCAGTGCCTTGCAGATGGGGGATATGACACTTTTCATCGCCTGTTCTTCCTCAATCCGGATGAAGTAAGGGACCTGGCCTACCTTGACACCTCTGTTAGCCCCCCAATCTGGGTTAGCTTGAGTCGTGGCAACCAGTCTGCACTGTTGACCCTCATTGCTTACCAGCGGTACTATAAAGCCACCTATAGTACCAGCTTGACTCCAACTGATTGGATGCAGATCACTGTGGATATCATTAATGATTTTATCCTCAGTTCTGACCGTGATTTCTACATCCAAAACAGTGGGGCCCCTCAACAGACAACTGCAGCACCAGCAGCCATCCCACAGCGACCATCATCTCTACTAACTGAATACAGGAAGACCATTCGGCGTGACCCAGCTCAATTCAAGCCTTTGAATGACAAACGCCACTGGTCCACTTGGCATCTTCAGTTTGTGGCTACTGCTCGTGCACAGGATCTTCAGGATGTCCTTGACCCACTCTATGTCCCAGCTACCCCTGATGAGAGGGCTGTATTCCATGCTAAGCAGGAATACCTGTATGCTGTCTTTGTCCAGAACCTTCTTACTGATGAAGGGAAGACATATGTTAGGGCTCATGCCCGAGACAGTAATGCACAGGCCATCTTCAAGGAGCTTGTTGATCATCATACCAAGTCTACCCACTCTCAGCTTACTGCAAGTTCTATTATGCAGTTTCTGACCTCCTTCAAGCTTGGTGTCCAACCATGGAAAGGCAAAACTACAGTTTCCTTCATTGCCTACTTTGTGGAACAGTTGCGCCTCTATGATGATATCTGCTATGCCACTGCAGAGCCATTATTGTCTGATCACTTCAAGCGCACTGTCCTGGACTCAGCTGTTCAAGGTATCGATGATCTCCGCCAAGTCCGTATCACCCAGAATACCCTATGCCAACAACTCAACACTACTCCTACCTTCTCAGAGTACCTTGACTTGTTGCAGAGGGCAGCTACCATCTATGATGCCCACCAGCAAAATCGCAGCAACCCACGCATGGACAATGTGTCTCAACGCAAGGTTTATGCCGCTGTGCATGGTGGATATCATTCCTATGATGATGGAGATGTTTTTCTGGATAGTGACCCTGGACCTGTTGGTTTTGACAATGGTGATGCTTATCATGATCCATTTAGTGACCCTGGGTTTGACATTGATGTTCCCCTTTCTACTATCAATGTCTTTGCTGCCCAACAGCGTGGCCGGCCTCCTCCCAACACTGACCCTACCATTCGTTTACCTGATTCCATCTTTTCCAAGCTGAGTCAGGATGATAAACGTGCATGGTCCCGCCTTGGTGTTGATGCTCGGCGCCTCATTCTGGGTTACTCTGGTTCAAGCAACACTGGTGTCCACCCTGGCTCTGCTCTCACCACCCCTAGCACTGGTCTTTCCAATGTCAACCGTCGTGTGCACATGCTCGAGCACACCTCACCACCCATGTTGACCCCAGATACCCTTGCACCACCACCACTACCGCCTGTACATGATGACCCCCCAGATAGCACTAGGTTGCTGGCTATGATGACCCAGCAGCATCATCCTGGTGATCTCCGGCGTCTGTTGTCTACCTCTAGTGCCCGTCCTCCTGATTCTGGCTCCCATGTCCCTACCAGAACTGTGAACATGGCAAGGACATATGTGGTTGCGCGTGCCGATGCTGCTAAGCGTCATGGGTACCAACTAGGTGCTTTGGTTGATCGTGGTGCTAATGGTGGCCTTGCTGGTCAGGATTGTCGCATCATTGCTCAGGCTCCGGATCGTTTTGTTAACATTGAAGGTTTGGATAGACATCAGCTGACCAAGATCCCTATTGTCTCCTGTGGAGCCTATACTGTCAGCCGCAATCATGGCCCAGTCATAGTTGTCTTCCACCAGTTTGCTGGAGTCATGCGAGGACCTACTATTCTTTCCTCTGGTCAGCTTGAGTCCTTTCATAATCAGGTTAATGAACGTTCCCGCCGTGTGGATCCCCATGGTCAACTCATTGTCACCAATGATGGGTATGAGTTTCCCCTCCATGTTCGCAATGGTTTGTCCTATCTTGATCTGCGTCCTTTTACAGATCAGGAATTTCAAACCCTGCCCCATGTCATCATGACAAGCGATGTGGATTGGGACCCATCTATCCTTGATGGGGAGTACCCACTCACTGGACAGGAGGAGTTCCTTGATGCTACCACCTATGACAATGGCACTGTTTTTGATGCATTGGGCAACTACCGCAACCGTACTATTGTTGCCTCTGCCCGTGTCACCAATGAAGCGCCACAGTTGAGCATCATGGTTCCTGATGAGCCCCTTGTTGCACCTGATGTGGATGATGAGGCTGGTGATGTCCCCATGCCTCTTGGCATTGTGAACGATGAGGAACCAAAGGAGCCAAGACCTCCCGCTGAGCCTCCTCCTGACAGCCCCGATGATGACAACCCTACTTTTACCAACGTGTCCCCACACATTGCCCAAGCCACCATTGACCCAGCCCAACTCCGCCAGTTCTTTGCATTTCTTCCCACGGATGTTGTTGCCCGTACCCTTGAGCGCACCACCCAGTATGCCCGTGTCCCCATGCGTGATCGCATGCACAGGTTTTACAAATCCCCTTTCCCTGCGCTCAATGTGGCACGTCGCAATGAAGACTTGCTCACAGATATTGTTTATTCTGACACTCCTGCCATTGATGATGGTGCCACCTCTGCTGCTATCTTCAGTGGTCGTACTTCCCATGTCATGGATGTGTTTGGTATGAAGACAGATAAACAATTTGTGAATGCCCTGGAGGATATCATTCGTGAACGCGGTGCCCCAACCAGACTTTTGAGTGACCATGCCAAGAACCTTCGCAGTCAACGTGTCCTGGATATCCTTCGTGCTCTCTGTATTGGGGAGTGGTCCAGTGAACCGCACCGTCAGAACCAGAATACCATGGAACGACGTTACCAAACAGCCAAACGTCTGACCAACCTTGCCATGGATCGCTCTGGCTGCCCTGAGTCTTGCTGGCTGTTGTGTTTGCAATACATCTGTATTGTCCTCAACTGCACTGCGTGTCAATCTCTGGATTGGCAGATTCCTCTGACTGTTCTCCTTGGCACTACTGTGGATGTGAGCCCCCTACTCCGGTTTCATTGGTATCAACCAGTTTTCTATACTGTTGATGATCCCTCTTTTCCCAGTGAGTCCCCTGAAGCCCTTGGATACTTTGTTGGTATCTCCACTCATTGTGGTCATGCCATGACATTCAAAGTGCTCAATCCTGTGACCAACAAAGTCCTGCTTAGGTCCCAAGTCCGTCCTGCTGATGACCCACTGCGCCCAAACCTTCGTCTTACTGACTTGTTTGATGGGGAGCCTCCTTCCAGAATCTTTGTGAGGTCAAGACATGACCCTGAAAGTATGGAAGATTTTCCCAACCTTGATCCAGATTCTGGTGAAGTCAAACAAACCAGTAATCCTTCAATGGTACCAGTGGATACATCTGAGCTTGTGGATACTCCTGACCTCATAGGAAAAACATTCCTCATGCCTGGACAACAAGAAGGGACCATTCACAGGGCACGCATTGTTGAGCTGATTGAAGACCATCAATACTCCCATGAGAATAGCCGGCAGCATCAACGTTTCAAAGTCAGTATCAATGATGATGAATATGATGATGTTCTGACTTATGGGGAGATTATGGACTACATCAACAAGGATAGTGAGCAAGAAGTATTTTGGCGGTTCAAGAAGATCTCAAGCCACCAAGGACCCTTATCTCCTGACCACCCAGACTACAATGGATCATCCTACAATGTCCAAGTTGAGTGGGAGAATGGGGAGATCACCTTTGAACCCCTTGGTATTATTGCTGCAGATGACCCAGTCTCCTGTGCTGTGTATGCTCGTGAGCATGGACTACTAGACACACCAGGATGGAAGAGGTTCAAGAGGATAGCAAAAAGGGAGAAGGTACTTCGGCGTGCAGTCAACCAAGCCAAGATTAGATCCTACAACACAGCCCCAAGGTTCAAATACGGTTACGAATTACCTAGGAACTATGAGCATGCAAAGTTTCTAGATAGACGTAATGGTAACACCAAGTGGCAGGATGCTAATAAATTGGAGTTTGAACAGCTTGCAGAATACCAAACCTTCCTTGATATGGGCCATTCTAGCACTACAAAACCACCTGCAGGGTATAAGAAGATCCGCGTGCACTTAGTTTTTGATGTCAAACATGATGGAAGACACAAAGTGCGGTGTGTTGCTGATGGTCACCTGACTGACCTGCCTCTTGACAGTGTTTACTCTGGTGTTGTTTCCCTCAGAGGTTTGAGACTTATGCTTTTCCTGGCTGAACTAAATGACATGGAAGTTTGGGCCACAGACATAGGAAACGCATACCTTGAAGCCAAAACACAAGAGAAGCTGTACATCATTGGAGGAAGTGAGTTCGGGAACCTTGAAGGGCACATCCTGGTGATTCAGAAAGCACTATATGGTCTCAGATCCTCAGGAAAGCGCTGGCATGAGCGTTTGGCTGACTGCCTCAGAAATGAAGGATTTCAACCATGCAAGGTAGAACCAGACCTTTGGATCAGACCAAGCAAGGATGAGTCTTGTTATGAGATGGTTGCAGTCTATGTGGATGACCTAGCATTTGGTGTCAAAGATCCCCAAGCACTTCTGGACACACTCATCCAGAAGTACAAGTTCAAGCTGAAGGGATCTGGACCCATCTCATTCCACCTAGGATGTGACTTTGGACGTGACTCTGATGGTACACTGTACATGGCACCTGAGCAATACATTGACCGCATGGTTGCTCAGTATGAACAGATGTTTGGTACCAAGCCCAGAGATCATGTTACATCACCCCTTGACAAGGGAGACCATCCAGAGACAGACACTTCTGAACTGCTTGATGCTAAGGGAATTCAACAGTACCAATCCCTTATTGGATCCCTGCAATGGGCTGTGAGTCTGGGGAGATTTGACATTACAACTGCAGTAATGACATTGTCAAGTTTTCGCGCTCTCCCAAGAGAAGGTCATCTCAAACGAGCCAAGAGAATTGTGTCTTACCTTTACCGGTTCAGTCGGGCCAAGTTACGGTTCCGAACACATGAACCTGACCTTTCTGACATCCCTATCCCAGAATATGATTGGGCAGAAAGTGTCTATGGAGATGTTCAGGAAGAAATTCCACACGATGCCCCAAAACCACTTGGCAAACCAGTGGTCACAGTGTCCTATGTGGATGCCAATCTGATGCACTGTCTGAACACTGGACGGTCAGTTACTGGTATCTTGCACTTTCTAAATGGGACCCTGATTGACTGGTATTCCAAGAAAATGAGTACTGTGGAAACTGCAACATATGGAGCTGAGTTTGTGTCAGCAAGAACATGTGTTGAACAGTTGATTGATCTAAGAATTACTCTGAGGTACCTTGGTGTACCACTCAGAGAGAGAAGTTATATGTTTGGTGACAACGAATCAGTTGTCAACAGTGCCATGTACCCCTTTTCCAAGCTGCACAAGAGACATACTGCGCTGTCCTTCCACCGTGTGAGGGAAGCCATTGCCTCCAAGAAGTATGTATTCACCCATATCCCAGGGGAGAACAATCCTGCGGATATTGTCAGCAAGCACTGGGGATACAGTTCCATTTGGCACATGTTAAGGACCTTACAATATGTTGAAGGAGACACAATTGGTGCTCCAGGAAAGAATGAGAAATTGTGTGTACCCGAGTCAAGACGTACATCAATCCCAAATGGGGAGATGGTGGAACTTGCCTCCCATGTGAGGGTACAGAAGAAGAAAAGGAACAAGAACCAAGAATCTACGAATTGTAATCCGGATTGGGGAGTATCAACTTCCAAGAATGAAAGTGTGGATAGGTTGGTACCAACATACCTATCCAGCATGGAATCCGGAGTCACAATGCGCGATTCATGCATATCGCTAAGTGATCGCCGAATCGGCGACGTGCCTCGCCGAATTAGCGATGTACCTCGCCAAATTAGCGATAGATCGCCGACTAGCGATATCGCTGATAAGTTTGGATCGCAAATCGTGTTGCGAACCGAAAAAGACGCGTAGAAAATAATCCTTATAATTCCCCTGTTTGATCGTAATCATTTGCTCCCTCCCTCTTGGACTGGAGTAGGAATTGTCTTCTATCTACGCGCCTACGTTTACTAACACCCTAGTGGAGCACCTTGCTACCCTAGGTCAATTCTGTTATCTTTTAATAGATTAACAGTCACAAGTCTCTCTCATTGAGTGACTTGTAGGACGGTCTTGGTTGTCTTTCGTTACCCTG
>Ga0209278_1001271_pt1 | contig 15722 bp, 20 predicted proteins | sample JI81BgreenDNA_FD_187504 | JGI IMG/M metagenome (GOLD analysis project Ga0209278, IMG submission 187504) | Wastewater effluent complex algal communities from Wisconsin, to seasonally profile nutrient transformation and Carbon sequestration -... | ecosystem: Engineered > WWTP > Effluent > Algae... | reverse complement strand
AGCGGATTCCAGGTTTATAAAGTACACCCCAGAAACCGGGTTTCTTCTGGATTTCTCGCCAGAAACCGGTTTTATTCAAGAAACCCGGTTTCTCTGTACTTCACTTACCTGGAAAGTGCTGTATAAGGTGCTTGACAGTTTATACAAAGTCAGCATTTAGCAATCTCAAATCTTTAAATCTTCAAATCTTCAAATCTTCAATTCTTCAATTCTTCAATCCAAAATCTAAAATCTAAAATCTAAAATAAAATGTCCCTCCCTCGCCATTGAGCTAATAAAAATTGGATTTCTGGCGCGCTTTCCCAAATAGGTTAAGATCGCTGCAAACCGATGTTTATTCGCCAAAGGGTGAGAGAGGGTGCGATCGGGAGGACAAGTTTTAAATTAAATCAAACCCGCCCAGGTTGCCCGACTTCCAAGAGGCAGTTTAGCCTTTCCAGTCTTTCTCAGATTGCTCGAGCACGTAGGTTGCTACATCGTCGATTTGTTCTGGCTTCAAGCGGCCGGCGAAAGCAGGCATAGCATTTTTGCCCTTAGTTACCTGAGTGGTAATAGCTTCCAGAGAATTCATGCCGTACTTCTCAAGAGCTTCCTTTTTCAAGGTTTTCTGGGCCATAACCACGTTGCCGCCACCGATGTGACAAGCAGCACAGTTGGAGCTAAAGATTTTAGCTCCTTTAACAGCATCACCTGCCAAAGCAGGGCGACCAAAGCCGACGGTAAAAATTGCGAACGCTAATAGGGCGATCGATAAGAGTCTTTTCAACGCAGTTCTCCTCTAATGGACACGCAAAGGGTGATTCTTTAGATATTTTACCTGTTTTAACAGGCGCGATCGCGCAGTCGTATCGCCTTCTTCCGAGTAATTTACCACTTTTTGGCAGTAGCAATTCAACTCTCAAAATTCTCCACGCCCCAGCCCGGAGCTTTCTGAGCCGCCCGGATCACAAAAGCCGCTAAATTTTCAATCTCAGCCTGTGGCATCCAGCTTTCCGGCACTTGGCGGCACCAAAAAGTCTCCTCAGTACCGTCATAAGTCATCGGTTCTCTCAGATACGCCACCAGACTATTGATGTTGTTGCGGGGAGGCGTTGCCCCCTTGAGGTCAGCCAAAGACAGAGATATCGTCGGATCGGGCAAATTAGCTCCTCCGACGTGACAATTCAGGCAATTTTGCTCGAACAATACCTTGCCCGCAGACAAATCAAACGCCGAAAACAAGCGAGTATGTCCCTCAGAGTCCAACTCCAGAGCCACAGGTTCGCTGGCTTGTAAATACCTATTCACGTAAGAATCGGCAGCAGCCAAAACAGGTTGAGGAGCCAACAGCACGAGTGGCAAAATAATTAACATCCCCAACAGAAAGCAGACAAAAGCACCACGACGCAGCATGAGGGACTACAACCTTTTGCGATAATCAATGAGCAGGAGGTAAATTTTAGATTTCAGATTTTAGAGCGAAAAACGACCAGCCAGCAATCCTTGCCGAACTTCAGCCATCTCCCAATCCAAAATCCAAAATCCAAAATCTAAAATCTAAAATCGATTAGCGAGCGCCTTTGCCACCAGCCCACTGCTTGGAGACAATTTTCGGCTGCAACAGAATGTGACCGGCAATCGCGTACAAATCTTCATCCGAGAGATTTCTCATCTCAGCGAAAATATCCGCACTCTTCATACTCGGATGCAGTTCCGAAATTTCCTCAAACCCGTCGTAAGTGGTGGGATTTTTCATAAAGTCCACCAGCGACTCAATATTATTCCGGGGCGGGTTGGCCAAAGCCAGAGTTTCCGGGCTCAAATTCACGTTCGGGTCAGTTTTGGTCATGCCCGCAGCGTGACATTGAGCGCAAGCCGAATTGAACAGGCGTTTGCCTTGCTCAACTTGTTTGAGGCTCAGCACCACTGGAGTACCCTTGTCATTCAAAGGCAGAGTGCGAAGTTCAGGACTCAGTTCGATAGCCATCGCACTGCTGACAAATAACTGAAATGTCAAGAATACAGCGGTCAGAGCAATGAAATATCTTTTAAGCATGGTTCTCCTTAAAAAAATCCGGCAAATTATTGAACGCTAAGAGAGCATAGCTGGCAAACAGATTTCTGTTCAAAATTCCCTCTTTCTGCAACAACTGGCGAAAGTTTGTGCAGCTATACCTTTAAAGGTAGAGGAATTTTGCGATCTAATCTGCAAGAAGTTTTGAGTCGCGCCTTTTTTCGAGAGTGGACATAATTGCCTTAACATCCTCCAAAGCCAAACGGGTTTGAGGGTGCTTGTAGGCAATTTCCAACTCATCGCACAAGCGGATCACCTCTTCAACAGGGACGTTGAAGTCCTCTGCTATTTCTGCGATGGACAGGTCTGCAAAACCCATAATTTTTAGGTCGCTGACAGGTAAAAATTGAGTTGACGGCTATTAACTGAAAGCCGGACAATTTTAGAAAGCGCTGTGAGCTTGTTCTGTTAGTTTGTTCTGAGATTTTGTTCGATCTATCGCAAGCTAACTCACCGCTAACTGCGACTAGGCATTTTTGCCCAGCCTAACTTCAGGGCCAATCAACTTCCGATCAATATCATCCCACTGCTGGGTCGTTATTACCAATAGGAGTTGGGCGGGCGGGGATCAAAACCCGGTGTCTGCGTGAACGTCTCGTTAACAAACTCAATATTTTTGGTAGAAGCCCGGTTTTGAGGAATTCCTCAGAAATTTCCCTCGGTGCCCCGGACTCACCAACAGACAATCCTCCGGCGCGACAGCTTAGGGAGAAAGTTTGAAAGCGTGAGTCTGCGGGGGCAAAGCGTGGCTATCGCTGCCATTGAGGGCGGGAAATTCCGAGTCTGCCAAGAAAGGCTGGGGCTGGTGGAGGCTGATGAGCTGAGCAAGAGTTTTCTTTAATTGAGTCCGGGGTACAATCAAGTCTACAAAACCGTGGGCGAAGGAGTATTCGGAAGTTTGATAATTTTCCGGTAGCTTTTCCCGCAGAGTTTGTTCGATTACCCGGCCGCCCGTAAAGGCCACAGTAGCTTTTGGCTCTGCAATTATAATGTCTCCCAGCATGGCAAAACTGGCGGTGACGCCGCCGGTGGTCGGGTGGGTCAAAATCGGGATGTAAAGCAGTCTCGCTTCCCGGTGGCGTTCCAGAGCCCCGGAGATTTTAGCCATTTGCATCAAGCTGAGCATTCCTTCTTGCATTCTTGCACCACCGGAAGCGCAGACAATGATTACGGACAAGCGTTCCCGCGTGGCGTGTTCGATGAGGCGAGTCAGCTTTTCTCCGACTACTGAGCCCATGCTGCCGCCGATGAACTGAAATTCCATGACTCCGAGGGCGACTGGCAAATTTTCCAGTTTGCCGATGCCTGTTTCTACGGCGTCTAGGTGGCCTGTTTTTTCTTGAAATTCTCGGAGTCGATCGCTATATTTTTTGCGATCGCGAAATTTCAGAGGATCTGTGGCGTGCAGTCCTTCGTTAAGGGGCACCCAGGTGTTGGGATCGATCAACTGCTCGATGCGATCGTCACTGTAAACTCTGATATGATGCCCGCATTCCAAGCAAACCATTTGATTTGCTCGCAGGTCTTTGGTATAACTGAGGGCACCGCAAGCTTCGCATTTATTCCAAAGTCCGTCCGCAATTTCTCGTTCCGGCCGTTCTTGGGAGTTCGGTACTGATTTTCGTCGATTTGCAAACCAATCAAATAGAGACATTAAAACTTGGTAATTGGTAATTGGTAATTGGTAATTGGGAATTGGTAATTGGTAATTAGTAATTGTTAGTTGTTAGTTGCTAGTTGTCAATTGCTAGTTGTTCAGTGACTAATGACTAATGACTAATGACTAATCACCCGCTTCTGGCTCATCTTCAACGGGACTGATGAGGAGCGATGCTGTTCGCTGGTGTTCTGGAAGAACTTGCAGGGCTGTAGCACTTCCAGCCCCCAAATAAGATGCTATGCCCAAGTCTACAATCCGGGCCGGGATTTCATGGGCAGCTAGGAGCTGCTGCATTAATTCCGCTTCCCAACGAAAGCTAGTTGTTGTAAGTGTAATCCAAGACACGGAACAATTTTACCAATTTTTGAGACAATGTTATGTTCGATCGCGCCTGACTGCCTGCCGATCAGAAACTAAAATTCGGAAAAAACAACTGCAAGTAAGTAGATAAGATCGCTTCGCCCCACAGAGCAGTAATTGCTGCACCGAGAGCCAGAAACGGGCCGAAAGGCATGGGTTGACGCCGATCGAGCCAGCCGAGGGCGATCGCCCCGCCACCGACAAAAGCCCCGGCGACACAGGCAATAAATCCCGCTAGCAGCAAGTATTTCCACCCCAGCCAAGCTCCCATCAAGGCTGCCAATTTGGTATCTCCGGCGCCCATAGCATTCTGCCCCAGCCCGATCGTCCCGGCGAGTCCGATCGCGTCAAACAGCCACAACCCGACAACTGCTCCCGCGATCCCATCGAGTACCAGATAGTTTACCGAGTCGATCGAACTAAATGTCGGCCACCAACCTTTCGCCACCTGGAAAACCAATCCGAGCACCAAACCCGATCGAGTTAATGAATTAGGCAAAGTCATTGTATCGCAATCAATCAAAGACAAAGCCAACAGCCAGCTAAACAAAGCCCAAAAACCAAGAGTTTGCACTGTTACGCCAAACCGCCAAAAGATTAGCAAAAACAGCAAACCCGTAGCTGCTTCCACCAGTGGATAGCGGACAGAAATCCGACTGCGGCAGTGATTGCAGCGGCCTCGGAGCCACAGCCAACCGAAAACGGGTATATTTTCGTAAGTTCTGAGTTGATTTAAACATTTGGGACAGCGAGAAGGAGGGTTGATCACCGACAAACCCGCAGGCAACCGATAGACTACCACATTTAGAAAGCTGCCAATAGCCGATCCGACAATAAAGACGATCGCCATGACAAGGCAATTAAAGATTATTTCCATTAAGTTGACTGTTGACTGTTCACTGTTGACTGGGGTTATGTATCACTTGTTACTTCTCAATAGTTAGTTCTCAGTTGTTAGAGCTTGTACGGTCAATTACCCATCATAAAAGGTATTAATAGTCAAGAATGCAAGTTTTCATAAAATCCTGAAAACATGGCTCTTCACTAGAAACCTATTTTAGTGCGAGCGTTCGAGGGGACATAATATTAGTGACTAATTACCAATTCCCCATGCCCTATGCTTAATTATCAATTACCAATTACCACCAATGACCAATTAGCAATTAATACATTTGAGATTCAATTTCCTCAAAAGTAACAAAACGTTCACCGGGCAATAAAATCGGCTGCGAAGCAAAAATTACCTGACCTCGATCGCTTCCTTGACTGACAACTACACCCGCCGGACGCTGCATCTGCTCGGAATGCACTTTCAGATACATACCATAGGCCGATCGAGCAGCTCGGATCAAATCGGGAGCTAGCAAGCTGTGACGTTCGGAAGTTTCTCTAGTGGGTTGTGGGTTTGGCTGGTATGGAGTCACTGGAAACTTATCATAATGGTATAAAGTCGAGCTATTGGTGTTGCCTCTACATTGATAGAACTTACCCTATTTTTTAAGAATAAACTTAGGTGGAAATTATTAATAGATTAACCTACAATCCTCCCTTGGCTGCGATCGAACTGCGGCTGCGATCGCTCCTTTCCGCTCAACTGTACGCTGCTGCGTGGGTAGATCCGTCCCCCGCAACGCTAATGGGGGTTTTCGATCACCTGCGAACTCTGCGCTACATCCTCCATGACTACGTGCCCCGGCCCGTGTCCGAATCTCCGCCCAACCCAGGGGAGGTGCGCTACCAGTGGCAAACAGGCACCTTGCTGTTTACCGATTTGGCAGGGTTTACCTCGCTGTTGGAAGCGAACGCTACCCAGGGGCGCAAGGGAGCTGAAACCCTGCTGGGCGTGATTAACGACTATTTTGCCTCAATGATTGAAATTGTCAGCAAATCGGGCGGGGATTTGCTGGAGTTTACCGGAGATGCGATGCTGGTGCAGTTTCCGTCAGGGGTTTACCAAGAGGATACAGCGAGGGCGGTGCGGGCGGGTTTGCGGATGCAGCGGGCGATGGCTGAATTTGCCAATATTGAAACGGCGCGGGGTGTTTTGTCTTTGAGGATGCGGGTGGGCATCCACTGCGGGCGCTATATTAGTGCTGACATCGGTACGCCGCTGCGGATGGCTCACGTACTGCTGGGGCATTCAGTCCAGCAAGCTAAGCAAGCTGAGGGTTCTGGGACTGTGGGGCGGGTGTGTGTGACTGAAACTGCTAGAGAGTCTTTGGGAGAGCAATTTCGTTTTGAACCTGGGAAGCAGGGTTATTTTTTGGTGGCGGACGATTTCACGGACGATCGACTCGGAGAGTATGATATCACTTTGACTGGGCGGCGGATGCCGAGTTCGGTATTGCTCGATCGCAGCGTGGCGGGCTTGGTAAAAGAAATCGGGGAAGCTGTGAATCGGCTTGAACCCCTTGCTAGTTATATTCCCAAAACTATCCTGAGACTGCTGGTGGAAAATGCAGACAGGCGGAAAATTCCGCCGGATTTTCCTGAACCGACGGTGATGTTTGTCAACTTGATTGGTTTACCAGAGTCTGTAGACAAAGCTTCGCTGGAGGAAGAAGTCAATCTGATAGTTGCTTTTTCTAGGGTGTTTGCGTCGATCGATGCTGTAGTCTCAGCTAAAGGGGGCGTGTTGCAAAAAGTAACGGCGCACTTAGACGGTTCGGATATGCTGATTTATTTTGGCGTGCCCGACGCTAACAGGGATGACGCCAGCCGCGCGGCTAGTGCGGCGATTGCGATCCGAGATATGATTGCAGGTTTGCCTCTGGTAATTATCGCGGGTGAAGAAGTAAAAGTAAGCTGTCAAATTGGGCTATCCCTGGGGCCGGTGTTTGCTGCTGAGGTTGGGGAACCGCGAGGGCGCAGGGAGTTTAATATTCTCGGCGATACGGTGAATACGGCGGCTCGGTTGATGAGCAAGGCGGGGGAAAACCAAATTTTGATTGGTGAAAGGGTGTGTGAGTCGATCGAGCTAAACTTTATTTGCGAGGCTTTGGGATCTGTTGCTCTGAAGGGGAAATCTGCTCAAACTCCGATTTTTGCTTTGCAAGGTGCAAAAGGGGAGAAGGGGAAAGGGGGCGTTTAAATAACTTTGCTGGGTAATAGTTGTACAGGTTTTATGGTTCACAAAGGCAAGTACAGCACAACTATTTTCCACTGTGACTACTAAATGTTATTTTTATAATTTTTTACGATACTTCACAATAAAAACCGCCAGTTCGTCAGATCAGTTCCGGTTGCATCGGAATGATTTAACCGCAGAGAACGCAGAGAACGCAGAGGGAGAGCGGAGAGAGATGAATAATTCGGATGAAGGGCCCAATTAATATCACTCGCATAAACTAAACTCCGATCGATACTTCACCGTGCCGCTGCAATCGTGCAAGGCTCCGCTTTCTAACTCCAACACCATAAATGCTTCATCGGGCACATCATATTCACATCCCAAGCTCTTTCTACTAGCAGGAATGAACCCAAAACGCGGATAAAAATCTGGATGACCCAGCACAACTACTGCCTGAAATCCCGATCGCCCGCACTCTTTTAAACCCTCCCGAATCAGCAGCGTTCCGATACCTTGCCGCTGATAGTTGGGTAGAACTGCGACTGGCGCCAACCCCTGAATCGACAAATTGCTAGAACATTTGCCCTCCACGACAACCGGACTGAAGAAAATGTGTCCGACAATGCGATCGGATTGTACCGCAACGAAGGAAAATGTAGATGCAATTCCCCGCAATCGATCGACTAGATTAGCCTCATTTTCTCGCCCGAATGCCGCAATGTTAATGTTGCGAACAGCTTCTACATCTTCTGGCTTTTCGGTACGGATATCCATAGCTTAGATTAATGGTTGTGCGGCCGCTCTGGCAGACGAATTACTACAGAAACTGTTTCTATCTTGCGATCGCGATATTAATCAAATTATAGTGCTCCTGAAGCCTTTTTCCGGTTTTTGAGTTATATATTTTCGGCAACCAATTATACAACGAGTTGCAGATGAATGTCAAATCGTCGCAAAAGTCGGTCGATCGCTTCGGGAGCATCTCATATTTGTAAAAACACTTATAATGGCTCCTTCCTTCTTCCTCCTTCCTTCTTCCTCCTTCTTCTTTCCTCCTGACTCCTGACTCCTGACTCCTGGCTCCAATTTCTAGCGGAGGGCTGCATAAGTGAGATGCTCCCATCGCTTCCAATCTTCACGCCCGGACAGTCTTCTTTATCGTCACAGCGTTTTAATGAAATTAAAGCGCTCCACTGGTTATGCTGATTCTAAATGAGTAACCGGAATTTGTTCGGTTCTTTCAGGCAATCTCGCTCCAGTTGCAACGGCATGAACCGCATGAAGAATATCGGCTGAATAGTATCGATTGCCGCAGTTATCGCAAACACCGATGGTCACATCTTCAAGAATGACAAATCCATTTTTATGTTTGAATGCCTCGCGCTTGACAGTGCGGGGTTGAACGGTTCCTTCGCAATACTCACATCTGTATTTATACATACAATTAGCCATTAAGTTGAGTGACTTCATAAACCGTGATGATTAGATAACGTCCGTTACTAGCGAAACGTCCAACCACTCCAACAGGTGTTTGTCGATCCAGTGCAGTCCCCACTACTACATATTTTGTACCTCTGGGGTCGTCTTTTTCAACCCGGATAATCTGACCGCTCAGAACCGCCTCTTCTACATCCAGGATAGTCAGCAAGTCCTCAGCCATTTCTTCCATTGCGTGGGCTGACATATCGTACTGGCGGAGGCGAATTTTCTCTCTGATACGGTCAATATCGTTGCGAGGCACTGGCTGATTAATGTTACATCCAGGCAATCATAGCAAGTTATTGTTCAAAAATCTATCATTTTCAATTCCTTAAATATCTGGTTTTACTTCCTTCGACCCGACTTACTAACTACTCTTATTGCGGTACAAGCTGACTGGAAGACAATCGCTTAATGCCCTCCCTCGCTGTAGTTTCTCCGGCTTTGTCACCGCCCTCACGAGCAATTTTTAAAGCTTCCTCGTAGGATTCGAGAGCTTGAGCATTTTGACCGAGACTTTCATGAATTGCGCCCATATTGTTGAGCAAGCGTCCGATACTTGTCTTGTCGCCGATTGCTTCTAACATCGGTATTGCTTGCTGAAAATATATCAGCGCTTGAGTATCTTTGCCGAGTTTGCGGGAGGTAAGTGCCATGTTGTTGAGGAGGCGGCCGACGCCAGCCCTGTCTCCGATTTCCCGGCGAATTGCTAAAGCTTGGTGGTAAAATTCCATCGCTCTATTAAAGTCGCCGATGTTGTAGTAGACGCCGCCCATATTATTGAGGGTACGGCCTAAATCGCGTTTATCGCCGGCGGCCGTGCGAATCGTTCGCGCTTGCTGGTAAAATTCGATCGCCTTGGCGTAATTGACCTGTTCTGCGTACACGGCCGCGATGTTGTGGAGGGATTCTCCAATTTCAATTTGGTCGTCGGTAGTTTTGGCCAGTTCCAAAGCTTGTTGGTGCAGTTTCATCGCTTCGGAAAAATTGTCCCCAATCCGGTTGACGAAACCTATGAGATTGAGAGTCCGCGCGGTACGACGCCCTCCGCTGATTTCTCGGTGAATGACTAAAGCTTGCTGCAGAACTTCCAAAGCTTTGGGCCTCAAACCCATTTCGCCATAAACTTCCCCCATATTGTTGAGGGTTTCTCCGATTCCCGCTTGGTCGCCTAGTTGCTTGCGGATTGCCAAAACTTGCTCAAAAGTCTCGATTGCTTCTCGAAACAAACCCTCGCGGTGCTGTTTTACTCCTGTTTCAAAGAGTTCGTCTGCTTGCGTTTTGGGGTCAGTTGCTTGAGCCTGGTCGCTCGCTTGGGCGCGCCTCGCATTTATAATTGGGGCATAAGCGCGGGCGTCTGAAATTGCCAGCAAGCTGAGTGCGGGCGATAACACAATACTTATAGCTGCGAGATAGCTGAAGTGGTAAGAGCGGCGGTGCACCGATCGAGTCCTCCAATAGCTAAGTGATAACTATTAAGATAGAGCTTTTTGGGGTGTTCCTGCCAATTTTTTTCTCCATCTCTAGGTTCTGATACCAGTTTCAAAAAAGAAGGCAACTGTAGACCCGTGCTTCAAACCCATACAAAATCAGTCATTCCCAATTCTTCAATCCAAAATCTAAAATCTAAAATCTAAAATCCCATGACTGGGTTTTTGTCTTGCCAGACGGCCATAATCAGCGGCTTATTGTTGAGAGCGGATATGACAGCAAAGTTTTTGCTGGGTGGAAGCGATACTTTTTCAGAACTTTGCAAGATGATGTCCTGTTGGTCAAGCGTGATCCAAGCAATTCCTGACAAAACTTGAATTTCTCGATGAGTTTGAGGCAATCTGTATACCTCGTTTTCCATCAGAATAATGCGATCTGGCGCTGCACATTCGGAAGATATTTGAAGCATAGCATCTCCTACTTGGTAATTGGTAATTGCTACTTGGTAATTGCTACTTGGTAATTGCTAATGGGTAATTGCTAATCGAGGGCTGTATTTCACTTCATTTCCACGCAACCCACACACTACTATTGGCAATAACGCCGATCGATCCAAGCGCGCATTTCATCATCCGTCGCCACGCAGGTAGAGCGACCTGTAGCCCGATCGCAACCGTGCCACCAAGTGTTACCATAGCGATCGCACGTCTGCCAAATTCTCAGTTCGTCCTCACTCGAAATGAGGTAGAGCAAAAACTGCCCAATTTTTTTTATTGCTAAAAAGAGAGATAGCCCTTTATGTTTTTCGGATGGGTTAGCTCGATCGGTCATCGAAAAAATTTGGATACTTGGGGTATCGATTGGATTTTTGCAAGTAGACATATCCCACACCTTCAACTTGTATTTTCCACAAGATTTGCACTAATTAAAATTACAATAAATGCTTAAATTTGTAATATTCTCAGCGCAATTACAGCCCACTATTGTTGGCGTGAAATTCCTGTGAAAGTCAATCTCTTATCTAATAAATTCACCTTAACTCTTTGGTTATTGACAATCAAATCATTGCTTGCATAGATTGTATGAATAAAATAGATAGATTGACGATCGGGCAAAAGGCTATGAATGAAATCAATACGCGGCGGATGAAACTCTCTCAAATTCAGGCTTTGATAGCTGTAGCAGAGTGTGAAAATTTTAGCGAGGCGGCTTTGCAATTGGAACTGTCCCAGTCAGCAGTCAGCCACGCCATCGCCTTTTTAGAAACAGAATTGGGAGTGCAGCTATTTCACAGGGGGCGACACGGTGCTCAACTGACGCCGGTGGGGCAAAGGGTAGTGAGTCACGGGCGTCAAATCGTGCGATCGTTAGAAATGATGGTCAAAGAAGCGGATTTAGAAAAAGGTTTGCAGGGAGGCCAGGTACGGATAGTTACTTTTCGGAGTGTCGCCACTCATATCCTACCGGGTATTATTGCTAAATTTCGCAGTTGCTTTCCCAAAATTACGGTCAGCATTACCGAAGTTTATTATACTCAAGCTGTGGAAGAAGCTTTGCGATCGGGCAAAGCAGACATCGGCTTTGTTTCCCTTCCCATCTCCGATGAATTTGAAACTAGAGAAATTTTGCGGGACAAATATCTGGTTTTGCTGCCGCCGAAGGCGCAATGTAAAAGTGATAAGATTACGTGGGAAGAATTAGCGAATTATCCGCTGATTTTGCAGCCGATAGAAAATGCTTGTTCGATACCGCTTCGCAAGTATTTGACGACTGCGGATTTTCCCATAAATATCGGTTACGAACTCAGCGAAGATTCAACGATTGTCAGTATGGTGATGCAAGGTTTGGGTGCAGCTATTCTGCCCCGTTTGGCTGCGGAACCGATACCGTCTTCGGTGAAAGTTTGCAGTTTACCGGCGGATTTTGAGAGGGTAATCGGGGTGGCTGTTTTGAGGGATGGGCTGTTAATTCCGGCCGTGTTTGCGTTTTTGGATTTAGTTAAAAGTGCCGCAGACGTTGATAGTGAGGGCGATTTTCCGATTAATCCTTCATGAAAAACCTGAGTCAGTTGTTATTGGTTATTGGTTAGATTGGGATTTTGTTACCGCAGATATCAGCAGATGAACGCGGATGGGATTTTATCTGAGTTCATCTGCGGTTAAAAAAATGGCATAAAATAGTACGATCGCTGATTGCCTATTTCATGCGTTTTGCAACAAGACTAGAACTGTCGCCTTGGTGGAATTTGATTCGACCATCTACCGAGTTTTTATCCTGTAATTTGAGCCAACCGCTACCAAATGCAGGATCGTTCTCGTCATTACCGTCCCATGTAAACTCAAATCGCTGATCCTTTCCATCTTTTACGACTTCGCCGTCAATTTCACCTGATACTAAACCGAATTGAAATTCTCCTGAACCTGCTTCATCAATCTCGATATAGGCTTCAACTTCCATGTCCAAATAATCACTATCCCACATTGCCATCTCTGCGATCCGCCATGTACCGCTATATTCCATTGCTTTCATCCTCCACTTGTATTAACGGAACAAAACCAATATAGTCGAAACAGTGACGCTCAAGCAGTACGCAAACGCTCAATATCCCTGATCGGCGGCGCACCAAACATACGAGAATATTCGCGGCTGAACTGTGAGGGGCTTTCATAACCCACCTGATAGGCAGCATTTGCCGCATCGGAGTTTTCGGCAAGCATCAGGCGACGTGCTTCTAATAGTCTTAATTGCTTTTGATATTGAAGTGGACTCATCGATGTCACTTCCTTGAAATGGTAATGGAAAGATGAAGGAGACATATTGGCTTGTCCTGCCAAATCCTCAACCCGCATCGGTTTTGCAAAATCAGTTTTAATCAGTTTGAGCACCTCAGCGATGCGCTGCATATTGCTGCCAGATGTTGCGATTTGGCGCACAGCTTCGCCTTGCTCACCCATTAAAAGACGATAATAGATTTCGCGGATAATCATCGGTGCCAGCATCGGGATATCCTGCGGCGTATCCAAAAGTCGTGTCAGTCTGAGGGCGCAATCGAGCAACGGCGCATCGGCAGTGCTGACGAATAAGCCTCTGACAGAGTTTTCTTTCTTGCTTGCGCTTGGCTTGGTTTGGGCAGTGATAATATCGCAGAGTTGGCGTGGGTCTAAATTCAGCTTGAATCCTAAATACGGCTTGTCTGGAGTGGCCTCTACAACAAATCCACTCAGAGGTAAATCAACTGAGATCGCAAGATATTGAGCCTCGCCATAACGATAAGTTTCCTCACCCAGCAAGGCTTCTTTTTTGCCCTGAATGACGATGCCGAGAATAGGTTGATAGACAGCGTGCTGTGCGGCGGAAACAGAAGATTCTCGCATAAATTCCAGTTTGTCTATGTCTGTTTTATGAAAACCGTTTCCTTTGCCGTCGGTGTGCCGAGTTAGCAAGGCCGCCAGTTCTTGACACTGATTGCCGATCGCATCTTGATTTATTACTTGGTTGATTATTTCAATCGCCATGTGGTTTTCTCGACTAATTTAATCATTATCTTTTAAGCATTATAGAACATCTTTATCCATTCATAAAATCTTGCTTTGGAGGATTAGGCAATAAATTGCGAGGTCTGTGTATTCAAAACCCATGCTTTTACTCATAGGATGAACACATCTGAATGAAACAGTAAAAGGATAAGGCAATGACGAAAGACAAGACAAAAATCGCATTGGTAACAGGGGCGAGCCGAGGACTTGGCAAAAATACCGCTTTGACCCTTGCCACAAAAGGAGTCGATGTCATCGTGACATATCACAACAGCGAGGAGGATGCCCAAAATGTCGTATCTGCGATCGAAGCGATCGGGGCTAAAGCTGTTGCACTGCAATATGTTTCTTTAATTAAAATCAACCTCACTTCAAGGAAAATATTAGCAAATCTATAAGCGAGGCAAAATCATGAACAAGCAATTTTTAACTTTCACCGTAGCGGGAGCAATATTTATGGTTTCACCTACCCGATCGCCAGAAACAGTTCTACAACCTTCTGAAACAATGACACGCCAAGAGCGGGGCGAAAAAGTTCTGAATAGTTTGTCAGGTGGAAAAGGTTTGCCACCGCATTTTGTTCAGCTTCAAAAAGATTTCCCAGAACTTGCTGACATGACGCTCAAATACTCCCTAGGCGATATCTGGGCTCGTGAGGTGCTAGATAATAAAACCCGCCAGCTTATATCACTTGCAGGGTTTGCGGCACAAGGCACAATGCCGCAATTCAAAGTTCACGCTCAATATGCCTTGAATTACGGTGCTACGCCGGAAGAACTGATGGAAGTTATTTATATTACCACAGTGACTTCCGGCTTTCCCCGCGCCTTGATTGCAGCAGGAACTCTCAAAGAGTTGTTTCAGGAAAATAATATCAAGTTCCCAGTAACATCACAAAAATAGGAGATATCAATGTCAAACTTAAATGGAAAGGTTATTATCATCACTGGAGCGAGTAGCGGAATTGGTGAAGCCACTGCTAAATTGCTTGCTAAAAACGGCGCGCGAGTGGTTTTGGGTGCACGTCGCACCGATCGCCTAGAAGCGATCGCCAAGGACATTCGTGCGGAGGGTGGAACAGTCGAATACCAGGCTCTCGATGTCACGCAACGCAGTCAAATGGAGGATCTCGTTCAATTTGCCCAGAGCAAGTTCGATCGGGTAGATGTCCTGATTAACAATGCTGGCATCATGCCTCTATCCGCACTCGAACAACTGAAAGTTGAGGAATGGGATAAAATGATTGATGTCAATATCAAAGGTGTTTTGTACGGCATCGCGGCAGCACTTCCTGTCATGAAAGCACAAAAATCTGGTCAGATTATTAATCTTTCCTCGATCGGCGGACACGCGGTTTCTCCTACTGCTGCTGTTTACTGTGCTACTAAATTCGCCGTTAGAGCCATCTCAGAAGGCTTGAGACAAGAAATTGGAGGCGACATTCGGGTGACGGTGATTTCTCCTGGAGTAACGGAGTCTGAGTTAGCCGAGAGCATCACTGATGAAACTGCAAGATCGGGAATGCAAGAATTCCGCAAAATAGCTATTCCTGCTGCTGCGATCGCGCGATCGATTGTATTTGCGATCGAACAACCTGACGATGTTGATGTTAGCGAAATTATTGTCCGACCAACAGCCAGCCCTTACTAAGTAGGTCAATTTAATTAAATCTAAAAGGCGAGGGTTATTAGATACCCAACTTCTTTTAAAAGTCGGGTATCTGGGTATTCTGAGTTTTTATGAGGACTTAGTTAGCTTACCAATTCCCCTTGCCAATTCCCAATTTCGCCTTACACACTTCAAAACTATTTCCCGTATCTTTGCCGTAAAATAAATTCCGCTAGTGCTAAATCAACGGGCGTTGTGACTTTCAAATTCGTCTCTTCTCCCTCCACAATTTGCACTGGTAAACCGCATTTTTCAAACAAAGCCGCATCGTCGGTAACTTCCCAACCTTTCTGTCGCCCTTCTTCGTGACACTGCTTTAACAATTTCACTTCAAATCCTTGGGGAGTCTGGGCTGCCCACAAATTGCTTCTGTCTGGGGTGTCTCGCACGATCCGACGCTCATCTACCACCTTAATCGTATCCTTGACCGGGATGGCGACAATCAAGCCCGGACAGGTCAAGAGG
>Ga0209278_1001270_pt1 | contig 15729 bp, 15 predicted proteins | sample JI81BgreenDNA_FD_187504 | JGI IMG/M metagenome (GOLD analysis project Ga0209278, IMG submission 187504) | Wastewater effluent complex algal communities from Wisconsin, to seasonally profile nutrient transformation and Carbon sequestration -... | ecosystem: Engineered > WWTP > Effluent > Algae... | reverse complement strand
GAAACGCCGCGCTTGCGCGCCGGGCGGTTTCGCGATTGAATCATCGCAAAAGCCTGAGGGGCGCAGGGGGCAGGAATGAGTGAAACGGTCAGCGCGAAAAGGCGCATCTGGGGCTGGTGGTTCTTCGATTGGGCCAGCCAACCCTACAACACCCTGCTTCTGACCTTCATCTTTGGCCCCTACTTCGCCGAGATCGCGCGTGGCTACTACATGGCCGATGGCATGGATGCCGATGCCGCGGGGGCCGCCGCGCAGGCCTATTGGGGCGCGGGCCTTGCCATCGCCTCCGTCCTCATCGCCGTCCTTGCCCCCATTCTCGGCGCCATCGCCGATGGAACGGGCCGCCGCCTCGTCTGGGTTTGGTTCTTCTCCGCCTTCTACATCGCAGGCTCCGCCGCGCTCTGGTTCATCGCGCCGGGGGGCGACAACCTGTTCTGGGCCGTGGTCTTCTTCGGTCTCGGCTTCATCGGGATGGAATTTGCCACCATCTTCACCAACGCCCTGATGCCCAGCCTCTCGGACCATGACGACATGGGTGCCATTTCCGGCTCGGGTTTCGCCTTCGGCTATCTGGGCGGTGTGCTGGCATTGGCCATCATGCTTCTTTTCTTCGCCGAAAACAGCGCCACGGGCAAAACCCTGATCGGCCTCGACCCGCTTTTCGGTCTCGACCCCGAGGCGCGCGAAGGCACCCGGGCCGTCGGCCCCTTCACCGCGATCTGGTATGCGGTATTCATGATCCCCTTCTTTGTCTGGGTCCGTGAACCCCGCACCGACCGCCGCCCCCTCCACCTCGGACGTGCCTTCGCCAGCCTGCGCGACCTCCTCGCCTCGCTCCGCTATCGCAGCAGCCTCTCGGCCTATCTCGCCTCCTCACTCTTCTACCGCGACGCGCTCAACGCGCTTTACGGTTTCGGCGGCGTCTATGCCTCGGGCGTGCTTGGATGGGAGATCACCCAGATCGGCGTCTTCGGTGTGGTGGGTGCCATCACCGCCATGATCGCAAGCTGGATCGGCGGCAAGGCCGACCGCCGCTATGGCCCCAAACCGGTCATCGCCTTCTGCATCGTCGTCCTGATCTTCGTCTGCCTCATCATCGTCGGCATGACGCGCGAACAGGTCTGGGGCATCGCGCTTGACCCTGCCTCCAACGTCTCCGACGACATCTTCTTCGCCTGCGGTGCGCTGATCGGCGCAGCCGGTGGCGCGCTTCAGGCCGCCTCGCGCACCATGATGGTCCGTCACACCAGCCCCGACCGCGCGACCGAGGCTTTCGGCCTCTTCGCCCTGTCCGGCAAGGTCGCGTCCTTCATCTCGCCCGCCCTCATCGCGGTGGCGACGCATGTCAGCGGATCACAGCGCATCGGCATCTCTCCGCTGATCGTGATGTTCCTGATCGGCCTCGTTCTGTTAATCTGGGTGCGGGCAAAGGGCGAACAGGCGTGATGATCCGGCAACTTGCAACACTGGCATTGGCAGCGGTCCTCGCATCGCCCGCGCAGGCCGAAACCAAGGCGAACCAGTTGTTCGGTGCCGCCGACCTGCCCACGTCCAACCGCCCGATGCCTTTTGGCAGCTATGCCAAAGGTTGCGCCGACGGCCTTGTCCAACTGCCAGAAACCGGTCCCACATGGCAGGCCATGCGCCTGTCGCGAAACCGCAACTGGGGCCACCCAGTGATGATCGACTTCCTCGTCGACCTAAGCCGCGCCGCGAACCAGATCGGCTGGCCGGGCCTCTACATCGGCGACATCAGCCAACCGCGTGGCGGCCCTATGGTCAGTGGCCATGCCTCGCACCAGATCGGCCTCGATGCCGATATCTGGATGCTGCCGCCCCGTCGCCTCGACCTTTCCCGTCTAGAACGCGAAGACATCTCGTCGATCCCTGTCCGCTCTGCCGACCAGCGCAGCGTGACCGAAAACTGGACCTCTGCGCATCACGCCCTCCTGCGCGCCGCCGCCTCCGACGGTCGCGTCGACCGCATCTTCGTCGCCGCAGCGGTGAAGATCGAGATGTGCAAGACCGCCACCCGCGCCGATCGCGACTGGCTGCAGAAGATCCGCCCCGTCGCGGGCCACGACACCCATTTCCACGTGCGCCTGAAATGCCCAAGGGGCGCGCGCCATTGCGAAACCCAGACCCCCTCGGTCAAGGAACTGTCGAATGGCGGCAATGGCTGCGATGATACGCTGATGTGGTGGGTATCCGACGACTACCTCAACCCGAAACCCGATCCCAACGCCAAACCCGCACCGCGCCAGCGTCACCCCCGCGAATACACCCTTGCCGATCTGCCCAGACAATGCCGAAACGTCCTGTCTTCGCCCTGACGGCGGGGATGGTTCTGGTTCTCGGCCTTCAGGGCAGTGCCAGCCAACCCTATGCCGCTGGCTTCCTGTCCGCGTTCACATGGTCCATGTCGGACGACCGCTTCGGCGGCTTTTCCGGCATCGAGATGGCCGATGACGGCATGTCCTTCCTCGCCCTCAGCGACCGGGGCGGCTGGACGCGCGGCACGATCACCCGTGACGCGCAGGGCCTGATCACCGGCATCGACGCCCGCCCCATCCGCCTGCTGCGGGGCCGGTTCGAGGCCCCGCTCGATGATGGTCGCAATGATTCCGAAGGGCTGGCGGTCGCGCCCGATGGCAGCGTCTATATCTCCTTCGAAAGTGTCGCCCGGGTCCTGCGCTATGACAGCATCGATGGGCCCGCCCGCAACCTGCCAACCCCCCGCGAATTCGGCCGCCTGCAAACCAACTCCGCACTCGAGGCCCTCGCCATCGGCCCCGATGGCACGCTCTACACCCTTCCCGAACGCTCGGGCGAACTTGACCGCCCCTTCCCCGTCTGGCGCTTCCGCAAGGGCAAATGGGATCAGCCTTTCGACCTGCGCCGCGACGGCGGCTATCTGGCGGTGGGAGCCGATATCGGCCCCGACGGACGCTTCTACCTCTTGGAGCGGGAATTCCACGGCATCCTCGGCTTTTCCAGCCGTATCCGCAGCTTTGCACTTTCCGATAGCGGGCTTGCCGACGAGCGCACGGAACTGCAATCCGGCATCGGCCAGCACGACAATCTCGAAGGCATCTCGGTCTGGCAGGACGCCTCGGGCGCAATCCGCCTAACCATGATCGCCGATGACAATTTCAACTTCTTCCAGAAGACCGAACTCGTCGAGTACCGCCTTTCTTCGCCAGCGCCCTCGGTGCAGGGCGATTGACAGCCGGGCGGGGCGGGCGTAGGGGGCAGCCGTCCCTCGATGCGCGGGGGGCCAAGTCTCCGCGACCTTGTCAAAACGGAAAACCGACATGACCCGCACCATCACTTATGGCGTCCTCGCCATGGCCATCGTCGTCGTGGCCTCGAACATCCTCGTCCAACATCCCATCGGCAGCTGGCTCACCTGGGGCGCCTTCACCTATCCGCTGGCCTTCCTTGTCTCGGACATCGTCAACCGTCTGGAAGGCCCCTCCGCCGCGCGCCGCGTGGTCTATGCGGGTTTTGCCACGGGCCTGATCTGTTCCGTAATCGGCACCCAGATCATGGGCGAATTTGGCCCCCTCGTGACCCTTCGCGTCGCTATCGGCTCGGCCATCGCCTTCCTTCTGGCGCAACTCGTCGATGTGCAGATCTTCGATCGCCTCCGCCGTCAGGCTTGGTGGAAGGCCCCGTTCATCTCCACCCTGATCGGCTCCACCCTCGACACGGCGATCTTCTTCACCATCGCCTTTTCCGCCTCGCTTACCTTCCTCGAACCCGGCAACGATGTGTCGTGGGCGGCCGAGGCGATGCCCCTTCTGGGCGCGGGCCCCACGGTTCCCTTCTGGGTTTCGCTCGGATTTGCGGACCTTCTGGTGAAGATTGCCGTCGATCTCATCGCATTGTTGCCATTCCGCTTTGCCATCCATCGATTGACGGCAAAGGTTGCGTGAAATCTGTTGACGAACACAAAATCTGTGTCACCCTCCCCTTATCTGAAACCCATTGAAAGGAGGTGATCCAGTGTCTAGAGCTACATTGGAGAGAGGTGTCGGGACAGTCAGGAGGACCGTTTTCTGAGGGCAGCCCCTCAGTCGACAGGCTACCTGATTGGGCTTGAAACCTAACTGGCCCATCTCCTTGGATCTCGGAAAGGGTCGCCGCAAAGGCGACCCTTTCTCTTGTGAAACAACCCGCTCATGCTCCGCATCACCGACGACATCAGCATCGCCGACTGGGAACTGACCGAACAGTTCATCCGGGCCTCCGGTCCCGGCGGGCAGAACGTGAACAAGGTTTCCACCGCCGTCGAACTGCGGTTCGAGGCCGAACGTTCCCCCCACCTGCCCGCTCCGGTGAAGGCCCGCCTAAAGCGCCTCGCCGGTCGCCGCTGGACGACCGAGGGTGCGCTGATCCTGCAAGTCGACGAAACCCGCAGTCAGGCCCGAAACCGCGAGATCGCGCGGGAACGCCTTGCCGACCTCATCCGTCAGGCCCTCGTCGCCCCCAAGCGCCGGATCGCCACCAAACCCACGCTGGGCAGCCAACGCCGCCGCCTCGCCGCAAAATCCGTCCGGGGTGAGGTGAAGGCCCTGCGCGGCCGGATCGAGGGCGAGGATGACTGACCCCCGCGCGACCGAGGCCGCCGCGCTCTGGCATGGCACGCCCCTCCGCCTGATCGTCGCGCGCGAGAATGCCGTCTTTGAAATGGCCCTGCCCGACTGCACCCGCGCGGCCCTTCGCCTGCACCGCGCTGGCTATCAGGATGCCGCATCCATCCGCTCCGAACTCTGGTGGTGCGCCGATCTTGCCGCTCTCGGCCTGCCGGTCCCCACACCGCTTCCCCTGCCGGACGGCGCTTTGCTCGCCACTCTATCCGATGGCCGCCACGCCTCTGCCATCCGATGGCTTCCGGGCACACCCATCGGCGCAGCGGGCCAACCGCTGGCCCAACCCCTCCCTGTCCAGATCGACCTGCACTTTCGCCTCGGTCAACTGCTCCGCCGCCTGCATCTGGCCAGCGATGCCCTGACCCGACCAGAAGGCTTCACCCGCCCCCACTGGGACATCGACGGTCTGGTGGGAGAGTCCCCCCTCTGGGGCCGCTTCTGGGAACATCCGGCCGCTTCGTATGCACAATGTGCTGCACAGTTTGCTGCACGCGATGTGCTGCGGTCCCGCCTTGCCCGGCACGCCGCCCAAGGTGGCGACATCGGCCTGATCCATGCCGATGTCCTGCGCGAGAACATCCTGATTTCACGGGATGAAATCGCCCTGATCGACTTCGACGACTCTGGTTTCGGCTTCCGCCTCTACGACCTCGGCACCGTGCTGTCGCAGAACCAGTATGAACCCGCCCGCGACGACCTCCGCGATGCGCTCATGGCCGGATATGGCACGCAAGACGTTGAAATGGTGGAAACCTTCACGCTCGCCCGCATCCTCGCCTCGGTCGGCTGGACGATCCCGCGCCTCGCCCCCGACGATCCCATCCACCGCAGCCATCTCGCCCGCGCCGACATGGCGATCCGCCGGATTCTTGGCTAAACGACCACCTCCAGCGCGGCCTGATCCCCAACCCCGAACACCCGCTTGTAGCGTTCGATCTCCCCCTTCGGGCCCATCGCCTTGTTCGGGTTGTCCGACAGTTTTACCGTGGGCCTGCCATCCGCCGAAACAGCCTTGCAGACAAGGCTGAACGGCGCCAGCCGATCCCCCGCCAAGCCCCTGAAATCATTGGTCAGCATCGTGCCCCAGCCGAATGACACCTTCACGCGCCCATGGAACTGGCGATGCAATTCCTCGATCTTGTCCACGTCCAGCCCGTCGGAAAAGATCACCAGCTTCTGCGTCGGATCCTCACCGCGCGATTTCCACCAGCGGATTGCGGTTTCCGCCCCCTTTGCGGGATCGCCACTGTCGATCCTGATCCCCGTCCAAGTCGTCAACCAATCCGGCGCATTCCGCAGGAAACCTTCGGTCCCATAGGTGTCCGGCAGGATCACCCGCAGATTGCCGTCATGTTCCTCATGCCAATCGGCCAACACCTGATAGGGCGCCTGCGCCAGTTCGGCATCCGTCCGCGCCAGCGCAGAATAGACCATCGGCAATTCATGCGCATTGGTCCCGATCGCCTCGATGTCCCGCTTGCGCGCGATGGCGCAATTCGACGTGCCGATGAAGGTCGCGCCCAGCCCTTCCTGCATTGCCTGAACGCACCAGTCCTGCCACAGGAAGGAATGCCGCCGTCGGGTCCCGAAATCGGCAATCCTCAACGTTTCCAAACCCTTCAGGCGCTCGATCTTCTCCCACAGCCGCGTCATCGCGCGGGCATACAGGACCTGAAGCTCGAACTTCCCCATCCCCTTCAGCACCGCGCGCGACCGCAACTCCATCAAAACGGCCAGCGCCGGAATCTCCCACAGCATGACCTCGGGCCATTTTCCCTCGAAGGTAAGCTCGTATTGCCCGTCCTTCTTTTCCAAATGATAGGCAGGCAGGCGCAGCTCTTCGAACCATTCCATGAAATCCGGGCGGAACATCTGGCGCTTGCCATAGAACATGTTCCCGCGCAGCCATGTGCTTTCCCCGCGCGACAGCGAAAGGGACCTGACATGGTCCAACTGCTCGCGCAGTTCACCCTCGTCGATCAGGTCTGCCAGCCGCACCGAACTGCTGCGGTTGATCAGTGAGAAAGTCACCGACGTTTCCGGCTTGTTCCGGAAGATCGACTGGCACATCAGCAACTTGTAGAAGTCGGTGTCGATCAGGGACCTGACGATCGGATCGATCTTCCAGTTGTGGTTGTGAACCCGGGTGGCGATATCGACCACGTCATTCCTCCAGCGCGACACCAGCCGCGCGCATCTCGTCCATCATCCGCGCCATCGATCCTCCAAGGTCGATGCCCCGGCAGGCCCCCAGCAAGACCCGTGCCTTCAGGCCAAGCCTTGCCGCATCCAACGCCGAATAGGCGACACAGAAGTCGGTGGCGAGGCCCACGAAAGTGACATCAGTCACCCCCCGTGCGCTCAGGTAACCAATAAGCCCGGTCGTCGTGCTACGGTCATTCTCGAAAAAGGCGGAATAGCTGTCGATACCGGCGCGGAATCCCTTGCGGATAATCAGTTGCGCCGGTTCCGTGCGAAGATCGGGGTGAAATTCAGCGCCCGCTGTGCCTTGGATGCAATGGTCGGGCCAAAGCGTCTGCGGGCCGTAAGACATTGTTAACGTCTCGAAGGGTGCCTTGCTGGGATGGTTCGACGCGAACGAGGAATGATCCGCGGGATGCCAATCCTGCGTCAGCGCAACTGTTGCAAAGTCATCCATTAACCCATTGACTCTGTTAATTATTTTATCCCCATCTGCCACCGCCAGCGCACCGCCGGGGCAGAAATCATTCTGGATGTCGATGACGATCAGGGCTTCGTTGGCAGGGCGCATTGCGGGCCTCACGGCAAGGTGAATGCCCCTGCGTAGGAAACCCCCGCCCCTGCGTCAATGGGAACGGCTTGAAATCGCAGGGAAAGGGGTGCATCCCCGCGCCATGCTGACAGTCGCCGCGCTCTATCACTTCACCCGCTTTCCCGACCCGGCCGCGCTGCGCGGCCCGCTTGTCGACATCTGCACGGCGCAGGGGGTGAAGGGTTCGCTGCTGTTGGCGTGTGAGGGGATCAACGGCACGATTGCCGGAACGCGGGCAGGGATCGTTGCCGTTCTGGCACATATCCGTGCGATTCCGGGGTGTTCCGATCTGGACTGGAAGGAAAGCCCCGCCGCGACCATGCCTTTCGGCAAAATGAAGGTGAAACTGAAGCGCGAGATCGTCACCATGGGCCAGCCGGACGTGGATCCGAAAGCCCGCGTCGGCCATTATGTCGCGCCCTCGGATTGGAATGCGCTCATCTCCTCGCCAGACGTGGCGGTGATCGACACACGTAACGACTACGAGGTTTCGATCGGCACCTTCGCCGGGGCCGTGGATCCCGGCACTCGCAGCTTCAGCCAATTCCCCGCCTGGTGGGAGGAGAACAAGGAACGTTTTCACAACAAGCGGATAGCCATGTTCTGCACTGGCGGCATCCGTTGCGAGAAATCGACGAACTGGCTTCTGCAGCAGGGCGTGACCGACGTCTTCCACCTGAAGGGCGGCATCCTGAAGTACCTCGAAGAGGTGCCGCAGGACCAATCGCTCTGGCAGGGGGAATGCTTCGTCTTCGACCAACGCGTCTCGGTTGGCCACGGCCTCGTGGCCGGAAACCTTTCATCCTGCGGGGCCTGCCGCCGCCCCGTCACCCCGGAAGGCCGTGCCGACCCCGCCTATGAGGAGGGCGTCTGCTGCCCAGCCTGCAAGGATGAATACACGTCCGAAGACCGCGCCCGCTTCCGCGAACGCCAGCGCCAGATGAAACTTGCCGAGGCGCGGGGCGAACCGCACCTCGGTGCCTGAGGGTCAGCGCAGGCGAAGCCCCGCCTCGTCGAAGAAAAGCGCATCGGCCGCGTCGAACCCGACACCCACCTGCGATCCGATCTCTGGGATGACATCCCCCTTCGCTTCGATCACCAGTCTCTCCCCAGTCTTGGCCGAGACGTGGATATAGCTGACGCCACCCAACGCTTCGGTCATCTCTACCCGATGCGTGTCGCCCTCTGTCACACGCAAATGCTGCGGGCGCAGGCCCACCTCCACCTTCGCGCCCGCCCCCGGCAGCGCAACGCCTGCCGCGACCGACGATGACAGTCCCGCCGCCGCGACGCTGTCCCCGCCTTCGACCTTGGCCGCGACGAAATTCATTGCCGGGCTGCCGATGAAGCCCGCGACGAAGCGGTTGTCGGGATTGTGGTAGAGTTCCAAGGGCTTGCCCACCTGTTCCACCCGCCCTTTGCGAAGCACGACGATTTTGTCGGCCAGCGTCATGGCTTCTACCTGATCATGCGTCACATAGATCATCGTAGCCCCGATCTCGCGGTGCAGGCGTGCGATCTCCACCCGCATCTCCACCCGCAATTCGGCATCAAGGTTGGAGAGCGGTTCGTCGAACAGGAACACTTCCGGCCCCCGCACGATGGCCCGCCCGATGGCAACGCGCTGCCGCTGCCCACCCGAAAGCGCCTTGGGTTTGCGAGACAGAAGTTCGTCCAGCTTCAGAATTCGCGCGGCCTCTGCGACCTTGCGGTCGATCTCGGCCTTGGGATGCCCAGTCATCTTAAGGCCGAATCCCATATTTTCGGCCACCGTCATATGAGGGTAAAGCGCATAGGTCTGGAACACCATCGCCACGCCGCGTTCCGACGGGTCGGCCTGTGTCACGTCGCGGTTCCCGATGCGGATTGCCCCGTCCGAGGTTTCCTCAAGGCCTGCAACCATGCGCAACAGCGTGGATTTCCCGCAGCCCGAAGGGCCGACGAAGACGCAGAATTCCCCATCTTCGATCTTCAGATCGACCCCATGGATGACCTGAACATCCCCAAATCGCTTTACGACCTTCTGCAGCGTTACCCCTGACATGGCATGCCCTCCCTGATTATCCCTGTTCCGGAAAGCGCCAGCTTTCCGCCTCTGCGGCAATGCGCGCCGCTGTGTCCTTGATCCGATCCGCGCCCGACTCCAATTCGCCAAGCGAGGTGCGCGCCGTTGTCGATGTCACCGAAAGCGCCCCGATCACCCGCCCGGTGCGCGACAGAATCGGCACAGCGCAGCAGATGATTCCCGGTTCATGCTCTTCCCGGTCGAAGGCATGGCCCCGCCCGCGAATCGCCTCCAACTCGGCCTTAAGCTTTTCCGGGCTGTCCAGCGTATGGGGCGTGAATCGGTGGAAGCTTTGCCGGTCTATCGCGCGCTGCAACGCTTCGTCCGGCAGGAAGGCCAGCATCGCCTTGCCCACGCCCGTGCAATAGGCAGGTCCGACTTTCCCGGCCTGTGCGAACATCTCCACCGGTTTTGCCGCATTGCGCTTGTCGACATAGAGGACCTGCCCATTGTCCAATTGCGCGAGGTGGATCGTTTCGCCGGTTTCCGCAGCCAATTCATCAAGATAGGGCCGCGCGATGGGAGCCAACGACGACGTCGCCCAAGCCGCATGCGCAAGCCGCACCAGCCGCACGCCGAGTGCGTAGGTCTGTCGATCGGTGTCGAAGGAAAGCATTCCCTGATGGGTCAATGTCTGGATCAACCGATAGAGCGTGGCCTTGGGATAGAGCGACGAGGTGAGCAGTTCGGAAAAGCGCACAGGGCGACCGAATGCTGCGACCATGTCGAGCACATCCAGCGCCTTGCCAACCGTTCCGTCACCTTGCTCCGACGACATGTCCGATCATCCATCCCTGTTGACAGCTTAAAGGATAGGCAGCATAGTTTTCAATATTCAAGACTAAGTTTCACATAATGGAACCAAGCGGGAGGAAACCATGGTCCATAAGAAAACGGGCGCCTTGGCCCTCGTGGCGGCATTGATGCTGTCCACGTCGGCCTTCGCGCAGGACAAGCGCGTCGTCACCTGGAATGCTGACTACGATCCCATTCCTCTGGCTGCCGCCGAAGCCCTGATCGCGGATTTCGAAGCTGCGAACCCCGAGATCGACATCCAGCTTACGAACTTCGACCACGAAGCCTACAAGAACGCGATCCGCAACTTCCTGACCGCCGACCCGCCGGATCTGGCCAACTGGTATGCCGCGAACCGTATGCGTCCCTTCGTCGAAGCCGGCCTGTTCGCGGATATTTCGGACGTCTGGGCTGAAAACGGACTTAACGATGCGCTCGCCTCGTCCGTGCCGTCGTCTACCATCGACGGGAAGCAGTATGCGATCCCCTACACCTACTATCAGTGGGGCATCTACTATAACCGCGACGCTTACGCCGCGGCTGGTGTCGAGCTGCCGGGCGAAGGTGGCGTGACCTGGGAGCAGTTCCTTGCGAATTGCGAAAAGTTCAAGGCAGCCGAGATCGACTGCGTCACCACCGGTTCCAGCGCGCTGTGGCCCGTGGCAGGCATCTTCGACTATCTAAGCCTGCGCACCAACGGCTATCAGTTCCACAGCGATCTCGCCGCAGGCAAGATTTCGTGGACCTCGCCGGAAGCCCGCGCCGTGTTCGCGGAATTCGCCAAGCTGCAGCCCTATGTCACCGCGAACCATGCCGCGATCGACTGGCAGGATGCCGCAGCGATCTTCGTGCAGGACAAGGCCGCCCATTACGTGATGGGCAACTTCGCCGTCGGCGTCTTCAAGGAAGGCGGGATGACGAATGACAACCTCGGCTTCATGGTGTTCCCGGAAATCACCCCCGGCATCGCCCGCGCCGAAGAAGCGCCGACCGACACGATCCACCTGACCTCCGGCGCGAAGAACCCGGATGATGCGAAGAAGTTCCTGGCCTATATCGCCAGCGCCGAAGCGCAGTCGAAGTGGAACGCGGCCGTTGGCCAGTTGCCCACCAACAAGAACGCGGCGGTCGATCCGGCCGATCCGTTCCTGACGGCGGGCTTCCAGGCCCTATCCACCGCGACGGGCGGTATCGCACAGTTCTGGGACCGCGACGCGGATGCCGAATATGCCAAGGCCGGCATGGAAGGCTTCCAGCAGTTCCTCGTGCAGCCGGATCAGCTTGAAGCGATCCTGGAGCGTCTGGAACAGACCCGTCTGCGTCTGTACCCGCAGTGATCTGACGACGCGGGCGTCCCTCTTTTGCGGGGGGCGCCCGTTTTCTGTTACGGGGGGGGCAGATGGCACAGGCAACGGAATTGACTTCGGCAGGCGCCGGTCAGAGGGCGGCTCGGCGCTGGAACCAGCGCACCATAGCGCCATGGCTGTTCCTTGCGCCCGGGCTTTTCATGTTCACGGTCTATGTGCTTTGGCCCATCGTGGAAAGCGTCACCCTGTCGTTCTATGATTGGAACGGGTTGTACAACCGGGATGGCGAATTCACTGGCACCTTCGTCGGCCTGCGAAATTATGCCGAGTTGATGACCGACCCGGCTTTTGAGACATCCCTTTGGAACAACTTGAAATGGTTGGTCCTGTACATGGCCGCGCTGCCCATCGGGCTGTTCATCGCGATCTTCCTGAACCAGACGGTTACGGGCATCCGCCTGTACAAGTCTTTGTTTTTCTTTCCTTTTGTTATTAGTCAGGTGGTCGTCGGTCTGATTTTCGCATGGTTCTACGCACCCAATTTCGGCCTGTTCTACCTGCTGACCGAGGCGATCGCGGGGCAGGGCACGGCCATCCTCGCCGACCCCGATCTTGTCACCTATGGCATCATCGTCGCGGGCCTCTGGCCGCAGATCGCCTATGTGATGATCCTGTACCTGACCGGCCTGAACAACGTCGCCCCCGATCAGATCGAGGCTGCGCGGCTGGACGGTGCCAAGGGCTGGCGGATGCTGTGGTATGTGGTCCTGCCGCAACTGCGCCCTGCAACGTTCATCGCCGTGATCGTCACCGTCATCGGCGCGCTGCGCAGCTTTGACCTTGTGTCGATCATGACGACGGGCGGACCCTTCGGATCGTCCCGCGTGCTGTCCTATTACATGTTCGAGATGGCCTTGGGCGAGTTCGGCTTCCGCATGGGCTATGGTGCTGCCATCGCCGTCGTCCTTTTCGCCATCATGATGATCTTCATTTCGGGCTTCATCTGGAAGATGTGGCGCGACGAGAAGGAGCGCTGAGATGTTCCCCCGTCCCATCCAACAATCCAGCACCGCGGCGCAGTGGCTTTATACCATTGCCCTGCCCGTGGCCCTGCTGATCTGGCTTTTCCCGCTGCTCGGCGTGGCGCTGACCTCGCTGCGCCCGGCGTCCGATCTGGCGCAGGGCAATTACTTCGGCATGCCCTCCGGGATCGCGTGGGAGAATTACATCTACATCTTCACCCAGACGCCCATCGGGCAGTACATGCTGAATTCGCTTTGGGTGACGATCCCCACGGTGATCGGCGCGGTGGGCCTCTCGCTGATGACGGGGTTTGCGCTGGCGGTTTACGGGTTCCGTGGCAACATCCTTGTCTTCTTCATGTTCGTGGCGGGGAACTTCGTGCCGTTCCAGATCCTGATGGTGCCGGTCCGGGACATGACCCTGAACCTTGGGATGTACGATACTTGGTACGGGCTTGCCTTGTTCCATATCGCCTTCCAGACCGGATTCTGCACCCTTTTCATGCGGAACTTTATCAAGGCACTTCCTTACGAATTGATTGAGGCCGCGCGCGTTGAAGGCGTGTCGGAATGGCGCATCTTCTGGTTCATCGTGCTGCCGCTGATGCGCCCCGCCATCGCGGCGCTTTCCGTGCTTGTCTTCACCTTCATCTGGAACGATTTCTTTTGGGCGACGGTGCTGACGCAAGGCGTGGACAGCCAACCGATCACGGCGGGTCTGTCCTCGCTTAACGGGCAATGGATCGCGCAATGGCATCTGGTTTCGGCGGGGTCGATCCTTGCCGCGCTGCCGCCGGTTCTGATGTTCTTCCTGATGCAGAAGCATTTCATCGCGGGCCTGACGCTGGGGGCGGTGAAGTGACGGAATTCAGGCTGGATGCCGGAAGCGGCGACCTTGCGCAGACCATCGCGGTGACGACATCGGGGGGCATTCCCGAGGTGATCTGGTGGGGGCCTGCCCTGCCGGAGGGGGAGGATCTGGCCGAACTTGCCGCCTCTGTTCGCAACGACCTGACGGGGGGCATGCTGGACAGGCTTCCCGCGTTGTCGCTGTGCCCCGAGGCGGGGCGGGCCTATCAGGGGCAAGCGGGGCTTGTGCTTTCGGCCGAGGACGGCGAGACGATGCTGCCGGTCTTCAGCTTTGAAAGGGCAGAGGAGGACGATACCCTTCTGCGTCTTGTCAGCGTGGCGGAAGGATTGCGCCTGACGCATGAGTTGCGGGCCTATCCGACAGGGGTGATCGGCCTGCGCACGGTTCTGGATGCCAAGCGGCCCGTGCGCCTGCACTGGCTGGCGGCCCCGGTTTTGCCCGCGCCGCAGGATGGCGACATCATCGATGTTCACGGCAAATGGACGCGCGAATTCCATCTGAACCGCGTCGCATGGACGCCCGGCATACGCCTGCGCGAGGCGCGGACGGGGCGTTCAGGGCATGAGCATCCGCCCTATGTCATCCTTGCCGGGCGCGGCGCGACGAACAGTGCCGGCGAGGCGCGCGCCCTGCATTACGGCTGGTCCGGCGGGCACCGCATGGTGGCCGAGGAATTGCCCGATGGTCGCCGTCAGGTTCAGTTCGGCCATGCCTGGGGGGCGGAAACGGCGCCGGGCACACGGTTCGAGACTGCGGAACTGCTGGCCGTTTCATCGCGGGCGGGCCTGAACGGGATAGGGGCCGCCTTCCAGCGCGACATCCGCGACCGGGTGGTGACATGGCCCGATCCGGCGCGGGCGCGTCCTGTGCATTACAACTGCTGGGAAGCGATCTACTTCAACCACAATCTGACCGACCTCACTGCCATCGCAGATCGCGCCGCCGAGATGGGAGCGGAACGGTTCGTTCTGGATGACGGGTGGTTCGGCAGGCGCGACGACGACACCACCTCGCTTGGCGACTGGACAGTGGACCGGCGGAAATGGCCCGACGGCCTGCATCCGCTGATAGCGCATGTCCACAAGCTGGGCATGACCTTCGGACTTTGGTTCGAACCCGAGATGGTGAACCCCGACAGCGACCTGATGCGCGCCCATCCCGACTGGATGCTGGGGCCGGTGGATCAGGTGGCCGGGCGCAACCAGATGGTGCTGGATCTGTCGCTGCCACAGGTGCGCGAGTATCTCTTCAACGCGGTATCCGAGATATTGGCCGAATATCCCATCGACTACATCAAATGGGATCACAACCGCCTGCTTCCGGTCGTCGATGCAGCCCAGACGCGGGGCATCTATGAACTTCTGGCTGCCTTGCGGAAGGCCCATCCGGGGGTGGAGATCGAAAGCTGTGCCAGCGGGGGCGGCCGGATCGATGCCGGGATCCTTGCCCATACCCAACGGGTCTGGCTGTCGGACAGCATCGACGGGATCGAGAGGCTGCGGATGCAGCATGACGCGGCGCTGTTCCTGCCTGCGGCCATCACGGGAAGCCATGTCGGTGCAAGGCGCAGTCACACGGCGGGGCGGGTTCTACCAATGTCGTTCCGGGCATGGGTCGCGGCGCAGCGGCATTTCGGTTTCGAGATGGACCTGCGCGAGTTGACGGGGGAAGAAGCAGCTACGCTGAAATCTGTGACCGCGTGGTGGAAGGCCAATCGCGGCTGGATGTTGGGTGGCACGATCCACCGCATCGACAGCGATGATCCCGCGGTGGTGGCAGAGGTGCAGCTAGCCGCCGATGGCGGGCGCTTTGTCCTGTTCGCCGGGCAAGGGGAGACGAGCGTGCAGATCCTGCCGCGCCCCCTGCGCCTTGCCGGATTGGAGCCCGCGGCCCGCTATCGCCTGAGGCTGGTCAACCCCGAGGATGCACCGCGCCAGTCGCGCGGGCCCAATGCCCTGAAATCCGGGGAGTTGACCTTGACGGGGCGTGCGCTCATGCAGCGCGGGGTGCTGTTGCCGGTGGCATGGCCTGCCACGATCTGGGTCGTGGAGGGTGAGCGTGTCTAGCCTGGCGGTTTGGGGCGCGACGGGAAAGGTTGGCCGATGAAAGCGGATTGGATTGCGGTCGACTGGGGCACCACGAACCTGCGCGCCTTCGCCATCGGGCGCGAGGGGATACTGGCGCAGGCGGTTTCCGATGACGGGATGGGGCGGCTGGATC
>Ga0209278_1001269_pt1 | contig 15733 bp, 15 predicted proteins | sample JI81BgreenDNA_FD_187504 | JGI IMG/M metagenome (GOLD analysis project Ga0209278, IMG submission 187504) | Wastewater effluent complex algal communities from Wisconsin, to seasonally profile nutrient transformation and Carbon sequestration -... | ecosystem: Engineered > WWTP > Effluent > Algae... | reverse complement strand
CGCGGTCGCCGGCTACAGCTTCGGCGACGCCCTGCCCGCGCCGGTGCTGACCTTCGGCACCCTTGCCGCGACCGAAGGGCTGGCCGGAGAGTCCGGGCTGAAACGCCTCGCCCTCACGGCCCTGCCAGGCGATGTAGGCGGTCCCATCGTCGACAATACGGGTGCTGTCCTCGGCATGCTGCTGCCCCCCTCCGGCGATCCTGCCCGAGTGCTGCCCGAAGGCGTGGCCTTCGCCGCCACGGGCGCCAGCATCGCTGCGGCCCTTCAGGCCAAGGGGGTCACCCTCGCGCAGGCAGCCCGGCAAGGCGCCCTGCCACCCGAAGACCTCGCCCGCGCCGCCGGAAAGATGACCGTCCTCGTCTCCTGCTGGGACTGATCAGCCGCGCCAGAAACGCGGCATCAAGATCACGAAGACGGCCATCAGTTCCAGCCGCCCCAGCAGCATGCCGACGATCATGATCCACTTGGCCGCATCGGGAAAGGCCAGCAGCGCCCCGGTGGGATGCACCTCCGGCCCGAAGGCGGGACCCACATTGGCAATCGCGGTCCATGCCGCCGTCACCGCCGTCTTCACCTCCAACCCCGCAAGGCTCAGCGCCACGGCCAGCACGCCAAAGCTCAGGATGAACAGCGTGAAGAACGAAATCACGGCGTTCAGCACGTCATCCGTGACGACCCGCCCCTCATAGCGCAGCGGCGTCACCGCCGCAGGCTGGTAAAGCCGCTTGAGCTGCACCTTCACCGCCTCCAGCAGGATCAGATAGCGGAAGACCTTCACCGAACAGCCCGTGCTGGAGGTGCAGCCCCCGATCAGCCCGGTGATGAACAAGATGGCAAAGGGAAACGCCCCCCATGCCGCCAGATCGGCGCTGGTGAACCCCGTCCCGGAAAAGACCGACACCACGTTGAACGTCGTCTCGCGCAGCACCGTGGCGAAAGCCATGTCATGCGTCAGCACCTCGTAAAGGACAATCGCCCCGATGGCATAGGCGTTCCAGCGCAGATAGGCCCGCACCTGCCGGTCGCGCCACAGCGGCACCCACTCCCCCTGCCACAACTGGATGAACCGGATGAAGGGCAGGCTTCCCGCCAGCATGAAGACGACCGCCGCATATTCAAGCGGCCCCGCAAATTTCGCGAAGGACTGGTCCGACGTGGAAAATCCCCCCGTCGACACCGTCGACATGGCATGAACTACCGCGTCGAACCCCGTCATCCCCAGCGCCGCATAGGTCAGCGCGCAGGTCACCGTCAGCACCACGTAGATCTGCACCAGCGCGCTGGAGATATCCAGCGCACGCGGCAGCACCTTGCCCAGCGTGTCGAACCCCTCCGACCGGAAGAACTGCATCCCCCCCACCTTCATGACCGGCAGGAACAGCATCGCCACGATGACGATCCCCAACCCGCCCAGCCAATGCAGCATCCCCCGCCACAGGTTCGCCCCCAGCGGCAGGTCGTCCAGCCCGACGATCATCGTCGCCCCCGTCGTGCTCAGCCCCGAGGTCGCCTCGAAGATCGCGTCCGTCCAGCGCAGCCCCGGCGCCCCAAGGATCAGGGGCAAGGCCCCGAAGAAACAGGCCGCAACCCATGTCAGCACCGTCAGAAGGAAGATCTGCTGCAACGACAGCCCCCCCGACAGCGCATTCGCCGTGGCAACCGCCACGCCCCCGCCCGCCACAAGGCAGATCAGCGCCGATTTCAGGAAGGCCGCCCAATTCCCGTCCCCCGCCGAAAGATCCAGCAGCATGGGAAAGACCATGGCCCCCCCAAGCGCGACGATCACAAGGCCGATGACATGGGCTACAGGACGGAAGTCGATCATGGTCCGGGACCTTGGGGCGCAGTCCTGCCCCTGTCAACCGCCCTCCCCCCCCTTCGACCGCCCCGCCTCAGCGCCGCCAGAACCGGGGCAGTACAAGCACGAAGATCGCAAGCAACCCCAACCGGCCCAGAATCATCGCCAAGGTCATGATCCACTTCGCCGCATCGGGAAAATCGACAAAGGTCCCCGTCCGCTCCACCAGCGGCCCGAAGCCGTAGCCGATGTTGCCAAGGCTGGTCCACACCGCAAAAAGCGCGCTCATGGCATCCACGCCCGTCAGCGTCATCGCAACCGTCAGAACGCCCAGCGTCAGAATGAACCCGCAAACATACAGGATCAGCGCATCCAGAACGTCCGGCTCCACCGTCCGTCCATCGTATTTCACGGGCGCCACCCGCCCCGGCGAGATGATCTGCCGCACCTGCTGCACCAGCGCGGCCCAGACGATCTGCACCCGGAACACCGAAAGCCCCGCCGCACTCGATCCAGAGCAGGCCCCCATCATCCCGATAAGGAAGGCCACAGGCAGCATGTAGCCGCCCCAGAACGGAAAGCTTCCCGAAAAGAACCCGGTCGAGGAGATGATGGATGTCAGGTTGAACAGCGCCTCCCGGAACACATCCTCGAACTCCATCTCCGATGTCCACCACCGCCACAGCGTCACGCTTCCTACCGAAAGGCAAAGGATCTTCAGATAGCCGCGCACCTGCACATCCTGCCACAGCGGCCGCGCCGATCCGTTCACCAGTTGCACATAGCGGATATAGGGCAGGCTCCCCAGCAGCATGAACAGCGCGCCCAGATACTCCCCCGCCCCGGCATAGGCGTTGAAAGACACATCGCGCGGCGAAAATCCCCCCGTCGCAATGGCCGCGATGGCATGAACCGTCGCATCCAGCGGTGTCATCCCGATCACCGCAAAGCTCAGCCCCGCCAGCAGGATCAGACCGACATAGACCCCCACCAGTTGCTTGGCGATATCCGTCGCCCGCGGCAGCGCCTTGCCGAAGGTGTCGAACCCCTCCGTCCGGAAGAACTGCATCCCCCCGACCCGCATCACCGGCAGAAAGATCATCGCGACGAAGGCGATGCCCAATCCCCCCGCCCCGTTCAGCAGGCCGCGCCACAGGTTCATCCCCGCTGGCATCGTATCCAGCCCGTAGATCACCGTGGCCCCGGTCGTCGTGATGCCCGACACGGCCTCGAAATAGGCCTCGGTGAAATGCAGATGCGGTACCCCGATCATCAGCGGCATTGCGGCAAAGGCGGGCAACCCGAACCAGATCGCAGCCGTCAGAAGATAGGCCTCACGAACGTCGAAGGCCTTCCGCGTGCCGTTCGACGAGGCGATGGCGACCATCGCGCCCAGACTCCCCGTGACCAGCGCCGAGGCGAAGAAGGCCCGCGCGTTGCGGTCACCCGCACTCCAATCCACGATGCCCGGCGCCAGCATCAAGATCGCCAGAACGATCAGGATGCGCCCGAACACATAGGCGATGGGCCGCACATCAAGCATGGTCAGCGATAGCTACTCCCGCCGCGGCGTTCCGGTCAACGCCGCAGTCAGGCCCCCATGCAACCCTGCGGTGGTATCAGCCGACGTGATAGAGCGTCTGGAACAGCCGCGGATCAAGGCTGTCCTGCGCGAAGGTCGGACCCTCGGTCAGCACGCTCACCGCGTCATGGCTGTGCAGGCTTTCCTGATGGCTCGCCACGATGCGGAAATCGCCGATCCGCCCGTCGCCCTTCAGCGCCTGGCAGAAGGACCGCGCCGCATCTTCCACGAAGATCGGGTTCGCCGCGTTCAGCTCGGCAAAGGCCTGCTCGTCCTCGCGCTTCACCATGACCTGCGTCTCGGTCGGCACCGCCTCGCGCGCCAGATCGATCAGGTCTTCGAACCACAGCCGCGTGCCGGGCTTCACCTCGACCGAGATCCGCGCCACCGACCGCTGCGAATGCGGCGTGGCCAACTGCCCCCGCGTGCGGCGGGCATGTTCCGACAGTTCCAGCGAACAGGGGCAGGTGCTGGAATAGACGAAATCAAGGTGCATGATCTTCTTGCGCACCCCGGCCACATCCACCAGTTCCAGCGCAATGTCGTAATACTGCCACCCGGAAAGGCCCGACCGCAGCGACCCCACCTTCACCGGGAAGGAAAACCGCATCTGGATGCGCGCATCGAAGCTTTCGAGGTCGCGCTTGTAATCCTCCAGCGCGTGCTCGATCACGGCAAAGCTGAAATCGCGTTCGGCATGGGCATAGAAAGACCGCATGATGCGGCTCATGTTGATGCCCTTCTTCTCCGCCTCAAGGCTGACGGTGCCGGTCACGCTGGTCTCCAGCGTGATCTCGCCATTGTCACGGGTGCGATAGCGGATCGGCAGGCGGAAATTGGAAATCCCCACATGCTGGATCAGCGCCTTCTCGCCACGGATCAGGCTGGCCGGCCCGTTCTGCAGGTCGGGCAGACTGTCCTTGTAGGCTTCATCCACCACGAAATCCGATGGATAGGCGCGCGACAGCGCTGGATATCCCTCGCCCGGAATCAGATAGGCAACGGAAGAATCCAGACCCGCAATCTCGGCATCTGACGCCTTGCCCGCCCAGCGCCGCAGCACGGCCAGCGCCGCCTCCGCCTCTTCGCGGGAAGGCTGGCGGTCAAGTTCGGGGGTATGGATATTCATGGTCTTGCCTTTCGGTTCAGGCGGGCTTTCGCCGGCCGTCAATGTCAACAGGTATACGCAGCCAATGGCCCTTCGGATCACCCCGCTCGGGGTCATGCCCCCCGGACGAAGGTCGAATATAGGCGCTCGCCCATCACAATGAAATGACGTCGGACGCACAGATGGCATCCGAATCCGACATTGACCCCGCCCTTTCGGGCGCTACCCCGCTCAGGCCGTCGCCAAGGCCTGCCGCAGGTCCGAGATCAGGTCATCGGCATCCTCCAGCCCCACCGACAGGCGGATCAGGCCGGGCGTGATGCCCAGCTTGTCCTTCTGCTCCTGCGGGAGGCGCTGATGCGTCGTGGTCGCGGGATGCGTGGCAATGGTCTTGGCATCGCCAAGGTTGTTGGAAATCTTGGCGATCTCCAGCGCGTTCATGAAGCGGAACGCCGCATCCTTCCCGCCGGCCACCTCGAAGGTCACCAGCGTCCCGCCCGACCCCATCTGTGCCATCGCCAGATCATGCTGCGGATGCGACGCCAGCCCCGGATAGATCACCTTGGAAACCAGCGCGTCCCCTTCCAGCGCCTCCGCCACCTTCAGCGCGCTATCCGCCATCGCCCGGCAGCGCAGGTCCAGCGTCGCCATCCCGTTCAGATGCATCCAGGCCGTGAACGGGCTCATCGACCCGCCCGTATGCTTCATGTAAGGCTCAAGAACCTTCCTGATCCACTCCTTCGACCCGCAGACCACCCCGCCCAAGGCGCGCCCCTGCCCGTCGATATGCTTCGTCGTGGAATAGACGACGACATCCGCCCCCTGCTCCACCGCCCGCGAAAAGATCGGCGTGGCAAAGACGTTGTCCACGATCACCACCGCGCCCACCGCATGGGCAATCTCGCTGACCGACCGGATATCCACCAATTCCAGCGTCGGGTTGGACATCGACTCGAAGAACACCGCCTTCGTCCCCGGCACCACGGCGGCCCGCCACTGATCCAGATCGGCCCCGTCGACAAAGGTCACCTTCACGCCGTAGCGCGTCAGCACCTCTTCCAGAATGTAAAGGCACGACCCGAACAGCGCACGCGAGGAGACCACATGATCCCCCGCCCGCAGCATCGACACCAGCGCGCCATTGACCGCCGCCATGCCCGATGCCGTGGCAAAGGCATCCTCCGTCCCCTCAAGTGCCGCGATCCGTTCCTCGAACATCCGCGTCGTGGGGTTGCCATAACGGGCATAGATGAACTCGTCCTCGCCCGCCTTGATGAACCGCGCCTCGGCACTCTCCGCGCTCTCATAAGCGAAACCCTGCGTCAGGAAGATCGCCTCCGCCATCTCGCCATACTGGCTGCGGCGGGTTCCCTCATGCACCAGCTTCGTGCGCGTCTTCCAGTCGGTCATCTGCGGCCTCCGGCCAAGAAAAAGCCCCGGCAAACCCAGAGGTGCCGGGGCGAAATCCCCTCACCTCTTTAGCGGCTTGTTTAACGTGGCCCGCAATCCGGTAACAAAGCGCCACACCCGCCCGATACGCCCAGCAGGGCCAAAGGTCAACGCCCCGCATCCGCGCACAGGGCAGTGGCGCATTTTGCGCCTTGTAGATGCCGCCCCAAGCCGCAACTCTTTCCCAAAGGAAACAGGAGCATCCCATGACCGCCCCCATCCAACTGCACTACTGGCCCACCCCCAACGGCAAGAAAATCACCATCGCACTCGAAGAAATGGGCCTCCCCTACGACGTCCATTTCGTCAACATCGGCGCGGGCGACCAGTTCAAACCCGAATTCCTCGCCATCGCGCCCAACAACCGCATGCCCGCCATCACCGATCCCGAAGGCCCCGACGGCCAGCCCATCTCGATCTTCGAATCCGGCGCGATCCTGCAATATCTGGCGCGCAAGACGGGCAAGTTCGGCGGCGCCAACGCCCGCGAACAGGCCGCCGTGGAACAATGGCTGATGTGGCAGATGGGTGGCGTCGGCCCCATGGCGGGGCAAGCGCACCACTTCCTGAAATACGCCCCCTCCATGGACCCGCCCCACGACCTGCCCTATGCGAAAGACCGCTACCGCCGCGAGGTGGGCCGCCTCTATGGCGTCCTCGACAAGCAGCTTGCGAAAACCCGCTACGCGGCAGGCGATTTCCTCTCCATCGCCGATTTCGCCATCTGGCCTTGGGCCATGGGCTGGGAAGGGCAGGAACAGACGCTGGACGACAAGCCGAACTTCAAGCGCTGGCTCGACGAACTCGCCGCCCGCCCGGCCTTCATCAAGGGCGCTGCCGTGGGCATGGAGCGCCGCAGCGACGCCGCGACCGACAAGAAGGCGCAGGAAATCCTCTTCAAGCGCTGAGGGCCATGTTTCCACGGTCAAACCAGAAGGGCGGCGCGCGAAACGCCGCCCTTTTTTCGCGCGAAACGCGAATTGCCTTGCCATTCCCCGACAAAGGGCGCATGGATCACGGGCTTTATTCGATCTTTCGACCTTCTGTCTTCCCTCGGGCTGTCAGACGCGACCTTGACACGACCCTGAGCCAGGCCATCGCACATCCGCGGGTGGCATATTCGACAGGAGATCTCACGATGGCCAACGGCACCGTGAAATGGTTCAACGCCACCAAAGGCTTCGGCTTCATCGCCCCGGAAGGCGGCAAGAAGGACGTGTTCGTCCACATCACCGCGCTGGAGCGCGCCGGCCTGCGCGGCCTGAATGACGGCCAGGCCGTCACCTTCGATCTGGAAACCGATCGTCAGGGCCGCGAATCCGCGACCAACCTCGCTCTGGCCTGATCGCCAGCGCACGGAATGCGAAAAGGGCGGCCCTCGGGCCGCCCTTTTTCATGCCCCAACCTCTCCCCAGCGCTGCTCCATCGCCACGGCGTCCAGCCCCGGCCCGAACCCGCCCGCCCGCACCGCCGTCACCCGAAAGCCGAAACGTTCATAGAACCCGCAGGTCTTCTGGCTCGTCTCCAGCCGCAGCCCCCGGCTGCCAGCCATCGACCGCGCCAGGGCCAGCCGCGCGGTGAACAGCCGCCGCCCCAGCCCCCCGCGCTGCAACGGTCGCGCGACCATCCCCCAATCCAGTGTCACCCAGCCCGCCGCGTCGACACTCACCCCGCCCGCGGCAACCACCGAACCCGCCTGCTCCAACACCAGATAGGGCGTCGCAGGCCCGGCCTTCAGAAATTCCTCGAACTCCGCCCGCTCTCCGGCGGCAAAGAACTCCGGCACATTCCCGTCGAAAAGGCTCAGCACCGCCGCCAGATCGCCCGGCTCATAGGCCCGCAGCCCGACGGTCGCGCCCTCACTCGCCATCCCGGTCCTTCTCGATCCCGTAGCGGCTCAGCACGCCCCCCTGCGTCATGAAGAACAGGAACAGGGCCGCCGTCAGCCCGAAGGTCTTGAAATTCACCCAAGCCTCGGTCGACATCGTCCGCCAGATCACCTCGTTCAGCACGGCCAGCCCAAAGAAAAAGGCCGTCAGCCGCCGCGTCAGGATCATCCACCCCTCGTCCTGCATCGGCAGCGCCTCTTCCATCACCACCCGCAGATAGCTCTGCCCCCGAAGCAGCCCGAACCCGAGGATCCCCCCGAACAGCAGATAGATCATCGTGGGCTTCATCTTGAAGAACCGCTCGTCGTTCAGCCAGACCGACAGCCCCCCGAACAGCACCACCAGCACCACGGTGGCGATCTGCATCTTCGACAGCTTCCCCGTCAGCCCCCACAGGATGCCCGTCGTCACCACCATCAGCGGGATGAACAGCGCGGTGACGACGATGAACCCGTCATACTCCGTGCCGCCGATGTCAAAGACCCGGTCCTTCAGATAGACATATCCCGCAAAGAACAGGGCAATCGGCCCCAGTTCCAGCCCCAGCTTCACCCCCGGATGCAGCTTCTTCGTTTCAGACATCCTCACCCCGCCCATTCCATCACCACGGCACCCGCCGCGATCAACCCCATCAGCGCGGCACGCACCGCGCCCACCTTCTCGCCCAGAACCCACCAACCGATCAAGGCGGCAAAGACCGTCGAGGTCTCGCGCAACACCGCCGCCTCCCCCACCTTGTCCAGCCTTGTGGCCAGCATGATCGACCCGAAGGAGGCATAGGCCACGAAAGCCCCCATCACCCCCCGCCGGACCAGCGGCACCGCCTCCCGCGCGGTCAACCGCACCAGCCGCCGCGCCATCAGCACGGGAAACAGCACCCCGTCGATCATGAAGAACCAGGCCAGAAAGGTGAACGGATCCGCCGTCGCCCGGATGCCATAGGCGTCATAGGTGGTATAAAGCGCAACGAACGATCCCGTGACCACGGCCAACCCCAGCGCAGGCACCAGCGTCTCGCGCTCCACCTGCACATGCCGCAGGTTATAGGCGGCCAAACCAAAGATTCCCGCCATCAGCACGGCAACCCCCGCCCATTGCCCCGCGGAATAGCTCTCACCAAAGACGAACCCCGCCCCGATCACCGCAAAGAACGGCCCCGTCCCCCGAACCACGGGATAGACCACCGTATAGGCCCCGCGATCATAGGCCATCGCCTGCAACAGCTTGTACGCCCCATGGATCAGGAACGCCCCCGCGAAGATCACCCACATATGCGGCTCCGGCCAAGGCACCACGAACAGCGCGAAGGGCACAGCCATCACCCCGTAACAAAGGTCGATCACGGCCCGCGACATCCACGGATCATGCCGCCCCTTCTGCAACGCCCCGAATAGCGCATGCAGCACCGCCGCCATCAGGGCCAACGCCAAGGCCAGATCCCGCCCCGCCTCGGTCCCTTCCAGCGAGATCAGCCAGCCGCTCACTCCTGCCCGACCAGCGCCTTCGCGAAATCTTCCGGGTCAAAGGGGGCCAAATCGTCGATCTGCTCGCCCACCCCGATCGCATGGATGGGCAGCCCGAACCGATCCGCCAAAGCCACCAGCACGCCACCCTTGGCCGTGCCATCCAGCTTGGTCATCACCAGCCCCGTCACATCGGCAATCTTGCGGAAGATCTCCACCTGAGACAGCGCGTTCTGCCCCGTCGTCGCATCCAGGACGAGCAGAGTATTATGCGGCGCCGTGGCATCCACCTTGCGGATCACCCGCACGATCTTCGCCAACTCCTCCATCAGGTCGGCGCGGTTCTGCAACCGCCCCGCCGTGTCGATCAGCAAGAGGTCCGCCCCCTCCGCCTGCGCCTGCGTCAGCGCGTCGAAGGCCAGCGAAGCGGGGTCGCTGCCCTCCGCCGCCGTCAGCACGGGCACGCCCGCCCGCTGCCCCCAAACCTGCAACTGCTCCACCGCCGCCGCGCGGAAGGTGTCGCCCGCCGCGATCACCACCGATTTCCCCGCCGCCTTGAACTGGGAGGCCAGCTTCCCGATGGTCGTGGTCTTCCCCGATCCGTTCACCCCCACGACCAGCACCACCTGCGGCCGCTTGGGATAGATCGGCAAGGGCCGCGCCACGGGCTCCATGATCCGCGCCACCTCTCCCGCCAGCGCCGCCTTCAACTCCCGCGTCGTGATCTTCTTCCCGAACCGCCCCTCGGCAATGTTCGCCGTCACGCGCACCGCCGTCTCCACGCCCATGTCGGCCTGGATCAGAACCTCCTCGAGGCTCTCGAGCATTGCATCATCGACCAGCCGCCGCGGCTCCTCCACCGCAGCCCCGCCCCCGAACAGCCGCCCCAGCAACCCCGGCTTCGCCCCTTCCGGCTCCGCCTTCCGCTCCGGCGCGGATGCCGGCGCAGGCGTCTCGACGACCGGGGCAACCGCCGCAGGCGCGGTTCCCTCCGCCTCCGGGACCACATCCTCGGCCACCAGAGCCTCAAGCCCCTCGCCGATCTTGTCCGAAGAGCGGAACATCCGTTCCCGCAGTTTCTTGAAGAAGGACATGCCGCCCCTTTCCGCCAATGGCCCTTCCGTCACCTAATCCGTTCCGCCCTTGAACGGAAGGCCCGTCATCATCCCGCACCCTCCCCCGCCCCTTCGTTTCGGCCCAAATACCCTGCGGGGGTCCGGGGGTGCAAAACCCCCGGTCCGACCCTGGCCCCCGGAAACCACGCCTGCCATCCGCGCCGATTTTTCGCAGAAAAATCGTGACCCCACCCCATGACGCCCGCGCCCCCCGATGCTAGCTTCCAACGCGTGATGAGTGTCCGCGCCCCGATCCCCCCTGCCGCCTTCGCCGCGGCAACCCTCGCCCCCCTCGCCCTCCTCGCCGTCGGGGCGGCCGCAGGAGGACACTGGCTCTGGCTCGCCCTCGCGTATCTCTGGCTGCTCTCCCTCACCCTCGACCAGATTCTCCCCCTCGTCGAAAGCGACGCACCCGAAGGCGCAGAATTCCCCGCCGCCGACGCCCTCCTCCTGGCCCTCGCCCTCGCTACCCTCGCCCTGCCGCCTCTCGCCATCGCCGCCGCCACGGGCAGCAGCCTGTCACTGCCCGAGAAGGCCGCCCTCCTCTTCTCCACCGGCCTCTGGCTGGGCCAGATCACCCATCCCGCCGCGCATGAACTCATCCATCGCGGCGACCGCCGCCTCGTCCGGCTGGGCATCGCCTGCTATGCATGGCTCCTGATCGGCCACCACGCCTCCAGCCACCGCCTCGTGCATCACCCGCATGTCGCCACCCCGCGCGACCCGGCCTCGGCGCCGCGCGGGCGGGGCTTCTGGCGCTATCTCCCCCGCGCCTCCCTCGGTGGCTTCATCGAGGGTCTCCGGGCCGAGAACGCGCTGCGCCAGCGCAACGCACGGGGCCTGCACCCCTATGCACGATACGCCCTCATCTCCGCCGCGGCTCTCGCCACTGCGGCGCTGATCGGCGGGCTTTCGGGCCTTGGCCTCTGGCTCCTCCTCGCCGCCCATGCCCAGATCCAGATCCACCTGTCAGACTATGTGCAGCATTACGGCCTGACCCGCGCCATCGGCCCGGACGGGAAACCCGAACCCGTCTCTGCCCGCCATTCGTGGAACACCGCCCATTGGTTCACCTCCGCCCTGCTGCTGAACGCGCCGCGCCATTCCGACCACCACAGCCATCCTGCGCGCCCCTATCCCGCCCTCCGCCTTCCTGACGACGCCCCCCGCCTGCCTTGGCCCCTGCCCCTCGCCGCCACCATCGCCCTCATCCCGCCGCTCTGGCGCAGGCTGATGAAACCGCATCTCGCGCGCCTCTCCGCCCATCACACACAGGCTTGACTGGCCAAATCCGCCGCCATCTGGCATCGTCGAGCGCAATGACAGGTAAGATCATGCAGCGCGCAGCCCTCACCCTCCTCTTCGCCCTTGCCACGCCCGCCCTCGCGGAAACGCCCGTCGCCGTGGCTGATGCCCCCCTGACCGCCCAGCAGTTCGAGGATTATGCCACCGGCAAGACCCTCTCCTACGCGCAAGACGGCATTGTCTGGGGGTCCGAACAATACCTCCCCGGCCGCAAGGTGATCTGGGCCTTCACCGAAGACGAATGCCAATACGGCCACTGGTTCGAGGATCAGGGCAACATTTGCTTCGTCTACGACAAGGACCCGACGCCGCAATGCTGGCGCTTCTACCGCGAAAGGGATGGGCTGCACGCCATCTTCATGGGCGCAGACGGCGGCACCCAGCTTTCCGAGGTCGGGCAAAGCACCACACCCCTCTCCTGCCCCGGCCCCGAAGTCGGGGTCTGACCCGCCCAGCCCGCAACGCGGCCAAGGCAAGGCGGGCCCGGAAAATCAGAACAGCGACCCCTGCTCCGGCCCCTCGCCGGCCTTTCGGGCCTTCGCACGCCCGCCGACCGCCACACGCCCATCCGCGAACTCTATCTCCAGCGCCGCCGCCCGCTCCGCCGACGCCTTCGTCGTGACCACCGCCCCGTCGCCCCGCACCACCGCGAAACCGCGCTTCAAGGTCTCGGCATAGCCCAGCGTCATCCGCGTCCGGTCCAGCGCCTCCAGCCGCTGCCGCACCTGCGCGAACCGCGCCGCAGGGGCCGTCTCCAAACGCTCTGCCAGAACGCCCAGGCGCTCTCGCCCCTTGCGCACATCCCGCTCCGCATCGCCCAGAACCCGGGCCAGCGACGGCGCAAGCCGCCCCCCCAAGGCCTCCAGCCGCGCGCCCTTCCGTTCGACAAGGCGTTCGGCCAGCATCACCATCCGCGCCGCCCGCTCCCCCAGATCGCGCCGCCGATGCGCCACCAGCCCCAGCAGCAATTCCGGCCGCACCAGCCCGGCCTTGGCACCAAAGACCTGCCGCTTCCGCGCCGCCGCCATCCCCAGCGCGGCGCCCAGCCTCCCACCCCACAGGTCCAGCCGCTGCGCAGGCCCCTGCAACAGCGCCTCCAGTCGCGGCAAGGCCCGCCCCAGATCGCGAAGCCGCTGTCCCCGCGCGCCCACGCCCGCGACCACAGCCCGCACCGACCGCGCGCCAAGACCATCGACCGCCGCCAGCAGTTCCATCCGCACCGGCACCGCCATCTCCGCCGCCGCCGTCGGCGTCGGCGCGCGGCGGTCGGATGCGAAATCGATCAGCGTCGTATCCGTCTCATGCCCCACCGCGGAAATCAGCGGGATGCGCGACGCCGCCGCCGCGCGGACCACGATCTCCTCGTTGAACCCCCACAGATCCTCCAGCGACCCGCCACCCCGCGCCACGATGATCAGATCCGGGCGCGGCACAGGCCCCCCCGGTTCTATCGCATTGAACCCCCGGATCGCCGCCGCCACCTCCGGCGCGCAGGCCTGCCCCTGCACAGCAACGGGCCAGATCAGCACATGGCGCGGGAACCGATCCCGCAGCCGATGCAGGATATCCCGGATCACCGCCCCGCTGGGCGACGTGACGACCCCGATCACCCCCGGCAGGAACGGAATCGGCTTCTTCCGAGCCTGATCGAACAACCCCTCCGCCGCCAGCGCAGCCTTTCGCTTTTCCAGCATCGCCATCAACGCGCCCGCCCCCGCAGGCGCCACATCCTCGACGATCAGCTGATATTTGGACTGCCCCGGAAAGGTGGTCATCCGCCCCGTGGCGACAACCTCCATCCCCTCCTCGGGCCGGACCTGCATCCGCGCCACCTGCCCCTTCCAGCTTATGGCGGCAATGACGCTGCGGTCATCCTTCAAGTCAAAGTAAAGATGCCCCGAGGCAGGCCGCGACACTCGCCCCACCTCGCCCCGCACGCGGACAAGGCCGAATTCCCCCTCGATCACCCGCTTCACCGCGCCGGACAATTCCGACACGGTGTATTCCGGCTGGTTGCCCTGCGATGTCGTCGTTTCTTCGAAAAGGTCCATGCGCGCCTCCAGCTTGGCCAAAGATTAGGCCCTGCGCGCCGGAAGGAAAAGCCGTGATGCCGCCTCTGGCCATCACATCACGGGGGCGGGCGGGAAACCCCGCCCGCCCCCGCGCGGAACATCCGCTCAGTAATCCGCCTCGGCACCCTCGCCATACAGCCACGCCGCCAACTCGCCCGAGGCAAGCCTGCGCAGGTAGCTCTCCGCCGCGACCGTCGTGGTCACGTCCGGCGTCTCTCTCCCGCCCGAATTCTCGGCAAGGAAGGCCGCCGCCTCCACCAAAGCCGCCCGCGTCCCCGGCCCGAAGCGCGCATCCACCGCCCCGCCATAGAACCCGCCGGTCAGCAATTCCTGCTGCACCGCGGCCTTCTCCGCCTCCGACAGAATGGCAAAGGCTTCGGCCAGCGGGTCGCCCTGCGCCAAGGCCGTGCCCGACGTCATCGCCGCAAAGGGCACAGCGACAAGGCCACGCAGGATCGAACGTCTGTCCATGATGAAACTCCTTCCTTGGAAAATGCCTCCCCCTCCTCCCCGGCCCACTTGGCAACAGATGGGCCGGATCGCGTCATTTCTGCGATCCGCGCCTTGCCGCAGCCCCGACCAGCCGCTAATCCCCCCGCAGCGACGGGCGACCAAGGGGGCATCCACCATGAACATCCTCATCCTCGGCAGCGGCGGGCGCGAACATGCCCTTGCATGGGCCGTCAAGCAGAACCCCAAGACTGACCGCCTGATCGTCGCCCCCGGCAATGCGGGCATCGCGCTCCTCGCCGAATGCGCCGATATCGACATCCTCTCGGGCAGCACGGTCGTCACCTTCTGCGAAGAAAACGCCATAGACTTCGTCATCATAGGCCCCGAAGCCCCCCTAGCCGCAGGCGTGGCCGACGCGACCCGCGCCGCTGGCATCCTGACTTTCGGCCCCTCGGCGGCAGCCGCAAAACTCGAAGCCTCCAAGTCCTTCACCAAGGAGATCTGCGACGCCTGCGCCGCCCCCACAGCCGCCTATGCCCGCTTCACCGAAGCAGCCCCCGCCCGCGCCTATGTCACGGCCCAGGGCGCCCCCATCGTGGTCAAGGCTGACGGCCTCGCCGCCGGAAAAGGCGTCATCGTCGCCATGACCACGGACGAAGCCCTCGCCGCCATAGACGACATGTTCGGCGGCGAATTCGGCGCGGCAGGCGCGGAAGTGGTGATCGAGGAATTCATGACGGGCGAGGAAGCCTCCTTCTTCATCCTCACCGACGGTGAGAACGCCCTGCCCATCGGCACCGCTCAGGACCACAAGCGCGTGGGCGACGGCGACACCGGCCCCAATACCGGCGGCATGGGCGCCTATTCTCCCGCCCCCGTCCTCACCGACGCCATCGCCCATCAGGCGATGGAGGAAATCGTCCTCCCCACCATCCGCGAAATGGCCCGCCGCGGCACCCCGTACCAAGGCGTGCTCTACGCGGGCCTGATGATCGAAAACGGCCGCGCCCGTCTGGTGGAATACAACGCCCGCTTCGGCGACCCCGAATGTCAGGTCCTGATGATGCGCCTCGGCGCACAGGCACTCGACCTCCTCCTCGCCTGCGCCGAGGAGCGGCTTGGCGACGCGAAACTCCACTGGGCCCACGACCACGCCCTGACCGTCGTCATGGCCTCGAAGGGATACCCCGGCAGCTACACCAAGGGCAGCATCATCAAGGGCCTCGACGCCCTCCCCGAAACCTCGTCCCAGATGGTCTTCCACGCTGGAACCACCGCCAAGGACGGCCAGATCACCGCGACCGGGGGTCGCGTCCTGAACGTCACTGCCCGCGGCGCGACACTGGCCGAGGCGCAGGCCAAGGCCTATGCGATGGTGGATGCCATCGACTGGCCCGAAGGCTTCTGCCGCCGCGACATCGGCTGGCGCGCCCTCTAGAAAAGGTTCAACTGATCCCCCGCCCGCGCAGGGGGCCGGAACAGATCGCAACGCAGCGCGG
>Ga0209278_1001266_pt1 | contig 15749 bp, 17 predicted proteins | sample JI81BgreenDNA_FD_187504 | JGI IMG/M metagenome (GOLD analysis project Ga0209278, IMG submission 187504) | Wastewater effluent complex algal communities from Wisconsin, to seasonally profile nutrient transformation and Carbon sequestration -... | ecosystem: Engineered > WWTP > Effluent > Algae... | reverse complement strand
GCAGGACTGGTTGACGCCGCGCTACGATGCTGAAGGGCGCTGCCTTCCGTTCTGGCAGGAGAGCGCAGCTGGGGCGCAGGCGCCGCAGCCTCAGCGCCCCCTGATTGTGATCGATGTTGGCCATGGACATTACCGCGGCCCCAATGGTGAACGCGTGCATGACAAAGGTGCGCTCGCGACGCTCAATGGCAAACACTACAATGAGCATAGCATTGCCTTGCAGGTGGCCACGCGCCTTAAGCCATTGCTTGAGGCGGAAGGGTTCGACGTGTTGCTGACCCAAACCGGCGATGGAACGCCGCTTGCCAACCGCTTTCAGGCGCGCTTGGATGTTGGGCGTAACGACCCTAACAAAGTGATGCATATGGTGCTGCACGCGAACGGGTCGGAGTCTGCCGCGGTGCGGGGCTTCGCCGCTATGTATCACCGCGATGTGCCGGGTGGGGCGCAATCGCAGAGTGCGCGCTGGGCGCGCGAAATGGAACGCGAATTCCCCGTACTCTCGCGCGCCGATGGGCCGACGCACAACACTTCGCTGATCCAGCCGGATACCTATATCTCTCCCAGCCATGCATCGTGGAGCATCACGCGCGGGTTGGGCAGCCTGCCTGCCGTGCTGGTCGAGATGGGTTATATGAGCAACCGCAATGATTTGGCCGAGCTGGTCAGCGCGGAAGGCCAGCAGCGGATTGCGCAGCGGCTGGTGCGTGCGACCACGCGCCATTACGACAGCATGTATCAGGAAGGGGCAGTAACCCTCGCGCGCCGTGGCGCCGCGCTGCGATGGGCGGAGGCGGAGATTCGTGCGTTGCTGCTGATGGACACGCAGCCGCTGCTTGATATTGATGCGCTTTCTTCGCTTAATCCTACATCTGCTCAGCAACGCTCGCGCGAGCGTTGAGGTTTTGCGTGCAAGCTATTGAGTGACGCGTGTCGGCAAAGAAAAAGGCGGCCCGAAAGCCGCCTTCTCCTTCGGCTGGAGGCAACCATTGGCGCAAGCGCCCGCGGCCGCAACACAGCGTCATTTCGGAAATTCGCCATCCATTGCTGGTAACGAACCCCTGCCGATGAAGGAGGAAGCCCCCCTCCACACAATTTTGTTCACGCCGTGGCTGGCGCTAGCCACCCACCCGAAGATGGGGGCAGGGAGCGCGGAATGGCGCCCGAAGGCAACCATTCCCACGATCCTTTGGCCATTCATTGCTTCCTGGCCGGGTCCATTGCTGGGCCCATGAGGCAATTCCAATTCCCTTCCGAAGAAGGGGTGATCGCTGCTCACGTATTGAAATGTAGCACAACGAACGCAAAAGGCGTGCAGGGTGGTGCTTCTATCCACAGAAAAAACCGTTCCGTATAAATCGTGCTGAAACGAAAGCAATTTTTAAATCTCTGCATGTGGATAAACCGGTGCATTCAACGCACGCATGGTCGTTGCATGACAGTTTTGTGAAATCGCATGATTCTTTCGGCAGTGCAGCATGCACCATGCCATGCCTTGCGCTAATGCTGATGCATGGGATCAGATCATACATCATCAGCACCGATTTTGGTAAACGCCAGTTCGGAATCGCCAAGTGTGTTTAAAACGATGCGCCAACAGGTGGATCTTGCCATTGGCGCGCTCGATTTTCATGACCAGATGCGCCTGAACCTGGCGAAGACCCTAACCATTAGCCCATTTGCTGCAGCGGCGCCGCTCTTTGCCTTCTGGGAGTCGGGGCTACGCTGGATGGGCATGACCAAGGAATCCTTCATTGAGCGCCTGAAGGACACGAAATTTGCCAACAGCCCCGAGATGGCCGACACGATGTGGCGCATTGGCGAGGCGATGCCCGATACTGCCACCGGCATGGCGGCGCGCAACGGGCAGTTTTTTACGCATAACGCGCATGGTGCAGGCACGCTGAACCTTACGGAATTCGATGCGATTGCGCCGCATTTCGCCAAAGGCAAAACCTGGCCGAAACTGGTGCTCACGTCAAACCATGCAGAATGCAACAGCTCGGCCGATCTTGCGGGCATCATGCGCAACCTGACCGCATTGTATGACAAAGCGCTGGGAAAAGATGCCTTCGTACTGGAACGCCACCCTACACCGCAGCAGGATCTGGCGGGGAAAACCATCATGATAGCGAATCTTTATACTGAGCCGCATCAGGACCAGAACGGCGCGGCGATGATCTGGCGCTTTAATCAGTTGAAATCGGACGAGACGTTGCTTGGGCGCATGATACCCGATCGGCGGTCACTGCGCGCCAATGCGCCCTATCCTGAGATCGAATGGCAAAAGCGCGCCCCGTCGCCCGCGGCCATTCAGCTGGGGAAATGGATGCTGAAGCTCATGGTCGAGAACCCAGCCTCCATCAATGAAAAGAGCAGCGTGTTCATCCGCGATGAGGTGGGCGATGGCGAAAAACCCGTGCTGCGCGACGATGCTGCGGCGATTGCGTCGCATCTGTCGCTGGCGGGCTATAGCAAAGCCTCGAACACCGTGTGCGACGCGATGCGCTATGTGATGTTTGAGCTGAAGGGGATTGGCCTTCAGCATGGCTCCATCTTCAGCCAGCGTGTGCGCGAAGGGGAGGCGGCCGTGCCCATGAAAACCGCCGCACAGGTGCGGGCGATCGTCAGCCGCATCCCGATGTTATGCATCGCCGGGCCGGACGTGAAGATGACGCGCGAGGAGGAGATGCTGGGCATGCGCCGCCTGCGCATCAACAGCAATCTTGATATCGTCGCCGGGCATTTCCTGCAGGACGAAAAACATATGCCGCCCTCGCGGTTTGTTTCTGCCAATGATGAGGTGATGTGGATCGATGGGATTTATCAGCGTAGCGGCCACCACCCGGATGACATGCTGGGCCACCGGCCGCCGGAGCGCGACGGGAAACTAAATGAGCGGGTACTTGCCGGATTTGCTGGGAATCTCGACCGCGACGCGGCCAACGATAACTATTGTGGTCCGGGCTATCTGCTCAATAATGCGCAGGCGATTGAACGTGTGCATCATATGCTCACGTATCAGCCGCATCTGGCCCGCGCGGCTTAACGAAAATTTAGTAGATTCTATGCTCTAGTAGGAGCATGCTTATTCTTATGACTACGTTATTCATCGTTGCAACCACCTGCGTACTCAGCCACATGGCTGTGGCAGCCACCCGGCGCCGCGCAAGGGCACTTGCCTTGGCCCGTAAAAAGGCCTAAAACTCCGCCATTCGTGCATGTTGCCATGCCCGCGCGAGCGGGCATGCGCATTTGGAGGAGGACGTTATCGCTATTTTTCTGCATCAGGGCGATGTGCCCGCAGGCGTTGTGTTCCGCGGCGATATTGCCGTGGATACCGAAGCCATGGGCCTGAATAACCACCGTGACCGGCTGTGCCTTGTGCAGCTATCGGATGGGCAGGGCGACGAGCATCTGGTGCAATTTGCGCCGGGTCAGTTCCACGCGCCGAATCTTTGCGCGCTGCTGGCCGATCCGTCGCGGGTGAAGCTGTTTCACTTCGCGCGGTTCGACATTGCCATTTTACTGAAATATCTGGGCGTGCGCACTGCGCCGGTCTATTGCACGAAAATCGCCTCGCGCCTGACGCGCACCTACACCGACCGCCACGGATTCAAGGATCTCTGCCGCGAAGTGCTGGGCGTGGAAGTGAGCAAGCAGCAGCAATCCTCCGATTGGGGTGCGCCCACACTTACGCCTGAGCAACTGGAATACGCCGCCTCCGACGTGCGGCATTTGCACCGCCTGCGCGAAAAGCTGGATGCCACGCTGGCGCGTGAAGGCCGCACGGCGCTGGCGCAGGAATGTTTTACCTTCCTGCCAGCGCGCGCCGAGCTGGATCTGGCCGGCTGGCCAGAATTGGATATTTTCTCGCACTAGGAGCGCGCGCATGAGTTCGCAACCCGCTGTTGCTGCTAACCCAAGCACCGATCATGGTGCCGCCTCGCTGGATACGGCACGCATGGTGATCGACCGTGAGATGGAGGGGCTGCAGGCTGTGAAGCAGTCGCTTGGCACGCAATTTACCGCGTTGGTGGACCTTATTTATCAGCTTAAGGGCCGGGTGATTTTCTCGGGCATCGGCAAATCGGCGCATATCGCCCGCAAAATCGCCGCGACGATGGCGAGTACCGGCACGCCTGCCTATTTCGTGCATGCCGCCGAAGCCAGCCATGGGGATCTGGGCATGATCGCGCCGGGGGATCTGGTGTTCTGCCTTTCCAATTCCGGCGAAACCAAAGAGCTGGCCGATGTGGTGGCGTATGCGAAGCGCTATGGCAACACGCTGGTGGGGATGGTGCGCCGCGCTGAATCCACGTTGGCAAAAGATGCTGACATCGCCATTATTTTGCCGGCCGTGCCGGAAGCGTCACCCGTGGGGGCGCCCACCACCAGCACCACCATGATGCTGGCTTACGGCGATGCGTTGGCCATGGCGCTGCTGCAAAAGCGCGGCTTTACCCCCAGCGATTTTGGCAAATACCACCCCGGCGGCAAGCTGGGCACGCAGTTTTTGCGCGTGGCCAGCCTGATGCATGGCGGCGATGAATTGCCGCTGGCAAATGAAGCGGATGTGATGGAGCAGGTGCTGCTGGTGATGACCGCTAAACGCTTCGGTTGCGCCGGTGTGGTGGACAAAACCGGGCAGATGGTTGGCATCATCACCGATGGCGATTTGCGCCGCCACATGCAGGATGGGCTGACCAAAATGCAGGCGGTGCAGGTGATGACCAAAAACCCCGTCACCGTGACGCCGCAGACGCTAGCGGCCGAGGCGCTGGCCGTGATGAACAGCAAATCCATTACCTCGTTGTTCGTGGTGGAAGCAGGCGTGCCGGTGGGTATCATCCATATCCATGATTGCCTGCGCGCCGGCGTGATGTAGCTGCAACGCTGTAGGTGAACCAGAGCGTTTCCCGGCATATATGCCGCTAACGCTTGCGCTGGGTGCCGCCGCCCGCCTATCATCGCCGGATGCAAGAGCCACCGCAGAGCAACACTCCGAAGACCGGGCTTTCGGCCAACTGGGCCGTGCGCGAGGTGGACCATTTATTCTCACGGTTTGCGCGCTACACGCGGTTTGTCCTCTACAGTAAATGGTTTCTCGGCGTCTTCGGCCTGTTACTGATTGTGCTGCTGGTGGCATGGCCGCTCATTTCCGGCTCGCGCTCAGGCACGCGCATTGCGTTCATCGGCACCGAGCAGGTGCCGAATGCCGCCAGCTCTGCTCCCACGATGGAAAACCCGATCTATGAAGGGGTGGATGCGCAGGATCGTCAATTCAAGGTAACGGGCCTGCGGGCCATTCAACAGCCCGGCGATGTGGTGCTGGTGCAGCACGTGGAAGGCCAACTGCTCACGAAGGGGGACGCGTTCGTTTCGCTCACGGCCGAGCAGGCGCTGTATCGTCAGAAAGACGCGGTGATCGACCTCTCTGGCAACGTCACCGTCATGCATAGCAATGGCTATATCTTTACCACGCCGAGCGCTAGTATTGCCACCGATACCATGGAGGTCAGTGGCCGCGAGCAAGTCACCGGCGAGGGGCCCGCGGGTAACTTGCTTGCCACGGGCTTCAAAATCAGGGATAACGGTAATGTCGTGCAATTTGGCGGGGTTGGCCGCGTCACTGTTACGATTGAACGCAGTAAGAATCCGTCATGAAGACATTAGTATTTGCATCGATCTGTTTGGCGACGTTGGGGATCGCGACGCCCGTTCTGGCTGCCCCTAAGCTGGATGGTCAGCAGCCCATTGAAATCGCCTCCGATAATCTCGAGGTGCTGCAGGCGGAAAACAAAGCCATTTTTAGTGGCAACGTCATTGCCAAACAAGGCACCATCACCATGCGCTCGCGCAGCATGACCGTATTCTACGAAGGGGCCGCCAGCGAGGCCGACAATGCCGATGCTTCGGGTGCCATGGGCAAGGGCATCCACCGTATCGAGGCGCAGGGGGATGTGGTATTCATCACGCCGGAAGAGACCGCCCAAGGCGACACCGCAATTTATAATGTAAAAACGGATACGATCGACCTGGTCGGTAATGTAGTGCTCACCCGCGCGCAGAATATCCTGAAAGGCACCACCCTGAATTATAATCTGGCCACAGGGCGCTCGGTGCTTAATGGCGGTGCCGCCGCGCGTACGGGCGGATCGGGCCGCGTGCGTGGCCTGTTCGTGCCCGGTAGCGGGGGAGGTCAGTAGCATGAGCGACCCACGTGATCCCTATAGCCCCTTTGGTAGCGACTGGTTGCGCGAGACCATTAGCACGCCGCCCGCGAATGATGTGCCTGCGCAACAAACCGTGCTGCCTGCAGCGCCCCATGAGGTGCTCGCAGTTGATACGCCGATGAATGAAATTCCCGCGTGGCCCGAACCGCTCGAGGCCTATGTGCCCGAAGCGCCGTCGCAGCCTGAAAGCCTGCGGGTGGATGAGCCCGTGGTGGTCAGCATGCCGGAGCGCGCGCCAATCGCCCCCAAGCGGCCAGTGCTGGTGGAAAAGAATTCCGGGTTGACGGTGCACAAGCTGGGGAAGCAATACGCCAAGCGCCCCGTGGTGCGCAATGTGTCGATCAGCTTGCAACGCGGCGAGGCGGTCGGTCTGCTCGGTCCGAACGGGGCGGGTAAAACCACCTGCTTTTACATGATCACCGGGCTGGTCGCGCCGGATTATGGCAATATCTTTCTCGATGGCACCGACATCACGCAGCTGCCCATGTATCGCCGTGCGCGTCTGGGTATTGGCTACCTGCCGCAGGAAGCCAGTATCTTCCGTGGCCTCACGGTGGAACAGAACATCATGGCGGTGCTGGAAGTGAGCGAGCAGAATGCCGACCAGCGCCGTGCCATGTGCGAAGAATTACTGGCGGAATTCTCGATTACCCATTTGCGCCATTCCCCGGCAATCGCCCTTTCGGGCGGTGAGCGCCGTCGCGCCGAGATCGCGCGCGCGCTGGCCGGGCGGCCCAGTTTTATTCTGCTCGATGAGCCGCTGGCGGGCATTGACCCCATCGCGATTGCCGATGTGCGTGACCTTGTGAAGCACCTGAAGGATCGCGGCATCGGCGTGCTTATCACTGACCACAACGTACGTGAAACGTTGGATGTGATCGACCGTGCGTACATCATCCATGATGGCATGGTGCTGATGGAAGGCTCGCCTTCCGACATCGTGAATAACCACGAGGTGCGCCGCGTCTATCTCGGTGAGAAATTCTCTTTATAAATCCGCCACACATGCTGCCTTTTTACCATTTTTGCCGATAAAAAATTGTGTGTTCCTTGCTGCTGCAGGGTGATTTCGGTATCATTCTTGCATGGTAGGAATGAAACAGGAGATGCGGCAAACGCAGCAGCTGGCGATGACCCAGCAGTTGCAGCAATCCATTAAATTACTGCAGCTTTCGGCTGCCGAGTTGCAGGAATTTATTGACGCGGAGCTGGAGAAAAACCCGCTACTTTCCCGCGAAGAAGCCGAGGAAGCGACCGCGCCCGAGAGTGACGAGGATGCCGAAGCCAAGTCAGCGTCCGAAGAATCCGACACTGCGGGGGTGGAGCGCGGTGAGCTTGAAATCTCCGACAACGACTATTCCGCGGGTGAAGCCTTAAGCGACGAATCTTATGCCAATGACTGGGCGGATGACGCCGACCGTGTGAGCGCGGGCGCGAGCCAAGGCGGCAGTGGTGCGTTCGAGGCGGAGGATGGCGATGGGTTCGGTATTGAAGCGACCGCCGCCCGCGATAAAACCCTGCGCGAGCATCTCTTCGAACAGATTCACATGGATTTCAGCGACCCAGCCGAAATCATTGTCGCCGAGAAACTCACCGACTTGCTGGATGAGGCAGGCTATCTGCGCGAAGATACGGCGCAACTGGCCGAGCAGCTCGGCATTAGCGGGAAGGAGATTGAGGCAATCATTGCAAAGCTTCAGTGCATGGAGCCGGTGGGTGTGTTCGCCCGATCGCTGAAAGAATGCCTGGCTCTGCAATTGGCGGATATGGACCGGTTAGATCCGGTCATGCAGACGTTTCTGGCCCATTTGGAGCTTATGGGGCAGGGTGATCTGGCTGGCTTGCGCCGCCGTTGTGGCGTGGATGAGGAAGATTTTGCGCAGCTGCTTGCTGACATTCGTCGTTGCAATCCCAAACCGGGCAGCGGTTTTGCGCAGGAAGAAAGCTACGCCGTGATCCCTGACGTGCTGGTGCGCCGTGGCAAGCAAGGTGGTTGGCTGGTGGAGTTGAACCCGGATGCGCTGCCGCGCGTGTTGGTCAACCGCCGTTACGTGGCCGAAGTGCAAGCCACCGCTCCCGATAAGGAAACCAAGAAATTCCTGTCCGAACAGCTCGCTAATGCAAGCTGGTTACTGAAGGCGCTGGATCAGCGTGCGCAGACGATTCTAAAAGTGGCGCAGGCGATCGTGCAAAGCCAGGAGAAGTTTCTGCTGCATGGCATTCGCTTCCTGAAACCGCTGGTGCTGAAGGATATTGCGCTGGCCATTGGCATGCATGAATCGACCGTTAGCCGTGTGACCACGGCAAAATTCATGGCTACCCCGCGCGGCACGCTGGAGTTGAAATATTTCTTCACGTCATCGGTCAATGCGTCAGCCGGGGCGTCGGATTTTTCCAGCAAAACTGTCCAGTACTACATCAAAGAGATCATCGCAGGCGAAGACCCCAAGAAAATCCTTTCCGACGATGCGATCGTGACCTTGCTGAAAGACCGCAATATCGATGTGGCACGCCGTACTGTCACCAAATACCGCGAAGAAATGCAGATTCCATCCTCTGTGGTACGGCGGCGGCAGAAAGCCGCAATCTAGCTGTTCTTGAGGTGAATATTATGCGAAGTGCTTGGTTTTCCGAGCCCGCCATGGCTTAATTTCTACGGGTTATTCATTAAAAATTTAGGATTAGCCCGTACAACAATAAGAAAACATAGGTCCTCGCATGAATTCATCGATGAGCGCATTTCTTGCGCCTGAACATTCGCCGCCCGCGCAGGCAGCGGCTGAGCAGGTAGCATATCCCGCATCGCCCATGCCGGATTTGGGGATTTTGACCCCGTTTCTGCAGGATGAGCGGGTGCATGATATTCTGGTGAATGGAACGAAACCGATTTACGTCGATATTGACGGTCAGTTGCACGATACGGGCAAGGCCTTTGCGTCCGACGCCGAAGTCATGGTGGTTGCCGAGCGCATCATGGAGGCGATTGGCCAGCGTTGGGATCCCTCGCGCCCGCTGATCGACACCCGCCTTGCGGATGGAAGCAGGGTGAATATTGTCGCGCCGCCCATGGCGGTGGACGGGGTGAGTATTTCCATTCGCAAATTTCCTGCCCGCATCATCACGCTCGATAGCATGGTGGCGGCCCAGCAGATTACGCCGGAGATCGGCGAATTTATGAAGCAGTGCGCCGTGCGTCGGTTGAACATCATTGTGGCGGGCGGCACCAGCTCGGGTAAAACAACATTGCTCAATGCCCTTTCTGCTGCGATTTCGCCGCGTGAACGGATTGTCACTATCGAAGATTCGGCCGAGCTGCGCCTGCAGCAGCCGCATGTGGTGCGGCTTGAATCCAAACCGCCAGAATCGCTGGATAAGCTGCATACCGCCGTAACCATTCGTGACCTGGTAAAAAATGCACTGCGCATGCGCCCAGACCGCATCGTCGTGGGCGAATCGCGTGGGGCAGAGGCGTTTGATATGCTGCAAGCCATGAATACCGGCCATGATGGCTCGATGACCACGCTGCATGCCAACACCCCGCGCGAGGCATTGGGCCGCCTTGAAACCATGATTTCCGTCGCCATGCCTCAGCTTACCACGCGTATCGTGCGGCAGCAGATCGCCAGCACCATTCATATGGTCGTGCAGATGTCGCGCACGAAAGATGGTATGCGCCGCATCACCCATGTAAGTGAAGTGGCGGGCATGGAAGGCGAGATGATTGTGATGCAGGATCTCCTCACCTATCAGGAACTGCCAAACAAACCTGCAGAATATCGCTGGGTGGCGGGCGCACCGCGCAATAGCCTCGTTGCTGAAGCCGCGCGGGCGGCTGGCTTTGTTCGAACGCTACGCTGATGAGCCTGTATCCTGCATGCCCCCACTATTGCCGACGAGGTGCCCATGAATGACGCTGAACGTATCGCCCGGTTGGAAGCCCAGGTAGAGCTACTTAGCCGCATGATCGCCAGTGGCGAGCGCGGAAGTACAGAGCATGCGGTGGTGCCGCACGCCGATCAGCTGGCGCAGGCATTAAGTCATATGGCGCCGCTGCAGCCGCTACTGGATGACCCCAGCATCAACGATATTCTCATCAATGGCCCGCAATCCATTTATGTGGAACGTGCTGGCAAGCTTGAGCGCACCGACGTGGTGTTCCCCAGTGACGCAGAAGTTTTCACCATCGCCAACCTGATTGCCAATCAGGCTGGTCGTGTGGTGGACCCGCGCCGTCCGCTGGTCGATGCGCGCCTGCCTGATGGTAGCCGTGTGAACGTGATTGCACCGCCGCTCGCCGTCGATGGAACCAGCATCTCGATCCGTAAATTTTCCAAACGCAATATCACGCTTGAGATGATGGGGCAGGCGGGCAATGTCTCCCCTGCGCTGGCGCAATTTCTGGAAGTCTGCGCTGCGTGCAAATTGAATATCATTGTCTCCGGCGGTACGGGCTCTGGTAAAACGACATTGCTCAACGCATTATCGCAGCATATCTCGTACGATGAGCGTATCGTGACGATTGAAGATGCGGCCGAGTTGAAATTGCAGCAGCCGCACGTGGTGCGGCTGGAGACCAAACCCATCGCGGTAGGCCAAAACCGCGACGATGAGGTCACGATCCGCGATTTGATGAAGAACGCACTGCGCATGCGCCCGGACCGTATTCTGGTGGGTGAAGTTCGCGGACCCGAAGCCTTCGACATGATGCAGGCAATGAATACTGGGCATGAAGGTTCGCTCACCACCATTCACGCCAACCACCCACGCGATGCGTTGGCGCGCATTGAGAACATGATCAACATGGCGAACCTGAATCTTGGCCCGCAGGCGGTACGCGCGCAGGTAGCCTCCGCGGTGCATTTGATCGTGCAGATCAGCCGCATGCGCGATGGGGTGCGGCGCGTGACCTTTGTATCCGAAATTGTCGGTACCGAGGGGGACATCATCACCATGCAGGATCTGTTCGCGTTTAAACCAACGGGGGAAGGTGACGACGGTAAACTGCAGGGCGAATTCAAATGGAGTGGCATCGTGCCCCGCTTTATACGCCGCGCCTCCTATTATGGGCAGGCCGATAAGCTGGCCGCGGCCCTTGGTACGAAGCTTCCAAAGATCTAGTTTTCAATCATTGCAAAAAAGGCTATCATTTGCTTATGCAACGTGGATTTTCATTGGTTGAGCTGAGCATTGTGCTGGTCATTCTTGGCCTGCTCACGGGGGGGATCCTTGCTGGCCAGTCGCTGATCCGCGCCTCCGAATTGCGTGCAGTCTCTGGCGAATACTCGCGTTACGTGACGGCTGTATCAACGTTCCGCGATAAATATTTCGCGCTACCGGGCGACATGAACAATGCCACCAGTTTCTGGGGCACGCACCCAAGCGGTTGCCCTGGTCCCATTGGTGGGAGCGTGGGCCTGCGCGAAACCTGCAACGGGAATGGGAATGGCCAAGTCATGGAAGGTCCCGCAGGCGAGCATTATCTTTTCTGGCAGCATTTGGCCAATGCGGGGCTGATCGAGGGAAGTTACAGCGGAGTAAGCGGTGCCGCCGACGTTAATTATCATGTGATTACCGGACTGAACACGCCCCGTTCGCGCTTGGGTAACGCCACATGGACCGCCCGCAGTATTGTCATCAGTGGCAATGGTTTCTGGTTTGATGGAACATATACCAACCAGTTCGAGTTCGGTGTACCCACCGGTAATTACTGGAATCAGGTGCCCGTGTTTAAGCCCGAAGAATTATGGAACATCGACACCAAAATGGATGATGGCCGGCCCGGCTTAGGTAAGATCATGGCCAATAACTGGGATGCCTGTACCGACGCGACAGCATTCACCCAAGCGCGTACGGCGAATTATCTTCTGGCGGATAGCAGTGTTGCCTGCCCCGCGCATTTTCCTAGTGCATTTTAACCAACGCGCGCTGGAAGTTTTGTCCGAACAGGTTTATATTCATAAGGCTCGGCACCCTGATGTGCCATCGCACACGACCATATAATAAAAACAACACACGAGGTATTTTATGCAGTTCCATATTTCCGGCCGTCATGTCGATCTGGGTGAATCGTTCCAGCAGCATGCAGAAGCGCGTTTGCGCGAAGGCTTCACCAAATACCTCGACCGTATGACGGATGTGCATGTGGTGGTCAGCAAGGCTGCACATCACCAGTTCCGCGTGGATATCCATGGCAACACGGGCACCCATTCTGGCATTCTTGTGAAAAGCCAAGGCGAGGCTGGCGAGGTCTATGCCGCGTTCGATGATGCGGCCACCAAGGCCGAAAAACAACTGCGCCGCTACAAGCGCCGTTTGAAAGATCACCATAGCCGCGGTGCCGATGAAGCGTCGCGCGTCATGCGGGCAAAGAAATATGTGTTGCAGCCCGAAGCGCATGATGACGAGTTGGACGAGAAGGGCGCGCCCGTGGTGGTGGCCGAGAAAGCCACCGACATTGCCACGCTTACCCTTTCCGATGCGGTGATGAAAATGGACCTGGCTGATTTGCCAGCGCTGATGTTCTTCAACAAAGGCAATGGCCGCCTGAACGTGGTGTATCGTCGCGCGGATGGGAATATTTCCTGGGTCGACCCCGAAGCGGTAGCTGCCTAGCGTGCAGGCGATGTTCACCCCGCAGGCATTGCCCGACGGACGTGTAACGCTGCATGGTACGCTGATCACTATTCACGGAATTGGCTGCCTTCTTGTCGGTGCAAGCGGCAGTGGAAAATCGCGTTTGGCAGCGGAATGCTTCGCCCTCGGTGGTAAGCTGGTGGCCGATGATGCGGTGCTGCTTAGTACGGAGTCGGGCATGCTGATGGGCAGTGCCCGGCGCGAAACCCAAGGCGTGATCGAACTGCGCGGCGTCGGTCTCGTGAGGCAGCACGATGCGATGCTTCGCCAGATCATTCACCTGGCGGTGCAGTTGCTCCCCATCGAGCAGGTGGAACGGCTGCCGGTGCCGCACAGCGCCTCCTTGCTAGGGCTCGACATACCGGTGATGCGCTTGCCGCAAGTGCCGCATACAAATGGTCTTTTCCTGATTGCAGCCGTACGTGCGATGTATGAAGGGCGCATCTTGGCAACGGATTGGAAGCCATAAGACCGGATAACCCGACACAAATCCTTGCATTCCGGGTTTCTCCGGCCTAAGTGCAGGGCATGATTGGAATCATCCTTGTCACCCATGGGGCGCTGGCGCGTGAACTTATCGCGGTCGCTGAGCATGTGGTGGGCAAACAAACCCATGTTGTGCCGGTCTGTATCGGCCCGGAAGACGATATCGACACGCGCCGGCAAGAGATCATTGCCGCCGTGGCGCAGACCGACACGGGCAAGGGCACCGTGATCGTCACCGACATGTTCGGTGGTACCCCAAGCAATCTTGCCATTTCGGTGATGGTACCCGGCAGGGTCGAGGTGATCGCTGGTGTGAACGTGCCCATGCTGATCAAGCTGCTTTCGGTGCGCGATGCGATGCCGCTAGTGGCCGCAACGCTGGCAGCCCAGGAAGCCGGACGCAAATACATCAATGTCGCCAGTAATTTACTCAAAAAGCAGGCAGGCTAGCCATGAGCGGCGCCCCGCCCGTTACAGCGATCGCGCGCATATGTAACCGCAAAGGGTTGCATGCCCGCGCGGCGGCGAAGTTGGTAAAAACTGCCGGTACATTCGATGCGAAAGTCACGCTGCATCATGCTGGCCAATCCGCTGGTGCTACCTCTATTTTGAGCCTGCTCATGCTGGCGGCCGATCTTGGCTCGGAAGTCGAGTTGCACGGCGAAGGCGCGCAGGCGAGCGATGCCGTCCATGCCTTGCAGGAACTGATTGCCCGCCGGTTTGACGAAAGCGAATAACGGCCCAAAACTTATCCCCTTTATTTTTAAACCGCCGTAAAAGTTATCGCGGCGTAGCGTTGCGCCGCTGCGATGTTGCGAAAAGTCAATCCGCTGTGCAAAAATAAATTTTCTTACTTGACCTCGGTTTCTCTTGCCTTAAAAGGGCAGATTTGCTTTTATTTGGAGGTCACGTTATGGAAAGATCAGTGGTAAGCTGACCATAGTCACTCCCTCGGAATGCAAGGGCCTGTCTGCCCTTATTGGTGTTCCCTTTAAAGCGATGAAAGAAGGTTACCCTATGACAATTCATGCCCATTTAGCGATGTTGCAGGATAAACATGGTCGTCTGGAGACATTGATCTCGGATGAGAATCACCGGCCCAGCCCAGATCTTGCCCTGTTGCAGACGCTAAAAAAGCAAAAACTCTTGTTGAAAGAAGAAATGGAACGGCTTCGCTTGGCACATGACGCACGGCTTGACGCTGCGTGAATGCCTGCCAGCGTGGGTTTCCTGTAGGTCATAAGGCCGCGTGAAGCCCAACCTATCCCGGCCCGAGAAGGAGCGCGGGTTAAGACCCCGGAAGTTAAACGCCGGGGCCATACGAGGGGAGCTTCTTAGCCCCCCATATAAGAACCCCCGGTTAACCGATGCGTTCGGCTCCGGGGGTTTTTGTTTGGCCCTGTCGGCAAAAGTTTAGGCTGCACATTAGGAATCTCTTAATTCTTTATGTGCTAAGCTGTGTCGTCATGGAGTAACGTTATGGCTGAAGACCTACCTGCGACGCCGACAACAGCATATGGTCCATCGGTTTTGGAGGCTGCTCCATCATCCCCTGCGCCAGCTGAAATTGTCGTCAGTGCATCCCCCACGCATCCCGTAGATGGGCCATCTATCGAAATAGGCACTGAAGGTGCTGCCGTTAACCTACCATGCCCGATCGATAAAATCGGACCGGTTCGCTTAAGTTGCGGTGCAGGTGTTTCACCGTTTGATCTGCAAGCGTTTGCCCGTGTGCGTGGAACGCTTGATTTAGGCGATGGCTGGCGTGGTGTCGCTGAACTGAACGGTAGCGCAGGTGCTGACTTTCAAGTGAATGCAGGGGCAGTCCTTGGTATCGCGACACCGCCCATCAAGGCACTTCAAGGATCAAGCATCCTCGTAGGAGTTAATCCAACGAACGGTACGCCGAGTGTTCGGCTAAGTAGAAGTTTCTAGCCTAACGAACCAATTACGCGGCTTCTTCCTCGTCGAAGCTGGCTTCCATGCCCAGCGCGCGCTTGTATAGATCCAGCATGTATTCGGCCTCGGTGCGCTCATTGGCCTTCATTTTGCGCAGTTTCAGCACCTGACGCATGGTTTTGGTATCAAACCCGTTGCTTTTAGCCTCGGCGAACACATCCCGCACATCGGCGGCGATGCCGGCCTTATCTTCTTCAAGACGTTCGATACGCTCGATGTAGCTTTTCAGTTTGGTGGATTCAACGCCGCCTTGCTTGACCATGATGCTTACCTTTTTTGTGGGGATTGGGTAGTAGGGATGAGGGATGATGCTCCCGTTACGCCAATCCCTAACCCCCTATCCCCAATCCCTCAATTACCTGCTTGCCATTGTCCACAGGCTGGGGATATACTACGCATCCTTGAATTCGAGCATCCTAGGAAGGGGGTATTGTC
>Ga0209278_1001265_pt1 | contig 15750 bp, 13 predicted proteins | sample JI81BgreenDNA_FD_187504 | JGI IMG/M metagenome (GOLD analysis project Ga0209278, IMG submission 187504) | Wastewater effluent complex algal communities from Wisconsin, to seasonally profile nutrient transformation and Carbon sequestration -... | ecosystem: Engineered > WWTP > Effluent > Algae... | reverse complement strand
ACTCTTCAATTGTTACTAATTCATTATCAAGTTTGTTGTTACTTTTCTTGATTGCTTTTAATATCCTGGTGCTTTGTCTGTAACTCTTGCCTGTGATTCGTTCAATGTCTTTTGGATAGATACATATTCTTTTCGTTATTGCTTTCATACTTTATCTATGCCTTTGATTAGGCTTTGACTACCTTCTGACTCGCAGAAAATCTTTTGCAATTTAGTTATAATTTTTCATACTTATTTATTGGTTTTTTATGTTCATTTAAGACACTTGTGTCGATTTTAGACATATGGTTCACTTGTGGTTTCTTCTTTTGTGAAATGCTTTGTAAACTTTGCTTTAATCATTAAAAATGTGGTTGCAACTGATTGAAAGAATGAAGGAGATTTTAGATGAATGTTTAACAAAATTTTGAAGTTATGGCTAGAAAGAAAGGCATAATTAAATTGAAAGGTACTATCGGAGATATTACTTTATACAAAACGCAAGATGGTCACTTAGCAAGAGAGAAAGGTGGAATTGACGCGAGCAGAATTGCTAGTGACCCTGCGTTTCAAAGAACTCGTGAGAATGTTTCTGAGTTTGGTAGAGCTGGTAAAGCAGGAAAAATTTTAAGAACTGCATTGCGACCGTTTTTAATCAATTCTGCTAATGGTAGAATGGTGCGCCGTTTGACACAAGCAATGGTTAAAGTTATCCAAGCGGACACTGTTAGTGAGCGTGGTTTACGTAACGTAATTGATGGAGAAGCTGAATTGTTATTTGGTTTTTAATTCAATATTCGTGGTAAGCTTGGCACTACTTTTTTTGCTCCGTTTGTAGCTACTATTGACCGTGTGGCTGGTGAAATTAAAGTGGATTTAGCATCCTTAATTTCAGCGAATATGATTGCAGCACCAAGTGGAACTACTCACTTTAAAATCATTTCTGGTGGAGCTGAAATTGATTTTGAAGCTGATGCGTATGTGGTTGCTACTTCCGAAAAAGCAATTTTGCCATGGGATGGAACTGCTACTGCTCCAATTAACCAAGTGAATGCGGTTACTGCTAACTCAACAAATCCTTTATTTTTGGCTCTAAGTATTGAGTTCAATCAGGAGATAAATGGACAAATGTATCCGTTGAAAAATGGTGCTTTTAACCCGTTATCGATTGTTGCGGTTGATGGTGGAGTTTAATTAGTTGGCAGTCTCAGTAAAAATTTGCAGTTATGGTGCAGTTTTTTACAAGAACTTATTTCCAATAATCAAAGTGATTACATTTGTTTTTATTTACACCTAACTTTATAAAATTGACAAATAAGAAATATAAATAACCGATTTACAATTACATAAGAAAAACCAATTTTAGTATTGGTAGGACATTAATGATTAAAATCATTTTTTTATTATCTTTTTAATTATTGTTTTTCCATCAATATCTTCTATTTTAATAAAATAAATACCAGATGAAAAAATTGAAATATCGATCTCATTTTTATCATAAATAGTGATTATTTCTTGCCCATAAATATTTAATAAATTTATTTCTTTTACCTCAAAATTAACTTCCAAAAATAATTTTCCATTTGTTGGATTAGGATAAAAATTAACAATTTTGTTTTCAAAATTATTTACATGAAGTGTATTAATTACTTCTGTTGAAACTGTATTTGTATGTATTGCAGGGTTAAAATCAAAATATATTTGCGCATTATTATAAAAAACATCTCCAACAACTGAGTTAGGTTTTGGTTTTATTTTGTAACAAATATATCCTTGCGAACCTGATTCATTTGCACTACTATAGGGTAAATAAATATTATTAAATATAAAAGATACTTGATTTCCATTATTTATTGATATATAATTGTTATGGCTTATACCTTCTATTTCTATTGAATTCCAATCTAATTTGTCATCTAATGTATTATTTACTACTACATTTATAGCGTTTGCAGTACCTGTGTTTTGAAATCTAATTCTATAGTGTAAATAATCATCTATTTGATTTAAAAAAATACTTTCTCCTTCTAAAACGGTTACATCATTTGGATCATAAGAACCTACAACAATTTCATTGTATTGAAAAATATTATCAATTGGTGTTTCATCATTTACTATAGGATTTACAGTTGCTGTAAAACTTAAATTGTCCCCTAAATTTATTGTAGGAATTGTAAAAACTTGAAAATTTACCTTTATCAATTTTGTTTGAAAAGGATTCAAATTTGAAAAATCAAAAAACAACTCATTACTAGTTTGTGAATTAGCAACAGGATTTGAAGAAATAAAACTTAGCTTGGTATTATCATATTGAAATTGTATATTTCCATTTAGTTGAGTAGTTCCTTTATTGTGGTAAGCAATTACATAAGATGCAATAAAACCTGGTTGTGCTGATTGTACTGGATAAATAATAACATCTAAATCATTAACATTTTGGTTAGCTATTGAACAAAAATCTAAAACCTCAATATTGCCAATACTTGTGAAATTAGTACTGTATGAACTAGGGGTAATAGTTAGATAATTTGATAAAGTTGATGTTGCTGATGTATTATAACTTCCAATATTAGGTAAATACATTTGATAATAACCACTTGAACTAGTGAAAGTAGTGATTGTATTATTACTATCTTGAGATACTATTTTTACATTTTGTAATGGATAATCAGTATTAGTGCAATCATTATTATTTATATCTAATCTAACCATTCCATTTATTCTATTTTGATTTAAACCATTATTCTTAAACCAAGATAAAGCGTCGTTCCATGTATTTGCTAAATAAAGAACATCTTTTTTTCCATCATTGTCAATATCAGCAATATGTTCTGCTCTATTAATTTCAGAATGTGTTATTAAATTAACGAGTGAATTAAAAGTACCATTTTGATTTTGCATCCAATACGTGTTAGCATAAGAATTATTTACAACTACAAAATCTAAATCACTGTCATTATCCATATCTGCAATGTCAATTATAGTTAGATTGTTACTATAATTTGATAATGGAAAAGAATTATATCCAAAGTTACCTGGAAAGAAATTATTATTTTTAAAATAAAAAATTCCATTAAAATTATTAGTTATTATATCATTATCTCCATCATTGTCAATATCAAAACAAAATATTCTTCCAAAGGCACCAGCAAGAGTTTGAAAAGTAGTTTCAAAACTACCTAAATTATTTAAACTTTTTACAATACCAACTTTAGAGCCACCAAAAATTATGTCCTTATCATTATCTCCATCAATATCTGCAAATTCAATGTAATTTACTGTTATAGAACTTAAAAATGAAATTGATTGTCTAGTTCCAAAATTCCCTAACCCATCTAAGTTTTCATACCAGCCTATTAAAGCATTTCCATTACTTAAATTTTCTACGGCAATAAAATCATTATCTCCATCATTATTAATATCAGCTACATAAACATCTGAATTACTTGTAGGGTATGCTTCATTAATAGTATTTAAAATAAAGTTCCCTTGTCCAATATTTTCATACCAATAACCATCAAGTAAAATATCTATTAAACCATCACCATTTAAATCACCTAATGAATAACTATCGTAAGTAATTAAATTATCTAAAGAAAAAACTTTTTGGACGCCAGTAGTTCCTAAACCATCAATATTTTCATACCAAACTAGCTTGTTATCTTGGTATAATAAATTAGAAATTATATCTAAATCTCCATCATTATCCAAATCAGCAGTCTTAACACTAGCATGATGAAAAACGTATTTTGAAATTGGAAAAGTATTAATATAACTTTTATGCCAAGTTAAATAACTACTATTATTATTTCCTGCTAAAATATCTTTTATATTATCTCCATTAACATCTTCTATTTTAAATGAGTTCATTTGACTACTAGTAGAGTTTAATATTATATTATTAGAACTATAACTATTCGAATTATCATTTTCATACCATAAAATTTTATCTTCACCTTGCCAAACTCTTATTAAACCACAAATATCAATATCTCCATCATTGTCCATATCTTTAAATTCTAAATCTATAAATCTGTCTCTAGTATAGAAAGTATGTATATTTAAAATAAAGTTATTATTCAAAATTGTATAATTACCAATTCCATCATTAGTTAACCATCTTAATCTATTATTTGAAAAAAACAAGATATCATTATCCCCATCATTATCTAAATCTCTAAAAAAAACTTTTGATGTGCTTGCATAATTTATTTCAGGCAATGAATTATTCAATAACTGAAATGCACCAAAGATTCCATTTCCATTAGTATTTATCATTAAACCTACTTTAATGTATTGATCTGTTAATAATGAATTAACAACAATATCATTATCTCCATCTCCATCTGCATCATTTATATCAATTGAACTAACACCTACTATATTTGTTGCTATAATATTTTCAGATGAAAAGTTACCAAGACCATCTAAATTTTGAAACCAAGCAATTGTATTGTTATTTGTATTGGCAATTACATCAATAAATCCATCACCATTTACATCACCTGCTTTGGCAATATTTGCACTACTAACATTTGAAATTAAAATATTTTGACTACTAAAATTGCCTTGGTCCAAATTTTTATACCATGCAATTTTTCCATCAATTTTAGAACTCGATAATAAATCTAATTTCCCGTCATTATCAATATCTACTAAAGAAATCGAAGTTATTCCATTAACTTCATTAGAAATAATTTTAATGTTTCCAAAATTCCCAAGACCATCAAGATTTTCTTGCCAAACAATTTTATTGTCACTAGATGAAATTACATCAATATCTCCATCATTATCTAAATCTAAAGATAGGACATTCTTAATCCCTCCAATAGTGAAGTTTTTGTCTATTATATTATGATTGCTAAAACTAATTTGATTATAATTTACTTGAGCATTACTTAAATATAATCCAAAAAACATATAAAATAAAACAATAATTTTTTTCATTAAGAAATTGATTTTAATTTTTATTATACAAAAACAGTAAATGTATATAAAAATATTTATACAACGTTAATTAAAGCACAACAAATTAATTTACAATCACTTAAAAACCATTAGCTTTTAATTTGATAATTTAATTTACAAGTTTTGGCATGGGGGCCGTAAGCGTAACCGTTTCCAATGAGGTCTTCAATTTTATCATTATGACTTTGATAAATTTGAATGATCATTAGCTCGCGTTCTTGTGTTCCAGTTAGTTTTGATTTAAAATTTTCAATTGTCAAATCTTCATTTTTGTGGAGCAATTCCATCTGAATATCAAAAACTTTTGATTTCATTAAATCAAGATAGTTATTTATTGTCCTAGCTTCTTCTGAATTACCTTTCATTTTTGATTGTTCTGCGGACCATTTTGATTTATCAATGAATTTTTTAGTACTGAATTCAAAACGTTCTCCGTTTACAGTTAACCTGAAATAAATTGGTAATTGACCATTTTTGTTGGCTTTTGAAGTTTTTGCATAAATATGCACAGTGATTTTTGCTTTCATGGTGGTGACCTTTTAATTAGTATTCAATTTAATTTTTAAACTTTTAGTAAACAAGATGTACACTTTTTAACCAGTATTAAACTGGTTGTTAGTATTGTGTTTACAGTGCTTTAGATAATTTAGCGAGACCCAAAATTGTAGATATTTTTAGGGTCTCGATTTTGTCCCTTTCGCATTAAGATTGAATAAATAATTTGGTATATGTCCCAAAGAAAAAAGCCGATAAATCTTATGATTTATCGGCTTTTGAAACCATTTGTTTTTAAATGTGTGGGCGATGAGGGGTTCGAACCCCCGACCCCCTCGGTGTAAACGAGGTGCTCTGAACCAGCTGAGCTAATCGCCCCAATAAGATGCTTTACTATTACCGTATTGCGAGTGCAAATATACATTGATTATTTGTATTTGCAAGTGTTTTTGAAAAAAAATTACACAATTTCTGCAACAACAAAAGTACTGCCACCCACGTAAATTAAATCATTAGGTTTAGCTGTTTGTAACGCAAAATCATAAGCTTCTGAAACAGAATCAAATAATTTTCCAAAAAGACAAAACTCCTTAGCTTTCTCCTGAAGTATTCTTGCTTCTAAACCTCTTGGAACATTAGGTTTACAGAAAAAATAATTAGCGTTTTTTGGAAATAAAGGTAAAATAGCATCTAAATCTTTATCATTTACAACTCCTAAAACTATGAAAAGTTGGTCAAACGACTCTTTTTGGAGTTGTTCCATAACAATTTTCAATCCGTGGCTGTTGTGAGCAGTATCGCAAATTACTTTTGGTTGCAATTGCAACGTTTGCCATCTACCTAATAAACCTGTATTTTTCATTACATTTTTCAATCCTAAAACAATATGAGCTTCTGTAATGATAAAATGAGATGTTAACAATTCAACCGTTTGAATAACAGTTTTTTTATTATGCCTTTGATAAAAACCTATCAAATCCGATTCATACAATACTTCTGGTAGTTCTTGCGCAAAATAAATAGGAGCATTTGACTTCTCTGCAATAGATTCAAAAACTGGTTTTGTCTCAGCAACAAATTCTCCAATAACCACAGGAACATTTGACTTAATAATTCCAGCTTTTTCAGTTGCAATTTTAGCTAAAGTATCACCTAAAAACTGCGTATGATCCAATCCAATATTCGTAATTACACTTACTAATGATGTAATCACATTGGTAGAATCTAATCGGCCGCCCATTCCCACTTCAATTACCGCAACATCGACTTGTTCTTTGGCGAAATAATCAAAAGCTAAACCAACGGTCATTTCAAAAAAACTCAACTGATTTTCCTCAAAAAAAACTTTATTAGAAGCAATAAAATCAACCACAAATTCCTCCGAAATCATTTCGCCATTAATACGAATACGCTCACGAAAATCTTTCAAATGCGGAGAAGTATACAAACCCACTTTATAACCAGCTTCTTGAAGAATTGAAGCCAACATTGAAGAAGTTGAGCCTTTACCATTAGTTCCTGCAACATGAATACTCTTAAACTTGTTCTCTGGATGATGCAAAACATCCATTAACAACAGCGTATTCGTCAAATCTTTTTTATAAGCTGTAGCGCCTTGATTTTGGAACATAGGAAGTTGATTAAACATCCATTCCGTAGTTTCTTGGTACGTCATTTTTTGATTTTATTTTCCGAGTTCATGAAGCGAATGGCTTGCGCATTTTTGTAATCCATATTCCCGCTATCCGTTACAATCTTTTACAAACCTAACAGGTTTTTTGAAACCTGATAGGTTTCTAAAAGGATTTTCACTCTTATCGGGGCTAAAAAGTTATGTCTGGGCATTCTTGAAAACTTATTCTCCAATAGCAAAATTAACTACAACGTAACCAATTTGTGACTCAGGAGCATTAGCATCTGGTTGCCATTTAAAACTTTTAACAGTTTTCAAAGCTGCTTGAATTAAACAAACATCACTTGTAGTACTTCCAATTTTTGTATACGCTAACTTTGTAATATAACCTTGTTTATTCACCCAAATTTTCACTACAACTTTACCTGATTGGTTACAATCATGAACATTTTTGGGTTTACCCACTAATTTTCTTTCAGCTAAACCCCAACTAATTTCATTATCTAATATAGTTGTAGTTCCAGCACCATAAAAACTATTTGCATAAGTTGGTTTTTGGGGAACACCTGTTCCGTAGCTCTCTTTATCTGTAAGCTGACCATAAGAAGTTATTGAAAATAAAAAAAGTAGATAAAAGACTCTCATATTTTTACTCTCCAACAGTAAAATTGACAACAACAAAACCAATCTGCGTTTCTGGAGCATTTGGATCTGGTTGCCATTTAAAACTTTTTGCAGTTTCCAATGCTGGATTTACTAAACATGGATTGGTATTTGTAGTTCCTTGAGTTCTTTCGGCTTTAGTTACATTTCCTTGACGGTTTACCCAAATTTTAACTACTACTTTTCCTGATTCATTACAATCTTGTACTTTTTTTGAGTTTCCAGACAATCTTCTTCCTGCTAAACCCCAACCCGTTCCTTTTCCAGTTCCAATGCCATCACCAGTTCCTGAACCGTAAAAACTATTGGAATAAATACTTCCTGACGGATCACCTTTATCTCCTGGCAAACCATCTTTTCCATGCCCGGCTTCTGTTTTACCGTCGGTTTTTGGACCATTTAATAAAGCATCTAAAGCATTTGAAGTTTCTTTTGATGGTTTTGGTTTTTCAACTTTTGGTTTTGGTGTTTCTTTAGGTGTTTCCTTTGGTTTTGGCGTTTCTTTTTTGGTTGGAACTACAACTGGCGATTCATCATCCTGAGAAAGTACCTCTTCATTTTGAGAAGTTTCAGGTTGCGCTGCTTGTTGGGGTGCTGATTTTATAGGTTCTGTTGGCTGAATTTCACCTTGACCTACATCGCTAGTTCCAAAGTTAATGGCGATGCCATTTTCTGGTGGCGGATCCATATAAGTGAGTCCAAAGAAAAAAACTATCAACAACAGTATAGCAAAGATACCGCTAGTGATAGCAAAGGATTTTTTTTCTTCTGGTGTTTCTAAAAATTGCATACGCTTTTTTATTAATCAAGTTCAAGTTCAAGGGCAAAAATCAAGAACAAAAATCAAAATCAAGTTCAAATTCCAATGTCAAAAATTCCAAATTCCAACATCTAATTTCTATTTTCTTTTTCGGAACTCAGATTTAAGAAATTTAAAAAAATCTTTGCGCCTTTGTGTCTTTGTGGCAAAAAAGCAAAAAACTAGAGCGAATAGCTGGATTAAGCTCCTCTTACTTTGGACTAACCGCCACAACCATTTTTAACTGATTGCGATACGCGATATCCATTACGTAAACTACTTTTTCATGCGGTACTGATTTCTCGGCGCGCAACACTATTGCTTTATTTTCGTTAGTAGCCATTACTGCCAATAATTGGGTTTCCAATTGAGTTTCATCCACAGCGTCTTTATCTATAAAAAACTGTAAATCCTTATCAATACTCACGGAAACGCTTTTGTTACTATCCGTTTTTCCTTTCCCTTTTGGCAATACTAAATCTAATGCATTTGTGGTTACCATAGTAGAAGTAAGCATAAAGAATATCAACAACAAGAATACAATATCCGTCATAGACGACATGTTGAACTCTGTGGATACTTTATTTTTATCTTTTCCTAACTTCATTATACTGGCTCGTTTAGTAAATCAAGGAAATCAACTGCGTTTGCTTCCATTTGGTTCACCACTTTATTAGTTTTTACTACCAAGTGATTGTAACCAATATAAGCTATAATTCCAACGATTAATCCAACAACTGTTGTTGTCATAGCCGTATAAATTCCTTCTGCTAACGCACCCACTTCGATTTGTCCGCCACCACTAGCCATTTTGTGGAAAGCAAGAATCATACCCAAAACCGTACCCAAGAAACCAATCATGGGGCCAGCTCCAGAAATGGTAGCTAACATACTTGTATTTTTCTCTAATTTGTATAGTTCTAAGTTTCCAGCATTTTCGATAGCAGTGTTGATGTCTTCTAATGGTTTTCCAATACGTGAAATTCCTTTTTCAATTAATCTAGCTACAGGAGAATTGGTTTGCGCACACAACATTTTAGCTGAATCAATTTTGCCAGACATGATGTTCATCTTGATGTTATTCATAAAATTAACATCAATTTTACTAGCTTTATTTATGGCCATTAATCGCTCAAAATAAAGAAAAAGCGCCATGAAAAGCAAAATAAAAAGCACTAAAATAATGGCTTGACCACCAACGCCACCGCTGGTTAATAACTTCCAAATAGAAAGGGTTTGCTCCACTGGTTCGCTATCCGCTAACATTTGATTAGCAACTGCTAAACTATCAACTTGAAGAAATATACTCATAATTAGTTTTTATATAATAACGTAATTTACTAGTTAAAATTACATTTTAATTATTACAAAATGAAATCTCTTAAAAAAATAAACACTGCAGCTCCTGCTAAAAACCCTAACAATGCTAAACCACCAATTTTCTTTAAGTACCAGAAAAAGTCGATTTTTTCCATTCCCATTGCAACAACACCAGCAGCGGATCCAATAACTAAAATACTTCCTCCTGTTCCAGCTGCATAAGCAATAAAATGCCATTCAGGGGCATCAATACCCATTGAAAACATTCCAATACTTGCTGCAACTAAAGGCACATTATCAATAACTGCAGAACCTGCTCCTAAAAGTAAAACTACTAAATCAGAAAGAACAGTAGTTCCATGTTCAGTTCCTAACATTGGTACTCCTTTTTCTAAAACTCCTGCAAATTCATATAACATTCCTAAAGATTCTAAAGCAGCGACTGCCATTAAAATACCTAAGAAAAATAAAAGACTTGGCATCTCTATTTTAGACAATGACTTATGAACAGGGCTGTTATGCGAACTGATCTCTCCGTGTCCGACAGCAGCGGCAGCTATGCTAAATTCTTTATTACTTAAAAATTCAGCTACTGCAGCTATTACAGCTAATGACAACATCATACCTACATATGGAGGAAGATGAGTAACCGTTTTAAAAACCGGAACAAAAAGTATACCAGCCAAACCTAAATAAAACATTTTGGCACTATTTTTAGATTTTTGTTGTTCTTCAATTAATTCATTTTCTATGTATCCTTTAAATATTGAATTTCTAGAAGCAACTAGCACAGGAATTGCAAAACAAGCAATTGAAGGTAAAAGAACGTGAATTACTAATTGATAAGGCGTAACTTTATTAGCAATCCAAAGCATTGTTGTAGTTACATCACCAATAGGCGACCAAGCACCTCCTGCATTAGCTGCAATAACAATCAAACCAGCAAACCAAAGACGCATTTCTTTCTCTTTGATTATTTTTTGTAAAATAGTAATTAAAACAATAGTAGCGGTTAGGTTATCAATAATTGCTGATAATAGAAATGCTAAAGTGGTAAACAACCATAGTAAACGTACTTTACTTTTTGTTTTAATAAATGTTTTAATTGTAGAAAAACCATCAAAATAATCAATAATTTCAACGATAGTCATGGCTCCCATTAAGAAAAACAAAATCTCAGCAGTTTTTCCTAGATGGTGTAACAACACACCTTCTACATGATGGCTTTCTTTACCAATTCCTGGCACTATTTCAAAAACTTCTAAGTGATTTACTGCAATTAATGCCCACAAGATTGCCATCATCCCTAATGCAGGTATTAATTTATCAATTTTAACGCTATGCTCAAAAGCTATTCCTAAATAACCTAAAATGAAAACGGTTATAATAATTAATTCCATATTTTACTTTCTTTTATATTAGTTGTTTTAATGCTATTTCAAAAGCTCTTGCGCTAATATTTTTTTTATCAATGTTTGCATCATGAACATTTTGAATAGCGTTTTTGATTGTTGAAGAGGTGTCGAAAAAAATAGCTTCGTCAGTCATTTGTACTTTTTTCTCCATGAAATACGCAAAAACACGGGCCATTCCACAGTTAGCAATAAAATCAGGAATCAAACTTACTTTTGCATCGGTTGCTTCCATAATTGGACCAAAGAAAATTTCTTTATCAGCAAATGGTACATTAGCACCGCTTGAAATTACTTCTAAACCAGAAGCAATCATTTGATCTACTTGGTCTTTGGTTACCAATCTTGATGCTGCACAAGGAGCAAAAATTTGCGCTTCTATTGACCAAATTTTAGCATTAATTTCCTCGAAAGGAATCATATTTTCTGCTACCAATTTATTTCCGTCTTTATTTAGGAATAAATTAGTTATTTCTTCGAAAGTAAAACCATTTTCATTGATTAATCCACCATCTCTATCGATGATTCCCACTACTTTTGCTCCCATTTGAGCCAAATAAAAAGCAGCTGCAGAACCTACGTTACCAAATCCTTGCACTATGGCTTTCATTCCTTTTACATCACCTCCAAAAATAGAATAATAATGACGTACCGCTTCTGCAACGCCATAACCTGTAATCATATCTGCAACAGTATATTTGCGATTTACATCTGGAGAAAAATTTGGGTTTTCAATTACTTTAATTACACCCTGACGCAATTGACCAATTCGGTTAATTTTATCGGCTTCTGTGGGTCTAAAATGTCCGTTAAAAACACCTTCTTGCGGATGCCAAACACCACAATCTTCGGTCATTGGAATTACTTCGTGAATTTCATCCACATTTAAATCGCCTCCAGTACCATAATAGGTTTTTAACAACGGAGAAACAGCTTTATACCAACGTTCTAAAACCCCTTTTTTTCTTGGGTCATTAGGATCAAAGTTAATGCCCGATTTTGCTCCACCAATAGCTGGTCCAGAAACTGAAAATTTCACTTCCATAGTCTTAGCTAGTGACAAAACTTCGTTTTTATCTAATCCCTTTCGCATTCTTGTGCCACCACCAGCAGCGCCACCTCTTAATGAATTTATTACTGTCCAGCCTTCGGCTTCAGTTTCGGCGTCTTTCCAATTAAATACTATTTCTGGTTCTTTATTTTCAAATTTCTGAAGTAAATCTTTCATTCTGTTTTAGATCATTTTTTTGTTGCACAAATATACATATTCTTGCCAATTGCAATTTAAATAAAAAGTTAAATAGCTAAGGTTTAAAAATGATGCCCGAACAATGGTTTTTAGACGCTCCAGTAACACTACTCAAAACATTTATTTCGTTTCGTAAGCGCAATACTCCCAAAAAACCAAAAATCAAAGCTTCTTTAAATTCAATCACTTTAGTATCAGGAATTACAATTTCAATATTTGGTAGATAAAATTGCATTCTTTCCAATAAATATAAATGGTATGCTCCACCACCAGTTACTAGCAATTTTCCAGTTTTTTTTGGAAGTGCTTTAGCAATTTGAAAAGCAATATGCTCCACAAAAGTGTGTAAAATGCTATCCGTTTCAATTGTCGTTCGTTGAATAATTGGCAGAATATATTGGTTTACAAATTCCATTCCCAATGATTTTGGATACGATTTGGAATAAAAATCAACAGCATTTAACTCTTGAAATAACGCTTCATGAAATTTTCCAGATTTTGCAATTTTTCCAGCGTCATCGTATTCTAATCCTAAGATATTGGCATAGAAATTTAAAACCGTATTCACAGGAGAAATATCAAAGGCGATTCTTTTTCCATTTTCATTAAAAGAAACATTTGAAAACCCACCCAAATTCAAGCAATAATCGTATTCCTTAAATAATAATTCATCTCCAATTGGAACCAAAGGCGCTCCCTGACCACCCAAAGCCACATCTTGCACTCGAAAATCACAAACTACATTTTGATTTAAAAGTTGACTAAGCATTGGTAAATTTCCAATTTGCAGCGTAAATCCATTTTGCGGTTGATGTAAAATCGTGTGACCATGACTACAAATTGCATCAATAGCAATTAAATTATTTTTGGTAATAAAATCTGCAATTACTGTAGCTAATAAATGCGTATAACTACTATTTAATTCCACAATTTCATTGTTCGAAAAATTAATAGCATTTTTTAATTTATAAAGCCATTCATTATCGTATGAAACGGTTTCAGATTGTAAAATTTCAAACTCCCAATGGTTTGAATAATTGAATTTTATGTAAGCTAAATCAATTCCATCTAGCGATGTGCCTGACATAACTCCTATAACGTTGTAGTTTTCTTTAAACATGGGTTAAAATTACAAATTGTTATTGAAAATTTAATAATTAATAATTACTTTTGAGGAATAATTTTAAGAAAAACTCAAACTATTTATTCAAAGAATATGGATTTTAAATTAACCGAAGAGCATGTAATGATTCAGCAAGCTGCTAGAGATTTTGCTCAAACAGAATTACTACCAGGCGTAATAGAAAGAGACGAACATTCAATTTTTCCAACAGAGCAAGTGAAAATGATGGGAGAACTTGGATTTATGGGAATGATGGTCGACCCTAAATATGGTGGCGCTGGTTTAGATAGCTTATCGTATGTTTTAGCCATGGAAGAAATTGCTAAAGTAGATGCTTCAGCAGCGGTTATCATGTCGGTAAACAACTCATTAGTTTGTGCAGGATTAGAAAAATATGGTTCTGAAGAACAAAAAGTAAAATACTTAACACCACTTGCAAAAGGAGAAGTAATCGGAGCTTTCTGTTTGTCTGAGCCAGAAGCAGGTTCAGATGCAACCTCTCAAAAAACAACAGCAATTGATATGGGCGACCATTATTTGTTAAACGGAACAAAAAACTGGATTACAAACGGAGGAACAGCTTCTACTTATTTAGTAATTGCTCAAACCGACGCTTCAAAAGGACACAAAGGAATTAATGTTCTTATTGTAGAAAAAGGAATGCCAGGATTTGAAGTGGGTCCAAAAGAAAAGAAAATGGGAATTCGTGGTTCTGACACCCATACGTTATTATTCAATGATGTAAAAGTGCCAAAAGAAAACAGAATTGGAGAAGACGGTTTTGGTTTTGCTTTCGCCATGTCAACATTAAACGGAGGAAGAATTGGAATTGCCTCTCAAGCATTAGGAATTGCACAAGGCGCTTACGAATTAGCATTAAGATATTCACAAGAGCGTGTAGCATTTGGTAAACCTATATTCAACCACCAAGCAATTGCTTTCAAATTAGCGGATATGCATGTTAAAATCACGTGTGCTAGATTGTTAATTCACAAAGCAGCTACTGAAAAAGATAATGGAGAAGATATTGCACATTCAGGAGCTATGGCAAAATTATATGCTTCAGAAATTGCATTAGAAGTAGCAAACGAAGCCGTACAAATTCACGGTGGAAATGGTTACGTAAGCGAATACCACGTAGAAAGAATGATGCGTGACTCTAAAATCACACAGATTTACGAAGGAACTTCTGAAATTCAACGAATTGTAATTTCGAGAGGTTTAGTTAAAAAATAAGACCATTAGTTTAACAGAAATCCGGCTTCAAAAGAGTCGGATTTTTTTTTGGGCGTTCCTGTTTGCTTCGTGCCTTGCAATGACAGGTCGGGCTATCCGCACTCGCTTTTTATAAAAAACTTTTAGAAGTTTTTCATAAAAGAGCTCAAACAATGCTCCTATCCCTAACGCGGGAGTTGGTTTTCAGTTGAAAATTACTGCTATAACAGCTCTTATGGACGATTTATAGGTAACAAAAAAGCCCTATCAGTAAATGATAGGGCTTTTCAAAAGAAAGGCGGCGACATACTCTCCCACAGTTATGCAGTACCATCTGCGCTGTCGGGCTTAACTTCTCTGTTCGGAAAGGGAAGAGGTGAGCCCCGACGCAATAACCACCTTAAGTTTATAGTTGGTAGTTTATAGTTTTCAGTAAAGAGTGAACTCTAAACTCATAACTTTTAACTCCTAACTGCAGCTATGCTGCTAATATTTTAACATACTGAGATAAGTAAATATTTAGTAGAAAGTTGTCGTCTGCCGATTGCTCGGCAGACATTCTTGCAGATAAGCTTACGGGTTATTAGTACTACTCGACTATGACATTACTGCCTTTACATCTGTAGCCTATCAACGTGGTCATCTTCCACGACCCTTAAAAGAAATCTCATCTTGTGGTGGGTTTCGCGCTTATATGCTTTCAGCGCTTATCCCTTCCCGACGTAGCTACTCTGCAATGCTCCTGGCGGAACAACAGATACACCAGCGGTCAGTCCAATTCGGTCCTCTCGTACTAGAATCAGATCCACTCAAATTTCTAACGCCCGCAGTAGATAGAGACCGAACTGTCTCACGACGTTCTGAACCCAGCTCGCGTGCCACTTTAATGGGCGA
>Ga0209278_1001264_pt1 | contig 15772 bp, 14 predicted proteins | sample JI81BgreenDNA_FD_187504 | JGI IMG/M metagenome (GOLD analysis project Ga0209278, IMG submission 187504) | Wastewater effluent complex algal communities from Wisconsin, to seasonally profile nutrient transformation and Carbon sequestration -... | ecosystem: Engineered > WWTP > Effluent > Algae... | reverse complement strand
GTCGATCGCATCAAGGCACGCGCTCGCGCACTGGCCGGGGACGACGACATAGACCGGCACGGTCAGTTGCGGTGCGGGCGGGGCCGCATCGGTCTTGGCCGGAGGGTCGAAGTCAGGCTCGACAAACCACGTCTCGCCCTTGGCGATAGCGCTTTCGAACAAGGGCACGAACTGCGCGACGATGGCGGCGGTTTCCGCCTGACCCTGTTCCTTCAGCAGATCGACAAAGCCGCGCACCTCGGCAAGGTTGCCGGGGGTGGGCCGCCACCACACCTGTGTCTTGGCGGAGCGGGCTGCGGCGCGCAGGCCGACCGCGTCCTTGCCCCACAGGTGCTCGGCCACGCGGCGGCTCCAGAGCGATGATCCGCCGTTGTTGTAGCGCAAGTCCAGCACCACCGCCCGCGCGCTGCGCAGGCTATCGGCCTTGGCTGCGAGCGTCTCGAACAGCGCGTCATAGGCCGCCACGCCCGCATCGTCGGGCTGGAAATCGGGCATGGCGATCCAGTGGATGCCGGGCGCGCGTTCTTCGATCCCGATGGGGAGCAGATCGCCGTTGATCGATCCGTTGCGCCATTCGCGGTAATAATCCGGCACCGGGCTCCAGCTCAGGGTGCGGTCTTCGGTCTTGCCATCGAACACGAAACGGCAGGTCTGCGGCAGAGCGGCGAAGGGGTTGCCGTCGTCGATCAGCGCCAGCCGCGCCGAGGCCCACCATGCACCGGGGATGCTCGCCCCGTTGCGCCAGCCGAACACCCGGGTCTTGACGAGATCGGTGACAGGCGTGCCGTCGCAGCTTTCGATCCGGCTTCCCGCCAGCGGCCCGCCCTCTGCCGACTTGTAGACATACATCGCATCCCCGCGCCACGCCGCGACAAAGCCCGGCCAGCGGATAGTGGGGGCATAACCTTCCGGCAGCGTGGCATAGGCGCCCGCGTGCACATCGTTGAGCACCGCGGAAAAGCGATCGAGGCTCGCCTCGAAGCCGGCCGCGCTTGTCGCCTTGCCGGCATAGGCCAGCGCCTCGCTGCGCGCCTGTTCGAGCAGGGCGGGGAAGGCCGTGTTGGCGGGATCGTGCATCCCCGGATGATTGGCCTTGGTCTCGGCATAGAGCGCCTCGATGTCCTGCGCGGCGAGCGCGGCCCAATCGGGGGTTTCGGCGGCGAGCGGGGCGGCAAGCAGCGCGGCGGCGCAGATGGCGAAGTGCTTCACGGTGAACTCCATGCGGGTTTCGCAATATTCCTAATCACGCTGCCTGGTCTGCGCGAGAGGCAGATCGACGAACCGCACCCATTTTTTCCGTGCTGGAGCGGCGCGCGGCTTTTGCTAAGGGCCGTCCCCATGACGGCATTCAAGGAAGGCGATCCGACCACCATTGCGCGGCTCTATGGCCGCTCGGTCGGCAAGAAGCTGCGCACCTATCAGCAGGGGTTGGTCGACAACCTCCTGCCCCAGATCAGCGTGCCTGCCGAGGGCGCGGTGACGAGCGAGGCGCTGTTCGGAGACGCGCGCCCGCTCCATTTCGAGATCGGCTTCGGCGGGGGCGAGCATCTCGCCTACCGCGCCGATCTGCTGCCCGATCACGGCTTCATCGGGGCCGAACCCTTCGTCAATGGGGTGGCGCAGGCGCTGACCCATGTGGCCGACCAGAAGCTCGCCAATATCCGCCTGCATCATGGTGACGCCTTGGAGGTGCTCCAGCGCATCCCCGATGGCGCGCTGTCGATGCTCTATCTGCTCCACCCCGATCCCTGGCCCAAGGCCCGCCATGCCAAGCGGCGGATGATGAACGACGGCCCGGTGCGATTGTTCGCGCAGAAACTGAAGCCCGGCGGCGAATTCCGCTTCGGCACCGATCATGCGGTCTATCTGCGCCACGCGCTGATGGTGATGCAGCGCCACACCGACCTGTTCGAATGGGTGGTGGAGAAGCCGTCAGACTGGCAGGTGCGCCCCTCCGGCTGGCCCGAAACGCGCTACGAACACAAGGCGCGCACGGTCTATGGGCACGAGGTGTGGTATTTCCGGTTCCGGCGGAAATGATACAATTGCCTAGAGAGAAAAGTTCATTTTCCTCAAAGATCTAGGTTCGCCTTGGGCTCCGGCCTCTGCGCGGACAGAGGCAGAGCCTCTTCTCATTCTTGTCGCTCAGGGGGTCGATCCTGTCGACGCCGGCCTCCGTGCGCCATTCCAACACCAATCCGCGCGTAGCAGCGAATTGATAAGCAACTGTCATTGTGATGGAAAAGTGGCGCACCCGACAGGATTCGAACCTGTGACCTCTGCCTTCGGAGGGCAGCACGCTCTTGCAAGCTATTGAAACGGTTTGGAAAATTCAGGACATTTTTTCGGTCGCTTATGATTTGCTTATTTCCGGCCAACCCAAGTCACTCAACCCTGGGAAACGTCGACACAAATTTTCATAGACCTCTGCCTATTTGCTTACCTGCCCACGATGCCGCAGCTGCCCGTCTATCAGGCCGAGCAAAACCGCCGCCCGCACTTCTCAAACGCCGATTGGGAGAAGGTCAAAGCAGCTATGCCGGAGTTCGCACTGGCAGAAAGCGTGGCGACAAAGCGTGACAGGTTCATGCTCATCCAATGGATGATGGTCTTGTATCACACCGGATTGCGAATGGGCGAAGCGCGCGGACTGCGCTGGGAAGACATTCGGGCCATTTCTGATCCCGACAGTCCCGGCGTAATCCATGTGGCGCTCAACGTGTCAGGCAAGACCGGCAAGCGCACCACTGTTGCCAGTTCAGGCGAGGTGCGGCGCAATTTCGCAGCGATCTTGGAACTGCGGCGTGAGGACCTGCACAACCCTGCTTCCGACATTTATCTGCACAACGATGTCCCGGCGAGCAGTTTGGTATTCTGCCATCCCAACGGTGAACCCATCGGGTCATTCAAGAAGAGCTTCCTTGCGTTGCTCAAGATGGCGGACGTGACGCGCAGTGCCGACGGGAGAATGAGAACACCCTATTCCCTGCGCCACACCTACGCCACCGAGCGCCTCAATGCGGGCGTGCAGGAGTATCACCTCGCCAAGAACATGGGCACGTCGGTTGCCATGCTAGAAAAGCACTACGGCCACACCTCGACTGTCGGCAACATAAGGGAGCTGACCAAGCAGCGGCGCGGATCAGGGGCAGTCGTGGACTTGGAGTGGTTGGCTGCTTGAGAGGGCAGAGTCGCCGAAAATCAAGACACTTCGTAGAAGTGGACAGATCCAGATGCACTCTTCACCAGAGGCTTGATCCTGCGATGGCAGTGCGTTCTGATATGATCACCTTGCTCGATTCCGATAAACCTTCGACCGGTTTTAAGCGCGACGGCGGCTGTAGTGCCGGAGCCAAGAAAGCTATCCAAAACTAGATCGCCAGGGTTCGTCGCGATCTCAAGAATGCGTGTGATCAGCCCCTCCGGCTTCGGCGTGTCAAATACCTCAGCGTCGGGAAACATGCCGAGAAGCGCCTTCTTTGCCGTTTCTGTGGTACCGACGTCGTCTGCTTTCCACAGGGTATGTGGAGTTAAGCCTCCATTGATCTCACTAAGAAAGCGCTTCAATCTCGGAACAGCGCTTTGGTCTCTTCCGAACCAAATCCTGTTGTCGGCAATAAGCTCTTCGATCCGCTCTGCGCTATACATCCAGCATCTTCCGTTCGGGGGAGTGTGCCTTCGCCCGCCGGGGGCTACTATCGTGTAAAATTGGCTCTTCGTTGCGTGGCCTGCTTGCACGTTGAGCGAGATCGACTGCCACGGACCGCGAGGATCGCCGTCAGGATTTTTGTATCTACTCAGCACATCGTCGCCATAAGGTAAACGGTTTCTCGCCCCCTTGAAGCGCTTCAGTTCTTTAGCATAGACCAAGACGTACTCATGATTGTTTGAGAAAACTTTGCGATTTTCACGAGATTTACGGTGCTCCCATACAATCGTCGTGACAAAATTATCACGACCAAATATCGAGTCCATCGCAACTTTAAGGTAATGCATTTGATAATCATCGATGGAAACCCAAATGCTTCCATCTTCGGATAGAAGAGATTTCAACTTTTCAATATGATGAGAAATCTTTCTGATCCATACATGATGTCCATCGCGGTCATCATAATGATTGTAGGATTCCATATTATTGTAAGGCGGATCAATGTAGATACATTTCACTTTCCCAAACACACTTGTGCCAAGCGCATCAAGAGCCTGATCGTTTGATCCGTGAATCAACATTGAGCCATTCTTCGAATTACCAAGCCGAAGATCTATGCGCTCTACGAGTTCTTTCGATTTTTGGGGGCAATCCTGCTGAAGGACGGCGAATTTTCTACCCAAAACGTTTCCCCTCTATATGCACGTGCGACCCTAGGCTTCTTCAGCCGTCTCCGCTATGCCGCTGCTTACGGAAGGAACGAGACGGGAACAATATGGGTGTCGCTAGCTCAGCTCAAAGAGGGCTTTTTTCAACAGAAGATGCTCAGCGGGCTGGGGGCAATGAGGGCTGGCGCCCGATACACTACCTAGGAAGCAAGCTAAGGGCCCTTGATGCGTTAGATGCTGCGATTTCGAGCGTTGCTGGCCCCGGCGCCCATCTGTGCGACCTCTTTGCTGGGTCTGGAACGGTTGCGAACTACTTCGCCAGCTCAAGACGTGTTACGGCTGTTGATATCCAAGAGTATTCTCGGGTAATTTGCGATGCGCTGTTATGCCCTCCGCAGCCGTCCCCTTCTCGATTTCTTAAGGATGAACTATCCTCGCATTTCGCTAATTCTGCTGAGAGGGGGATCATTAAGGCCGCGGGACCACTTATAGAGCTCGAAAGCGAGGCAATGGCACGGGCCGCACGTGGCGACAGTCACTTGCTCGCCTCAATCATTGAAGCCGGATCGATACTTACCGTTCAACGGGAGGGTGTTTTACCCGAGATTGTTCGGGCTATGGACGACACAAAAGCTCAGCTTCGAGCGATGTCGGATGCGGAGGGAGTTAAGTCGATGGCTCTGCGTCACTTCGGCGGCACGTATTTCTCATTTAAACAAGCTGCAGAAATCGATGTGTTACTGGATTACGCCCATTCTGCTGAACCAGAAGCAAAATCAACTTTAATCGCTTCGGTGTTGAGTGTCGCAAGCGAGCTTGTCAACACAGTTGGCAAGCACTTCGCTCAGCCAATCCGCCCTCGTGACAAGAACGGAAAAGTCAAGCGAACACTATATAATCTTGTTGCGCGTGATCGAGACAAACCCGTCTGGTCAACCTATATGGATATGCTTGATAGGTATAGAATAACGGCGTGTGGCCGCTTTGAAAGTAGAGCTGTGCGCTCTGATTTCGCCGAATTCTTGAGATCACCTGATTTCGATGCCGATATCGTCTATGCAGATCCTCCCTACACGCGTGATCATTATAGTCGATTTTATCATGTGCTGGAAACATTCGCGCTCCGTGACGATCCTTCTATCTCATCTAACACGGCCCATGGGCGTACGGGGCCGAGCAGGGGCGTTTATCGGACTGATCGGCATCAATCACCGTTCTGCATTCGCTCAGAGGCACCTTCAGCATTTGATGAGCTGTTTAGATTGGTATCAGCGCGAGGCGTGCCGATGGTTCTGTCCTACTCCCCCTATGCCTCGGAAAAAAATGCGCACCCGCGCGTGATGACTATGGATGCCGTCACAAAGCTTGCCCGAGCCCACTTCTCAAAGGTTGATGTGACTTCCATTGGGACCTTCTTCCACAGTCGCCTAAATCGGGCTGATCTAAATAAGGATATCTCATATGAAGCCGAATTCCTGGTGACCTGCATTCCTTGACGGCTTAAACTGGGCATGCGTCCCACATTCCGTTTAACGTGGCCCAGTCAATTACGATTCGCTTTAGTTCGCGCGCGGGACCCGCGTAGGACATAGCCAACCCTGCATCGAGCGTAGCGTGGCCGAGGTCACCGGGCAAAAAGACACGGTAGCGAAACCTTTTTGCGCCTATTTTCCGAAAAACACCAATCGGTCTTCCGGTCGACGGATATGGAATGCCAGTGACAGACGTTAACTCCATTCGATAGTTGTGGCTTTTTACGTGCACGACTTTTGTAGGAACTGATGAGCCTTGGTTGCCGTTCACTGCCACCGGATAGAGATCGATTACGTCATTCCCGGTAGGATTTACACCGAAGTAGCTCTGCATCAGTGCGTAAGGGAAATTTGCTTGCTTCCAGCGCGGCCCCGCGCCGATTTGGGCAACTAGGTACTCCAGTCCTCCAGCCCCTTGCGGAGCGGCAGTACCCGCACCGAGCCCCGCAGCGGCAATCCCTACAGCGTTGGCAGCCCCCTGTTGAATCGTGTTCAACGAGGGAAAACTGACAAGGGGCTTCAATTTCATCCTTACCGGGGGCTGCGGGCCGCCAGAAGCGCCATTAGTTCCCGCGCCAGGCGGCTGGCTAGCAACCGCGAGTATTCCGTCATTGACCAACTGCTGGGTGCTGGCTGGACCGGAGATCAAGGTGACGCCGGTTTTCGCGCCATGAAACCACTCGTCAATGCTGGCTGCTATCTGATCCAGTACCGCGGTCTGGTCGCCATCCCTCGTGTCGAGCAAAAAACCGGCTTCGATGTTAGTCCCATTGACCCCGGCTGGCGTGACGTTTGCAGACCCAACGTATGCAAGTTGGCTTCCATCGGTTCTAGTCAGATGGATCACCTTAGGATGAAAGAGCCCGCCGACGCAGCTAATGACACAAAGCTCGGCGTTGGGACGAGGGCAACCTATAAGATTGTAGGCCGCATCTATGTCTGCCTTTACGGTAGCTTTCTCATTCGCTCCAACCGCTAGTCTAATTGGAAGATCACTTTGGACCAAGTGATCTATCGGCGCTTTAAGTGCACCCAGTCCATTGATGGTGAAGTAGCCGGTTTTTATCCTAAGATAAGCCTGCTCTGTTGGAACTTCCAGATTTAGCCAGTGGCCGAGCGCACTTGCAGTAGCGCGATCTGAACTGTCTAAGTATCTCAATGCGCCCCCCAAAACCTACCAAAACCGACGGAAGGGTACCTCAACTTTGACAGCGAAGACAAGGTATGTGGGCTCACATCTAACCCACTCACAATCAGTCGTGTCCCACGACCACTCACCACGAGACTAAGCCCGCCTCAACCTTGAGACACTCAATCTCCCCGTCCCGGCACCGTCGGGCACCGCAACAGCACCATGCAGGCACAGTGCAGCAGCGCGAAAACCCGCTTATGATCCGTGGATGGGGAAATTGAGGCTGCGAGCGCTTTTGTCGAGGGCGTAAGCCCTTGAGACAAAGCGCGAAGCGGTGGCGCACCCGACAGGATTCGAACCTGTGACCTCTGCCTTCGGAGGGCGGGAGTGGGCATTTTCCCGCAGTTTCCGGCCCTTTCCTCCCGTTCTCTACAGTTCGGGTTTTCCTCGCTTTTTCTTCTATCCTCTGTCATTCTGCCACCCTGAAATTCCGATGCGGTGCTGACTCGGTGCTGACTCGGTGCTGATTTTGGAGGCGAGCGAATGGCGGGCTGCAACGGAACAGAGCGGATAACTAAGCGGCTGGTGGATGCGGCCCAGCCGGGCGATCGGCTTTACCGGGTGTGGGATGCCGAGCTTAAGGGCTTCGGCCTCAAGGTAACGCCAGCCGGGGCCAAGACATACATTGCCAGTTATCGGGCGGGCACTGGCCGAGCTGCACCCCAGCGCGAATACACGCTGGGGCGGCATGGGGTGCTGACACCGGAACAGGCCCGCGAACAGGCCCGCAAGGTGCTGAGTGAGGCGCGGCTGGGCGGCGATCCGCAGGGCGAGCGCAAGCGGCTTAGGGGCGAGCGCACCGTGGCCCAGCTCTGTGACCTCTACCTTGAGGAAGGGGCGAGCGGAAAGAAGGCCACCACTCTGGCGACCGATCGCTACAGGATAGAGGCCCACATCAAGCCTCTGCTGGGCAAAAGGCCGCTTTCCTCTGTCACGGCTGGCGACGTGGAACGGTTCATGCGGGACGTTGCAGCGGGCAAAACTGCGGTGAAGCGGGAGCGGCTGGGGCCGCGCGCCTTCACCCAGCCGCGCGGGGGCAAGGGAACCGCCAGCCGCACCGTGGGCCTGCTGGGTGGGATTTTCGCCTTTGCCGTGCGCCACAAGCTGCGGCCCGATAATCCGGTGCATGGGGTGGCCCGCTACAAGGATGGGCGATCGGAGCGGTTCCTATCAGCGCAAGAGCTGGCCAAGCTGGGCGAGGCTATCGCGGCGGCTGAGGCCGAGGGCCGGAACGGCCTGGGGCTTGCCGTGATCCGGCTGCTGGTGACGACTGGCGCGCGCAAGGGCGAGATAGAGGCGCTGCGCTGGGATGAAGTGGATTTCGAGCGATCGGCGCTGCGGCTGCGGGACAGCAAGACAGGGGCCAAGGTGGTGGCGATCGGCGCGCCCGCTCTGGCGCTGCTGGCCGAGCTGGCCGAGCGCGCCAAGGCCGAGCGGCTGGCGGCGGAAGCCGTGGCCAAGGCTGAGGGCCAGCTATTGCCGCCGCCCTCGCCCTATGTCTTTCCGGCCAGCCGAGGCGCTGCCCTGCACTGGACGGGGACAAAGAAGGTTTGGGAGGAAGTGCGGGCTAAGGCCGGGCTGGCCGATGTGCGGCTGCATGACTTGCGGCACACCTATGCATCGCTGGCGGTGGGCGCGGCTGGTGGCGGGCAATCGCTGGCGGTGATCGGGAAGCTGCTGGGGCACAAGGACGTTCGGACGACTGCCCGCTATGCGCACCTTGCCGATGATCCGGTGAAACAGGCGGCGGACAGGATTGCAGCGGCGGCGGCGGCTGGGCTGTCTGGCAAGGCGGGCGAGGTGGTGAGCCTCGCCACCGCCAAGCAAGGCCGCAAGGCATGACGCGCGCGGGGGAGAGGGTGAAGGGGGCCACAAGCGCGCGGCCCTTCGGAGGCAGGCAAGGAAGTGGGGCCGCCCTTTGGCCCGCTTCGGGCCGAGCTGGTGCCGATCCGAGGGGATCGCAGCGCCCAGCCGGGCAGAGGAAGGGCGATCAGGCCAGAGGCGGGGGGGTGGTCGAAAGTCTAAGGGCGGCATGGCCGGAAAACCGCCGTTCATCCCATTGGCAGATTTTTTCTCTTTCCCGCCGAATTTCCGAACGCCAAGCCTTGCTGACTGCAACGCCTTCCATGAAGGGGCAAGCCGGTGCGCCGCAATCCAACGGGATGCGGCGCGGGCGGGGCTATTTCTTTCCTCCCGCAGAGCTGCACCGGCAAGGCGGGCGGAAAGTGGTGGGAACAGAGGGAACAATGAGAACACCTCATCAATCGGCCCAGCTTCCCGCCGATCTGGCGGCTGGGAGCTGTTCCCACTCGCCCGCGCGCCAAGTGGGAACAGCGGGAACAGGAAAGCGCGCGGGCGCGAGGCAGGAAATTCGCGCGCTTGTGGTCTCCCCTGCCCGCGCCCTGCCCGGCTGGGAGGGTTGCTATGTCTCCTGAGGCCGAGGCGGTGGCGCGGGTGGCCGAATACCGGCAACGAGCGCGGCTGGGCGAATGGGTGGCCTATTCCACCGGCCCGATTGATCGCCGGAACCCGGTGGCGGCGCTGGTGCGCGGCTGGGAGGCGCAAGGGCTGGTGGAGCTGCGGGAGGAAGCCGGGCCAGAGGGCCAACGGTGGCAGCAATTCCGCCGCCTTGAGGCCGATTTCCCGCCCGGCTGGCATGATGTGCCGGAACCGCTGGCCCAGCCGCCCAGCAAGCGCGATCCTGAGGCGGTGGGAATCGAATGGATGGCCCACTGGGCTGGCCAAGGGGATGAGCTGCCCGAATGGCTGCGCTATGCCGCCAGCCACTACCGGCAACACCTCTACCGGCTGGCCGAGGCGGTGCGATCCGGCAAGCTGCCTTCGGACGCTGAGGCGCGGCTGGCCGAGGCGGGGCTGGTGCTGCTGACATTCGAGCAAATGCTCGATCCTGCCCCAGCCGATGCCTTCCCTACCTCTAAGCGGCTGGCGGTGGTGGGGCGGGAAATAACCGACGCAGAGAGGGCGCGGGACATTGTAGCCGGGCGGAAGCCGCGCCGGGAGCGGATGACTATGGAGCGGGCGCGGGCCGAGCATAGGGCGGCGGCCAGTGTGGAGCGGATAAGGGCCGAGGGCGGCCACCGCCTTGCTGCGATCAAGGATGCTGCGGCCCAGCATCATGTGGCCCAAGGTGGTTTGGGGGCGCGGCTGGCCGATCGGGCGCGCTTGCGGGACAGGCCCGCCGCTCTGGCACTGGCCGAGGCGGGAGAGCTTGCGGGGGCGCTGCAACAAGGCGGCTTGCTACAGGCCACCGCCCTGGGGCTTGCCTCAGAGCTGACGGGCTTTACCCCAGCGGACATTCGCAAGGCGTTGAAAGGCCGGTAAATCCTGAAAAATCCGAGCTTCGGCGCGAATATTCTGCATCCCGATAATTGATGCGACACCTCGTTTCCTGCCTATTCATCGCGGCCTCTCAAGCAATTGGAGGCCATGAATGGAAACGCAATCTCTCTACATGAAAACCGATGAGGCGGCCCGGTATCTCGGCCTTTCCTCATCCCTACTCAACAAGCTGCGGCTGACGGGCGGCGGGCCGGTGTTTGTCCGGCTGGCGGGCCGAGCGATTCGCTACCGGCGCGCCGATCTCGATGCATGGGCGAACGCCTCGGCCATGGCTTCGACCTCGCAAGCGCCGGGCGATGCCGGGGCGGTGCAATGAGCGGCGGGGTGGAGCGCACCAGCCGGGTGGATTTCGCCCGCGTCAATAGCGCTGCCCTCAGCGCCGCCGATGCGGTGGTGCGGGGCTTGCTGCCCGATGGCCGCCGCGAGGGCCATGAATGGGTGGCCCGCAATCCGCACCGGCCCGATAGGCGGCTGGGGAGCTTCAAGGTGAACCTCTCCACCGGCAAATGGGCCGATTTCGCCACTGGTGACAGCGGCGGCGACCTTGTGGCGCTGGCCGCCTTTGTCGCGGGCCTGCCCCAGCGGGAGGCCGCTATCAGGCTGGCCGAGAGCATGGGAGTAAGCCCATGGGAATGAGCGAAGCCGAGCGGGCCGCGATGGAAGCTGAGGGCCGCCAGCGGGCATGGGAAGGGCTGGCCGAATTGCCCGGCCCTCGCACCGCTGCGGCCTTGCGCGAGCTGCTGGGCCTCACGCCCAGCCGGGCGGCAATTCTGGCGGGCTTGCCTGAAAGCGCGGTGCTCGATTTCGAGCGCACCGCGCCGGATGGCTTCGCCAGCCATGCGATCGCGCGCCAATTGCACCGGGCCTATTCGGAGCTGGGCGGCGGCTGGGACGCGCCCGATCTTCACGACGGAGCCTATTGCGTCACTGTGGCGACCTCACCGGGGGCGGGCGATCGGGAGGCGATCAAGGCGGCCCTTGCCCTCATGGGCTGGCGCGCCCGATCGCAGCGCCGCCGCGTGGGCCTTGAGACACTGGCAAGGCGGGTGGCCGGGCGGCTGGCCATTCCGTTGCCTCAGGTGCGGGCCGAGCTGGCTGGGCCTGTGAGGCTTTCCGATCGGGTGCGGGCTGAGGCTTTCCGTCAACTGGGTGAAACGCGCGGGTGCGCGGGGGCATATTTCCGGCCGGCGGATGCTGGCGGCTGGCGAATGGTGGGCGCTGACAAGGCGGGGTGCTGGTGGTGACGGACAAGAAAAAGGATCCGTTCGGCGCGGTGGCCGATGCGGTGGCGGCTGGTGGTGGCAAGGGCCAGAGCGCCAAGGGCAAGGGTGCAAAGGCCGGAGCTGGCGGGGAATGGGTGGCACCTGTTCCCGATGACGCGCCCCAGCCTAAGCGGCCCAGCGCTACCATGGGCCAGCCGGGCGAGGTGTGGGCCTATCGGGATGCCGATGGCCGGGTGCTGGCCTATGTTGCCCGCTTCGATAAGGCCGAGGGTGCCAAGGATTTGCGCCCGCGCACGCTCTGGCGGGAAGGGGGCAAGCTGGTGTGGAAGTGGCAAGCGCCGCCGCTGCCTCGCCCGCTCTACCGGCTTGACGCTCTGGCCGCTGCCCCAGCCGCGCCGGTGCTGCTGGTGGAAGGCGAGAAAACCGCAGATGCCGCCGCAAAGCTGTTTCCGGCCTTTGTCTCGATGACTTGGCCGGGTGGCAGCAAGGCGGCGGGCAAGGCCGATTGGAAGCCGCTGGCCGGGCGGCGGGTGGTGATCCTGCCCGATGCCGATGCGCCGGGGGTGCAAGCGGCGGCTGAGGTGGCCGAGGCGGCCCGATCGGCTGGGGCTGAGGGTGTGGCAATCGTCACGCTGCCCGATGGCTTGCCGATCGGCTGGGATTGCGCCGATCGCTTCCCTGCTGCCTTTAGCCGGGAAGCTCTTGCCGATCTGCTGGCCGGTGCGCTGGCCGAGGCTAGCCGGGGCGCGGTGAAGTTGCCCTACGGCTTCACGCTTGGCGCGGACGGGCTGTTCTTTACGGAACGCAAGGGCGAGAGCGAACACGATTTGCGGCTGGCCGATGGCTTCGAGGTGCTGGGCCTCGCCCGCAATTCGGACGGGGGCGATTGGGCGGTGCTGGTGCGGTTCTGCGACCTTGACGGGCGGCGCAAGGAACTGGTTATCCCGCGCGCCCGGCTGGCCTCAGAGGCCGCAGCGGTGCGGGCCGAGCTGGCGGCGGAAGGGCTGTTTATCAGCCCCAGCCGAGGGAAGGCCGATCGCTTCGCTGCCTTTCTGGCCGAGGTGGGCCATTCATGCCGGTGGACGTTGGCCCAGCGGACGGGCTGGGTTGATGGCCAGCGGTTCGCCCTGCCCGGTGATGTGATCGCCAGCGGCGACGGGGAACCCGTCTATTTCACCGGCAACGCCGATGCGCTGCACTATCGCAAGCGCGGCACGATAGAGGGCTGGCAGGCCGGAATTGCCAGCCGGGCGATCGGGAACCGGCTGCTGGTTTTCGCCCTGGGGCTTGCCTTTGTGGGGCCGATCATGCGGGCGCTGGCCCTTGAGGGCGGCGGCTTCCACTTTCGCGGCGCGTCATCATCCGGGAAAACTACGCTGGCCACCTCTGCGGGATCGGTATGGGGCGGCGGCGGCCCGCTGGGCTTCGCTTCGAGCTGGCGGGCTACCGGCAACGCTCTTGAGGGTGTGGCCTTCGGCCATTCCGAAACGGCCTTGATCCTTGATGAGCTGGCGCTGGTTGACCCAGCCGAGGCGGGCAACGCTGCTTATGCGCTTGCCACCGGGCAGGGGAAGGCCCGCGCCAAGCAAGACGGGGCGCTGAGGAAGCGGGCAGAGTGGCGCGTCATGGTGCTATCTACCGGGGAGATTGGGCTGGCCGATCATATGCGATCGGCGCGGCTGGCCCAGCGCACCATGGCCGGGCAGGAATTGCGGCTGATTGACCTTGCCGCCGATGCGGGCGCGGGCATGGGCGCATTTGAACAGCTCCATGGTGCGGCTGGTGCGGCTGAATTTGCCGATGCGATCAAGGAAGCGGCGGCCAAGGACTATGGCCTAGCCGGGCCGCTGTTTGTGCGCCGGATGATCGCGCGGGGCCAGCCGAGCGGGGCAAGGGCGCGGGAGCTGCTGGCCGATTTCGTGGCCGAGGCGCGGCGCGGTGGTGACAGTGGGCAAATTCACCGGGCGGCGCTGCGCTTCGGCGCGGTGGCGGCGGCGGGCGAGCTGGCGACAGAGCTGGGGGTTTTGCCGTGGCCAGCCGGAACCGCAAAGGCGGCGGCCCTCTGGCTGTTCGGGCGCTGGGCCGAGGGCTTCGGGCGCACCGGGCTGATGGAGGAAAGGCAAGTCATCATCGCGGTGCGCAATGCGATCCAGCAAAATCAGGCCCGCTTTGGCACTGTCACGGCGCGGCTGACCGATGATGAGGAAAGCGGCCCCAGCCCGCGCGCTGGTGAGGCGCGTTCGCTGGTGACGCTGGGCTATTCCCACGCGATCGACATGGAACCCGTCTACCTCTTGCACGCTGCGGGCTGGGATGAGGTGCTGAAAGGCTTTGATCGCAAGTTTGCGGCCAAGGCGCTGGCCGATGCCGGATACCTTTGGACAGACACCGGGAACCGCCACAAGAAAAAGGTGCGGCTGGCCGGGAACAAGCCGCAGCCGTTCTATGTCATCCGCGCCAGCATCCTTGAGTATGATGAGGAAGCGGGGCCGGAAACCGATGCCGAGGCGGATAGCGCCAGCCGGGCCGAGTGGCCGAGCGCCACATGGGGGGATGATTGGATGCCGGGCGATGACTAGGCTTGATGAGCTGACCGGCCCGCCAATCGTGGGGCAGACGTATAGCGTCCCCACTGTCCGCTATGGGTGGGCGGGCCGCGAATTTGTCTGGCCGGTCTTAACCCCTCTCCACACCGATCCCGAGCTTGGCTTTGATGTGCCTCACTGGCAGGTTGATGGCCGGTTCACGACGCGAGAAATGGACGCGCACGCCTTTGCCTATGTGATGGCCAACGCCCCGAGCGATCATTACGAGAGCAGCGGCAAGCCGATTGCCTATCAGGCTGCGGATTGTGCCTCCACGATTGCCCTTATCGAACAGCCGGGGTTGCCCATGCCCACCATGGCGACTTGGCGGCCCATGCGATGCCAGCGCCGGGAAATTAAGCGGATTTGGCGCTGCGGTGAGACGATCGCCAGAATTGAGGCCCATTGCGGCGACAACCGCGCGATCCGCTTGAATGGCAGGCTGCTATGCCCGCACAAGGGTGCAGACCTAACCGCGATCCCGGTGGACGCTGACGGCTTCGCGCGCTGCCCGATGCATCAACTGCGGGTGAGGGTGGCGGGAGACGACTAGGATTGACGGCCAGCCCGGCAAGGGGCCATGATCGGGGCGGGCCGGAACGCTGCGGGAACAGCGCCCGGCCCTGACCGCAACAACCTGAGTGGAGGTTATCATGGCTGAGGGTGAATTAAGCGCCGCTCCCCTGCCTCGCAATGTCAGCGAAAGGGATCTGGAATTTTGGCAGCTCCACGCCGTTTGGAAGCTGGCCGAGCTTGACGGGGGGCCAGCCGAGCGGGAGCTGGCCTTTCGGGATTTGATGCTGGCCGCCGCTTCGAGCGCCAGCGCGGTGGCCTGCAAGGTGGCCGCTTTGCGCACCTTCCCGCCCAGCAAAGCCGCTGAGGAATTGCGGCCCGGCATGACCCCTCTGGACTTGATCGGCTGGGATTTGGGCCGCGCCTCTCAATTCGAATTGGGCTGGCGCTGAAGCTTGCCGCTGTTCCCACTGGCCGAGCTGGTGGGAACAGCTCCCAATTGGTGCGGGAACAGCGAAAGCGCCGGATTTCTGCGGCCTTGGCTGGCCGGTTCCCGCTGTTCCCGCTGTTCCCGGCATTTTCGCAGATAGTCGCACCATCGCGGCCCAGCGCGGGCCGATCGGGCCGGATTTCGTGCGGGTTGCGGCGCGGCGATTTTGGCGCTGCATTTTCCGCCCGGTGCTGACTTGGTGCTGACTCGCCTTTGGGCGGCTGGCGGGAAGCGGCAACTAAGTGCCTGTAAAAGCTGGCGCACCCGACAGGATTCGAACCTGTGACCTCTGCCTTCGGAGGGCAGCGCTCTATCCAGCTGAGCTACGGGTGCTGATGCCGCGGTGGGGCGGCATTGTTGCGTGCGGGGCGGCGCTTAGCAAGTGGGGCGGGGCGGCGCTACAGTTTTTGTGCCGGGGCGGAGCACCGCAGCCCTCGCGGGCACGGGCTTAACCTCTCGGCAAGGATGCGCCCATAGGCTCCACGCCATGGCAACGCTCCCGCCCGAGACGATTCTCCCGCCCGCCGCGCAGGCCGCAGATGCTGCGCCCGAAGTGCTGG
>Ga0209278_1001263_pt1 | contig 15780 bp, 12 predicted proteins | sample JI81BgreenDNA_FD_187504 | JGI IMG/M metagenome (GOLD analysis project Ga0209278, IMG submission 187504) | Wastewater effluent complex algal communities from Wisconsin, to seasonally profile nutrient transformation and Carbon sequestration -... | ecosystem: Engineered > WWTP > Effluent > Algae... | reverse complement strand
CGGCTGCTCGCCGCCGCATCGGGACCGGCGCTCGACGTGACCAGCCCCGAAGGCCGCCAGCGCACCTTCATGATGATGCGCTGCGCACTCGACGAGGACCTGATCACCAACTGGGTGCAGGCCAGCTATTTCGGCGTGGTCGAGGATCAGATGACGCCGCTGTTCGGCGTCTCCTCCGCCGTGTTTTCGCGCACCCGGCGGCTGGACGATGGCTCCTATCGCTCGGTGAGCTTCGAGCTTGCCTGGTTTACCGATCCGGCGACCGGCAAGGCGATGGACACATTCCGCAATCCCTATACCAATCAGGACTGCACGGTGCCCAGCGGCGGCTTCCAGCCCTCGGCTTCGATCTTCGGGCGGGACCTGTCCTTCCATCTTCCCAAACCCATTCCGGGCCTCACCATCGAGCATGATGTGCTGCCCTTTGTCGTGCGCGGCGACGATGTGTGGGTGAGCGAGCAGATGCGCTCTGCCGCGATGTTCCCGGGCGCGAGCAAGCCCTTCCGCTATTCGGACAACACCGTGCTGCACGCGCGCAAGGGTGATCTGATGAAGCCGGGCGCAACGCGGGTCACCTCGGAGGTCAGCTATACCAATGTCGTGTCATGGCGGCCGTGGCTGGGCATGGGCGACCGCCCTGGCCACCTCACCGCCAGCGGCATCGGCCGCCAGAATGCGCATCCGGACTCGCTGCCGCCAGCCTGGCTGGAGGCGACCGCCGCGCGCAAGCCCGAGGTGCTGAAGGACCCGGCGGCCATCCTCGCACCGCTCTGGGACGCATAAGCCCGATCTAGCGGCGCATCGCCTTGATGCGCCGGGCGACATTCGCCTGTATGTCGGCGTAGAACAGCCCGTACTCGTGATAGTGCAGGCTGCCGCCGGGCAACGGTTTCAGTTCCAGCGCGGGGTCGGCATCGACCACCAGAAAGCCGCTGTCGCATTTTGCGGCGACCTTGCCCGCCACCAGCGCGCGCACCGGGCCCATGCCGGGATCGCCCGGCGCTGCACCCTTCGATGCGGTGCGTGGCGCGGCGGGCCTGGACATCGCAAAGGTCAGCGGATTGACGCAGAGCGACTGCTTGCCCTCCTCGGTGCCATGGACATGCGCGAAACGAGCGCCCGCAAAGCCGCCGAGCAGCTTGAGATCGGCCTCGGGCGTCACCGCATTCCAGGCGAGCACGCAACCGGTGCGCACCGGCGTATCGCAGGGCTTCAATGTGCGGTAGCGGCGACCGAAAGTGCCGAGCGAAAAGTCGATGCCGATGGCATAGGCGGCGACCATGCGCTTTTGCAGCGGGGTGCCGTCGATCCGGTCGGCGAGCAGCCGCATCAGCATCTCGCCGCCCTGGCTGTGGCCTGCCAGGATGAACGGGCGGCCCTGGTTGCGGCTCGCCTGCCACTGGTCGAAAGCGCGCAGCACGTCGGAATAGGCGAGCGCATAGGCCTTGCCGCCATCGCCTTCCATGAACCGGTCGCGCGTCGCCAGGAACGAGGCCTGGCGATAGCGCGGCGCAAAGATGTTGCAGCAGGCGTTGAACACCGCCGCCTGGCGCGCGATGACGCTGGCATCGGTCCAGTCGTTCAACCGCTGGTCCGCAGGGTCGGCATTCCAGCGGTCGGGCGTGCGGAAGGTGGTGGGGTGGACGTAGAACACATCGACGCCGTGCACCTTCCCGTCGGCCTTGCGCCCTTGCGGCACCGTATCGGCCGGGCCGGGCACGCCGGGCAGCGCAGCCCAGGCGCTGTCCGCAGCATAATCGGGCGCTGGCGCAGGGGTCTGGCTATCGAACGCGGGCGGCGAGGGAGGTGGGGTGGCAACCTGGCCCCCCTGTGCGAGCGCCGTCGTCGCGGCCAGCAAGGCCCAGGCGGTGATTGCGGTTGCTGTCCTGGCCATGGTGTTCATCCCGTTCTTTCCGTTTGCGCCGCATGCTTGCCGAATATCGCGAGCCATGCCAGCCTGTGCCGACTTTATCCGCCTGGCGGAGGGTGTCCGCCTGCATCTGGCCCGGCAGCAGGGGCGATGATGAGATGAACGCATGACGTACGGCCCGACCCGACGCAGCCTGATCGGCTCTGCCCTTGCTCTGGGCGCGCTCGCGCGCTGGCCGGTGGCGGCAAGCGTGCCGGTTGCCAAGGTGCTGGACATCGCCTTGCCGAGCGGGCGCATATGCCGCACCTGGCTCTACGAACCCCAGGGCAGGGCGGTGGGCAGCATCTTTTTCGGCCATGGCGCGGCCTCTGCCCCCTGGAAATACGAGGCGCTGTTCGGCCCCTGGATGCGCGCCGGATACCGGGTGCTCGCGCCGCTGCATGTCGATTCCACCGACCACCCCGACCGCGCCAGCTTTGCCGGGCTGGCGAGCTGGGCTGCGCGGATCGAGGATATGCGCGGCGTCACCGCGACGATCGCGCACCAGCATTATGTCGCCGCCGGGCACAGCTATGGCGCGATGGCAGCGCTGGCGCTGGGTGGGGCAAAGCCGCTGCTGCCCGAGGGCGTGGCCGGGCCGATGGCCGATCCGCGCGCCAGCATGGTGCTCGCCTTCTCGCCGCCCGGGGCGATGCCGCCGCTGATCGAAGCCGCAGGCTATGCGGGGCTTGCCGTGCCGGCGCTGATCCAGACCGGCACGGCGGACATTCCGCCGGGTGCGCCGGGCTGGGAGGGGCATCTGCTCGCCTATGAGGCGGCGGCGACAGGGGGTGACCGGTTCGCGTTGGTGCTCGACGGGGTCGACCATTATTTCGGCGGGGCGATCTGCCGCCCGGAACTGCCGGGGCCAAAGCAGCTCTCGCAGCTCGATCGTGCAGCGTCGCTGTCGGTGCAGATGCTCAAGGGCTGGGGACAGGGGAGCGCGGCGGCGCGCAAGTCTGTCATCGCGCGCGTCGGCACGCGGCCCGGCGAACGGCTGATGCGGCGTTAGTTGACCGCGATATCCGCAATCGTCGCACGATAGCTCTCGTCGCTTTCCTGCGCAGCGGCTTCGTTCGCTTCCTTGCGCGCCAGATAGAACAATCGGTCGAGAAAGTCCTGCCGATAGGCCTCGCGCGCCTGCAGCGCCTCGTCGTCGAGCGTCAGCGCATCTATGCCTTCGGCCAGATTGATGCCGTGCAGCTTGGCAACCCGCTCCTGCGCGTCCATGCGGTCGCGCAGCATGCAGACTTCACCTGCCAGCACCATGACCATCGACATCAGCTGGTCGATGCCCGGTTCGGCATAGAATTGCGGGCGCTTGCCCTTGGCGTCCTTGATGACATGCGGGCGATCGGCAGCTTCGGTCATGGCTCTGTTCCTTGTCTCAGGCCGCTGCGGCCAGATCGACGGGCTTTTGCGCGATCAGCACTTCCCAGCCGCCACCCGGGGCATATTCGCCCGCGGTGAATTCGCGGTCGGCCACGCTTTCGGTCGCGTCGGCGGCATAGCCTGCGCCCATGAATTCCATGATCGCCATCGGCGCGGTCGTGAAGCGCGCTTCGCCCTTCGGAAAACCGGCGGCCTCTGACAGCGCGATCTGGTCCATGTCGCGCATCGCGCCCCAGAACGGCTCGTTATTGTACCAGGTCTCGTTGTCGAGGATGAACTGGGTGAACGGGTCCATCAGGTCGAACGGCGGCAGATCGGCATGGATCATCAGCCCGCCGGGCGACAGCAGCCGGTGGGCTTCCTTGAAGATGCGCGGCATCGCCTTGCCGCTGGTCTCGTGCAGCAGGATATGGCTGACGACGAGGTCGAAATGACCATCGGGAAAGCTGGTCTCTTCCGCGTTCATCTGCGCGAAATTGACCTCGTGCCCCAGGGCGGCTGCGCGGGCATGCGCATAACGGATGCACGGCCCGCCGACATCGATGCCCCAGACTTCGGCTTCCGGGAAATATTCCTTGTAGGGCAAAGTCGAGTGGCCGACGGTGCAGCCCATGTCGAGGATGTGGCGGGGGCGGAAGTCCGGCATGTTGCGCTGGATATAGTTGCACACCGAACGGCCCATGTCGTCGTTATGCGGCCCGCCATAGCCCATCGAATAGAGGAACACGCCGCGATCGTAGAGCACGCCGACCGAGACGTCGTCTTCGCAGACCTCGCTGGCATAGCCGCCGGGCATGCAATGGATATCGAGCGCGGTGACATAGCGCGGGGGCACGAAGCCTTCAGGGATGACCAGCTGCGCCTTGCTCGCGGCGCTCAGTGCCTTGGCCTTCTCGATCAGCTCGGGCAGCTCGCGTTCGACCGACAGGTTGGTCGATTCCCACAGCAGCTCCTGCGCAATGCGGTTGATGCTGGCATAGAGCTGGAAATAGGGATCGCCGACCATCGCCTTGCGGATATCGCGGCGATCGGCAGGCGCGCGGCCCTCTTCGCGCTCGAACGCCCTGGCGGCGCGGGTCTGGTAAACCGGGGCGAGGCCGGGGAGCAGGCCCGACTGGATGAAGCCCTTGAGGCTCTTGGCAAATTCCTGGCGCGATGCCTCGTCATGCGTGGGCCTGGGCAGCATCTCGTGGTGCGCCTGCTGGAAGCAATTGAGCATAAGGCATCTCCGATTGGCGGGCAGATCGGCTGACCGGCGCAGGCAGCTTCGCCGATTGTGCCCCGGCAAGGCAAGCGCGCCAGGCAAGGAATATCCGGCACGTGGATAGTTGTGCACAAGTTCTGCGGAGGCTGGCGTGTTTGCCATCAATCTGTTGCAATGACGCGGCGCCAACAGGAGGACGTGATGGCACAGCAGGGATCGACGATTTTCAAGCGGCTGGCGCTGGCCCTGGCGGCGGGCGGGCTGATGATGGCGGGCACGGCCATGGCCAAGAGCCCGAAAGTGCCTTCCTTTGTCAGCAAGATCGACCTCAAGAACCCCGTATGGAACCGCGATACCTATGCCAGGATCGATGGCGAGCTGGATGTGTCGAAGCAGAAGGTCAGCCGCATCACGGGCACCGTCTATGGCGTGCGCGACAATGAAAAGGTGAAGCCGCTGTTCAAGATCGACGGCTTTTCGGTCGTCCGCACGCTGCGCCTGCCCGATGGCAACTGGCGGCGCGTGCTGAAGGAAGTGGTGTTCTACCGCGACCTTGAAACCGGCAAGATCATGGACAGCTGGAAAAACCCCTATACCGGCGAGACGGTGAAGGTGGTGCCGATCGCCAACGATCCGTTCAACTACGACATTCGCGATACTAAGCCGCAGCCGCCCAGCTATGGCGGGCTGAACAAGGATACTCGTCCGCCCGAGCCGTTCCTGCTCAACTGGAGCGATGGCCCCGGCAACACGCTGATCCTGGAGACGGGCATCGACCTGTTCTACCCCGCCTCGCTGCAGCCCAGGGAATGGCCGCGCGAATCGGCTGGCGCCTTCAACCGCGTGTCCGAACATTTCCTGTTCTTCGTCAACAAGGCGGATATCCAGAACACCAGGCTGACCGCCATTCCGGTCACCGGCAGCTGGTCGCGCATCACCCCGTGGCTGCCCTGGATGCTGATGGGTGAGGCCCCCGGCTTCATCAACTATTTCGCATCGTTCGGCACGATGACCAATGGCATCAAGGACCTGCCTGCCGATCTGGTCGAGGCCGCGCGCAAGATCGATCCGGGCTATCTGACCGCACCGACCGAGGACTATGGCCCGTCGCTGTCCAGCCTTGAAAACTACAAGCAGACGCAGAAGCCCGCGCCGGTACCGCCGGGATGGACACCGCCCCAGCCGCCTGCAGCGCCCGTGCTGCCGCCGATGCCGCCGCGTCCGTGAGCGAGGCGGCGGCAGCGCTGGCGGCGACTGTGCCGCCCGAGCGGGTCCGGCTGACGCTGGGCGGTCAGGTCGGCTATGGCGTCGGGCAGATTGCGGGGCAGATTTTCCGCGACATCCCCTCGCTGCTGCTGCTGTTCTTCCTCACCAATGTCGCCGGCATGGATGTCGCGCTCGCTGGCGCGGCGATCTTCCTGCCCAAGCTGGTGTTCGGCGTGGGTAGCGACTTTGCCGTCGGCATGCTGTCCGACCGGCTGAAGGGACGGGTGCCGCGCCGCTACTGGCTGCTGGTCGGCGCGGTACTCGCACCGGTGGCGCTCAACCTGCTGTTCCGCGTGCCCGATGGCGACAATGCGCTGCGCGTTGCCTGGGTCATAATGACCTTCAGCCTGTACATGATGGTCTTTGCGACCTTCTCGGTCCCCTATCTCGCCATTGCCAGCGAACTCGCCAGCAACGAGCGCCAGCGTACCGTGCTGATGGCCTGGCGTCTGGTGTTCACCGCGATCGGCGTGCTGACCGCAGGCGCGGTTGCCCCGGCGCTGGTCGAACAGTTCGGCGGCGGCGCAGGCGGATACCGGCAGATGTCGATGATCTTGTCGGTCATCGCCTCGGCCTCGCTGCTGCTTGCGTTTTTCGGCATCGGGCGAAAGGCCGATGGGGTCCAGGGCGTGTCCGCCACGCCGCCGCTCCGCTTCGGGGCGATGGCCGGTCTGTTCGCGCAGCGCCGCTTTGCCAGCCTGTTCGCCGCCAATTTCCTGCAATTGACCGGCAGCGGCATGGGCTATGCGACCATGCTCTATTTCCTCACCTACCAATCGGGCCGCACCGACGCGTTGCAGGTGATCGGCGTGATCATCCTGAGCGCATGCGCCGGGATCATCGCCGCGCAGCCGATGTGGGTCTGGGCCGCGGGGCGTTTTGGAAAGCCTGCCGCCTTCATCGCGGGCTCGGTGATCTATTCGCTCAGCTACATGGTCTGGCTGGCGCTGGCGGATCAGCCGATCTGGGTCGCTTATGTCCTCGCCTTCACCGCGGCCATCGGCAATTCGGGCTGGACGGTGATCGGCTTTTCGATGCTGGCGGATATTGCCGCCGATGATGCCGACCATTCGGGGCTCTACTCCGCAGCCTGGATCGCGGCGGACAAGATCGCCTTTGCGCTGGGCGGCACGCTGCTGACCGGCCTTGTGCTCTCCGCTTTCGGCTTTGATGCCGCGCGCGCGGTCGCGGGTCTGCCGCAGAGTGAAAGTGCGGTACTGGGCGTCGGGCTGGCGTTCGGGTTGATCCCGCCGCTGCTGACGCTCACCGGTGCCACGATCATCGGCATCTGGAGCCGAAAATATCCGCCTGTCGGATAAAACTGGAAAGTCTGCCACCATCCGGATAGTTTGACGCAGCATTCCCGTGCCGCCGGACCCGCCATGGGGCGGCGCAGCAGCGATAAGGGGGCTGTGGCCATGAAGGGTGTTCCGATCCAGTCGTTCAGCCGTGCGATTGCGGCGCTTAAGGCGATCAACCGCAACCGGTCGATGACGATGATGGAAATCTCGCGCGCCGCCAATGTGCCCTATCCCACGGCGCACCGCATCGTGCAGACCTTGCTGTATGAGGGCCTGATCGAGCAGGAACCGGCGCGCAAGCGCTATCGCCCCACTCTGCTGGTGCAGAGCCTGTCGAGCGGATACCAGCAGGATGGGGTTCTGGTCGAAGCCGCGCGGCCGCACATCGTCGCGCTGACCCGCAAGATCGGCTGGCCGGTGTCGATCGCCATCCGCGTGGGCAAGAACATGATGCTGCGCGATTCCACCCACGCGAACACCTCGCTGACCTTCGCGCAATATTATCCGGGTTTCACGCTGCCGCTGCTCGACAGCGCTTCGGGCAAGCTCTCGATGGCCTATGCCGATGACGAGGAGCGCGCGCAGATCCTCAAATGGATGCGCGCCGACCAGGATATCGACCCCAATTATCTTGCGGCGGCAGAACTGGCGCTGAATGCCGAGGGCATCCGGGCGCGCGGCTATGCGGTGCAGGGGCGCAACTATTTCAACCACACGCCGGGCAAGACTTCATCGATCGCGGTGCCGATCTTCAAGCAGGGCCGGTTCGAGGCGGCGATGACCTTGGTCTTCTTCGCCTCGGCGCTGAAGCTTGAGAACGCGCTGGAAAGCTATCTGCCCGAGCTGCTCGCCACCGCCAAGGCGATCGGCGAGGCGCTGGACCGGGCGTCATCGGACACTGTCGCTGCGGCCTAGAGCCGGGCGGTGATGGCCTTGGTTTCCAGATAATTGTCCAGGCTCTCGCGCCCGAATTCGCGGCCCCAGCCCGACTGGCCATAGCCGCCGAACGGGATGTTGTGCGCCACCGCGCCATGGCAGTTGATCGAGACATGGCCCGAGCGGATGCGCGCGGCGATCTTGTGCGCGGCGGACAGCGAGGTCGTCCACACGCTGCCCGACAGGCCATAAGGCGAATTGTTCGCCATCCGTGCGATCTCGTCGGGGTCGAGCGTGTCGAAGCTCTGCACCGCCATGACGGGACCGAAAATCTCGTCAGCGACGATCCCCATGTCCGGTGTCGTCGCGGTGAATATGGTCGGCGCGATGAAATTGCCGGGTCGGTCCAGCCGCTGCCCGCCGGTGCGCAGCGTCGCACCCTCGCTGAGCCCACGGGCGATATAGCCCATCACCTTGGCGGCATGCGCCTGCGAGACCATAGGCCCGATCATGCAGCCGGGAGCCAGGCCATGATCGACGACCAGGCCTTGCGAAAAGGCGACCAGCCCTTCGATCAGATCCTGATAGATGTCGGTATGCGCAAAGATGCGCGTGCCCGCCATGCAGTTCTGCCCGCCGAGGAAATAGGTCGCCATCGCGACACCGGGGATGGCGATCGACAGGTCCGCATCGGGCATCACCACGACGGGCGACTTGCCGCCCAGTTCCAGCGTCACCTTCTTGAGGTTGCCGAGCGCCGCCTCGACGATCCGCCGTCCGGTGGCGGTCGATCCGGTGAACGCCACCTTGTCGATGCCGGGATGCCCGGCCAGCGCCGCGCCGACACTGCCACCGGTTCCGTTGACGATGTTGACGACGCCTGCGGGAAAGCCTGCCTCTGCCACCAGATCGGCCAGGGCGAGGGCGGTGAGCGGTGTCTCTTCGCTGGGCTTGACGATATTGGTGCACCCGGCAGCCAGCGCGGGGGCGAGCTTCAGGATCGCCATCGACAGCGGGACGTTCCAGGGGATGATATGCGCGGCGACCCCGACCGGTTCGCGCAGCGTATAGGTCAGCGCCTCGGCCTCCATGCTGACATGCGCAGGCGGGGTGGTCGTGGTGCCCTCGATGGTCCCGGCCAGACCTGCATAATAATGCAGCATCTCGACGCAGTTGCTCACCGTCAGGCTGGCGATGAACATCGGCATGCCGCTGTCGATCACCTCGAGTTCGGCGAGCATCTGTGCGTCGCGCTGCATCAGGTCGGCGAGCCGGCGCAGCAGTGCGGCGCGATAGGTGGGCTGCGACCGCGCCCAGCCGCCATCGAATGCATTGCGTGCCGCGACCACGGCGGCATTGACGTCGGCGGCCTCGCCCACGGCAAAGCGCGCCACCACCAGGCCTGTCGCCGGATCGCGCGTCTCCATCCATGCATCGCCGCTGGCATCGCACCAGCCACCGTTGATGAACAACCGGTGCGGGCGCGCGAGAAAGGCGCGCGTGGCATCGCAGACCGGGTGGCCGTCAAACGGCAGGACAGGGGTCGTCATGTGCTAGAAATCCTTAAACCGCAACGGTGCGGCAGTCATAATCGAACAGGCCGAGAGTCTCTTCATTGCGCAACTCGCCCAGCCCGAACAGGTCGGTTTCCTGGCCCTGCATCCGGTCGGCATTGGCATTGGATTCGGCCTGGATGAAGGTGGTGCGCTCGATCCGCGCGGCCTGATAGCGCTGCAGTCCCTCTTCGGGCGACGCGGATGCCGCCATGGCCCGCGCCAGCACCACCGCATCCTCGATGGCACAGGCCGCACCATGGCCCAGGAACGGCGTCATGGCATGCGCTGCATCGCCGAGCAGGGTGACCCGATCATCGACGATCCAGCTCGTCAGCGGCTGGCGTGCGTTCAGTGCCCAGCGGAAATGCGGCACGGCTTCGGCTGCCGCGATCATCGCCTGCACGTCCGGTTCCCAATCGGCATAGAGCGCGCGCAATTCGCCAGGCACGGCGGGGATTGTCCAGCCATCGTCCTGCCAGCCACCCTGCCGCGCGAAGAACACCATGTTGAGCAGGGTCGAACCGCGCACCGGATAGCGGGTGATCATCTTGCCCGGGCCGATATGGATGCCCGGCCAGTCGACGAGCGGGCGCAGCGCGTCGGTCACCGGCACCACCGCGCGCCAGGCGACATGCCCGGTGAAATGGGCGGATACCGGCTCGAACCGGTCACGGATCGCGGATTTGAGCCCATCGGCACCGACCAGCACATCGCCGTCCACCGTCTCGCCATTGGCGAGCTTAACGGTCGTGCCTTCGCTCGCCACCACCTGCGCGCCTGCACGCAGCACGACGCCCGCCTTGCGCGCGGTTTCAACCAGGATCGCGTGTAGATCGGCGCGGTGGATATAGACATAGGGCGCGCCGTATTTCTCGCGCGCATCGGCGCGCTCGAGCGTCAGCAGAGCGCGGCCGTCCTGCCAGTGCTGGATGCGCTGGCGCTTTGGCTCGACCCCGGCGGCCGCGACCGCTTCCATACAGCCCGTGAAATCGAAGCCGCGCATCGCATTGGGCGACAGCGTCACGCCCGCGCCGATCTCGCCGAACTCGGGGGCGGCCTCCAGCACGGTGACCGGAAAGCCTGCCTGCGCCAGCGCGGCAGCCGCGGTCAGCCCGCCGATGCCGCCGCCTGCAATCAGGATGTGCGGCTGGCTCATCCCAGCTGCCCCGGAATATGGCTTTCATGGTTCGCCAGATACCAGTCGGCAATCTCCTCGCGCGTCGCCCACCACACGCCCGGCAGCGATTGCGCATGCTGGATGAATTCGCGGATCGCGCGGATGCGGTGTGCGCGGCCCGAGACATGCGGGTGCAGCCCGACATTCATAATCCGCCCGGTGACCGCGCCTTCCTCGTACAGCACGTCCAGCTCCTCGATCAGCGCCTGGGCAAACTGATCGGTGGTGAAATTCTTGCGGGTGATGAAGGTGAAGTCGTTGATCTCGTTCGAATAGGGCACCGACACGATCGGCCCGTTGGGGGTGCGCAGCAGATACGGCTGATCGTCGTTCATGATGTCGCAGTAGAAGGTGCAGCCCTGCTCGGCGAGAATATCGGCGGTCTGCATCGTCCCGCGCAGCGAGCTCGACAGCCAGCCCTTGGATTTGCGGCCCGTATGCTTTTCGAACTCGGCGAGCGATCGCAGGATGATGTCGCGCTCCTTTTCGGGCTCATGCGCGAAATTGGTCAGCAGCTCGCCCTGTTCCCAATTGTGCGTCAGCAGTTCCCAGCCACGCTCCAGCACCGCATCGGTCATCGCCTTGCGCCGCTGGAAGGTCACTGCATTGGTGGTGCAACTGGCCTTCGCGCCCAGCTGGTCGAACAGGTCGAACAGCCGCCAGATGCCGACGCGCTGGCCATATTCGCGCCAGGTGAAATTGGGGAAATCGGGTGTGTTGCCCGGCAGCACATCGGGCAGGATCGCAGGACCGCCGGCATAATAGGGCTTGTCGGTATCCTTGGTGAGATCCCAGGTTTCCAGGTTGAAGGTGAGGATCAGCGCGACACGCGCCCCGTTCGGCCATTTCAGCGGCTGGCGCTGGGGGAACGGGATATAATCATAGTCCATCGAGAGCCTCTGCAAAGCTTGTGCGGCGGGTTCAGAGCCCCAGCACGCCGGGGTTCATCAGGTTTTGGGGGTCGAGCGCGGCCTTGGTCGCCTTGAGCAGCGCACGCGCCGCAGGGCCCAGCCGATCCAGATAGGGATAGGCGCGGCCGATCTGGAAATGCGCAGAGCCATGCGCCTGCATCAGGTCGATCAGGTCCGCCTTGAGCTGGTGTGCCGCAGCGCGTGCCTCGGGGCTTTCGGGATAGGCCGGGATGCCCGCCAGATAGTCGGCACCCAGTATCTCGCTATGATAGGGGGTCAGCGTGTCGGGCCAGTAGATCGCGATCTCGTAGAGCAGGCCGTGCCCGCCGATGCTGCTGAACATCGTGCCGGTCCAGACGCCCAGCCGTTCCATCTCTGCCTTGCGCGCCTCCAGCAGCTCGGTGAAATCGGCATGGAAGGCGTCGGCGGCCTGGTGGGTGAAGATACCGTGCAGCGGAACCCAGCGCTCGCCCTTGGGACCCAGCACATTGTACAGCGGCGCAAACGGCATCGATCGGACAAAGGCGGCGGCGCTGTTGGCAATCTCCTGGCCCTCGCGCGTCATGATCGCGCGGATGCGACCCAGGCGCGCTGCGACATCGGCCTTGTCGACACCCTCGACAATGACATGGCAGCTATACTGCGCCTCGCGCATCTCGCCCTCGCCTGCCAGCGCCATCTTGGCGAGCTGGACGACGCCCGAGACGGGGTTCGGCGCGGCCCGCATCACGTTGCGCGCGATGTTGAGCCGTGCCGCCGTGCCCTCGGACCGGGCGATCTGGCCCTGCGATAGTGCCTGATCGATGCTGAAATGCTCTTCATCCAGCCCCTCGCGCGCCAGCTGGCTGACCGACCGGTGGTAGCTGGCAAAATCGGCAAAGGAAAAGCTGGCGGTGTCGAAGGCGGGCCGCGCGGCGATCAGCGGCAGTGTCACCGCGACCTTGAGGCCCAGCGCGCCGCAATCGCCGGTGAACAGTCCGGTCAGATCGGGTCCGTAATGGCGGGTGGCGTTCGAAATGCCGGTGTTCATCAGCGTGCCATCCGCCAGCACCACCTCCATGCCGATCACCGATTGCGCCGAAATGCCGTGCGCGCCGCTGCCATGGCTGATGGTATTCTGGCTCATGCCGCCGCCGATCGTCGCGGCTATCCCCGAGAACGGCCCCCAGAAGGGCGTGCGCAGCGCGAGCGGATCGAGCGCGGCCTTGAGCGCTGCCCAGGTCACCCCCGCGCCGACGCGGACACAGGCGTTTTCCGCATCGATCTCGATCGACTGCAGCGCGGAGAGATCGAACAGCACATGGGGCATGTTGCTGATATAGCCGTCGGAATAAGAGGCTCCGCCGCCGCGCGGCACCATCGCTACCCCGGCCTCGGCGCACAGCCGGGCGGCGGTCTGCACGCCTGCGCTGTCGCGTGGCCGCACGATGCAAACGGCCTCTGTGCCATGTGCGAACACGTCATGCGCATAAAAGGCGAGGCGGTCGGGCGCGGTGATCACCTGTGCCTCGCCCAGTGCCTGTGCCAGCCTTGCTGCCAGTTCGTTGATGCTATCCCCCATCGACCTCAACCGCTCCTGATGCGTCCAGGCTCGGGTTCGACCATGTTCGCCCCGGACCCGACACGGGGCAAGCGCGATTTATCCGCCTTGCGGTTGATGGTCCCGAAATGATTACATGCAGGCCACGAATTTCTAGCCTCCCCTCATTGCATGGAGACCCACAAGCATGGCCTTTGCCCGTCCGCAGATCTCGCCCGCCGTCACCGAATTTCTCGCCCGTCGCGGCAGGGGGGCGGGGCTGCTGATCGATGGCAGCTGGAGCGAAGGTTCAGGCGAGACGTTTGCGACGGTCGATCCGGCGATCGGTGACGAGATCGGCGTTCTGCCCAGGGGCGGGGCAGCAGAGATCGATGCGGCGGTTGCGGCCGCGCGCGCTGCGCTGGCGGGATGGAAGGCGACCACGCCGCTGGGTCGCGCCAAGATCCTCTGGGCCGCTGCCGATCTGATCGAGGCACATATCGACGAGCTCGCCGAGATCGAGACGCTCGACCAGGGCAAGCCGCTGTTCGTCGGGCGCTGGGCGGAAATTCCGGGCGCAGTCAATCAGTTCCGCTTCTTCGCTGGCCAGGCGATGGCGATTGAAGGCCAGGTGATCGAATCGTCGATCGATTATCAGCCGGCAGGCAAGAAGATGGCGACATGGACCAAGCGCGAGCCGGTCGGCGTGGTCGGTGCGATCGTGCCGTGGAACTCGCCGCTGGTGCTGACCGCGATGAAGCTCGCCCCGGCGCTCGCGGCAGGGTGCACCATCGTGCTCAAGCCTGCGGAGAACACCTCGCTCTCCGCGCTGCGGCTCGGCGAATTGCTGATGGAGGCGGGCGTACCCGCCGGCGTGCTCAACATCGTCACCGGGCTGGGCGGCGAGGCGGGGGCAGCGCTGGCGGCGCATCCCAAGGTCGACAAGATCGCGTTTACCGGATCGACCCAGACGGGCCGGGCGATCATCGATGCGGCCAAGGGCAACCTCAAGCGCGTCAGCCTGGAACTCGGCGGCAAGTCACCGATGATCGTGATGCCCGATGCCGATCTGGAGCTCGCCATCCCCGGTGTCGCCAATGCGATCTTCTTCAACGGCGGCCAGGTCTGCGTCGCAGGTTCGCGGCTGTACGTCCACAGCGCGATCCGCGACCAGTTGCTCGAGGGCGTCGCGAAATATGCGCAAGGGCTGACGGCGGGGCACGGGCTTGATCCGGCAACGCAGATGGGCCCGCTGGTATCGCGCCTGCAGGCCGAGCGGGTCGAGGGCTTTGTCAGCGGTGCCAGGGCCGCAGGTGCCAGCGTGCTGACCGGTGGCGAGCGGTTCGGCGATGCGGGCACGTTCATGCAGCCCACGGTGATTGCCGATGTCACGCCCGACATGGCGATCGTGCGCGAGGAGGTGTTCGGCCCCGTGCTGGTTGCGCAGAGTTTTGACGACGCCGACGCCGTGATCGCCGCCGCCAATGACAGCGATTATGGTCTGGCGGCCAGCGTCTGGACCCAGTCGCTTGCCCACGCGCACCGCATGGCCGACGCGATCGAGGCGGGCACGGTCTGGATCAACTGCCACCTGATGTACGACGCGGCGCTGCCGATCGGCGGCATCAAGCAATCGGGCCATGGCCGCGACAGCGGGCGCGCGGCGCTCGACAATTATCTCGAATGGAAAACCGTCTGCGCGGTCGTCTGACCGCCGACCAAAGGGGACGTCTGCGATGATCTATGAACAGCTATGCGCGAGCGTGTCGCGCCGCACGCTGCTGGGCGGCGTGGCCGGGCTGGGTGCGGTCTCGGCCATGCCCGGTATCGCGCTGGCCAGGCAGGCCAAGGGCAATATCCGCCCGCTCGACATCATGGACCCGCGCGACAACCTGTACGGCTTTGCCAAGATGTGGGGCACGATCGGCGACAAGGCAGTGCTCTCGGGCTATCAGGGCGTGCAATATGCGATCGTCGGTGCCAATCGCGCCAAGCCGGTGTTCGGCTATTGCGGCTTCGGCAACATCCGCAACGCCATCCAGCCCGATGGATCGGTCCGCGTCGTCGGCAAGGAATGCGGCTATTTCACCGATCTTGCGACCGGCGAGATCCTCGACCACTGGGACAATCCCTGGACCGGCGAGCGGGTGGAGGTGTTCAACTTCCTCAACGACAAGTTCCGCGGCACGCTGGGCCTCACCCGCAAGGTGTTCAAGGTCGGCGATGGCGAGACAGTCAACAACGACATCGGAAAAGGCGGCGGCGCGGGCGAACCCTATCGCCTGCCGTGGCAGCCCATTGGCGACCAGTATCTGCTCGGCTGGGACTATGCGCATGAATATACCAATCCGGTGACGCCCGAGGGTTGGCCCAAGGCATCGACCGGCAGCCGCGTCAATCCGTCCGAGCATTTCACCCTGTTCACCCCGCGCGCCGCGATCGACGACCGCGATGTCGTGTCGGCGCCCTATACCGGCGGCTTCATGCGCCAGGCACCCTGGTGGCCGTGGATGCGCATGGGCAAGAGTGGCGTCGATGGCGTGCTGATGGGGCGGATGCACACCTACAAGATCACCGGCGGCATGGACGATGTGCCGGTGGCTGTGCGCAAGCGCGTCGAGCGCGACCGGCCCGATCTGTTCGAGGAGCCGCAAGATGGCCCGGACCTG
>Ga0209278_1001262_pt1 | contig 15784 bp, 12 predicted proteins | sample JI81BgreenDNA_FD_187504 | JGI IMG/M metagenome (GOLD analysis project Ga0209278, IMG submission 187504) | Wastewater effluent complex algal communities from Wisconsin, to seasonally profile nutrient transformation and Carbon sequestration -... | ecosystem: Engineered > WWTP > Effluent > Algae... | reverse complement strand
ATGGGCCGCGCTGTCATGGATCTGGTGCCGACGGCGAGACTCGAACTCGCACAGCTTTCGCCACTACCCCCTCAAGATAGCGTGTCTACCAATTTCACCACGTCGGCTGGGTCTGCTTGTCAGTGTGACGCGTGGAGTCTTCGCGTTCCTGACAACCCGTAGAGTTTACCCTGATTTACCCCCGGTTTCGGGCGAGGTGCACGGCTTTTTGCACACCGCCCGCGGGGGGCTGCACCGGGTCGGTGCGTTCGGTCACTTGCCAGGGATCTGGGCGGGGCCGGACGCCGGCGCCGCGGGCGTGGCCGGCGCGGCGGTGCCACCCGGAATCTGCTGCGCCGGATCGGCTGGCACGGCCGGGGTGACGGTCTCCAGCACGCTGCCCGACGACGCCGGCGCGGCCGCACGCAGGTTGCCGAAATACGCCAGGCCCAGCGTGCAGGCCAGGAAGATCGTGGCGAGCACGGCCGTGCTGCGCGAGAGGAAGTTGGCCCCGCCGCTCGCCCCGAACAGGCTGGCTGAACCGGCACCGCCGCCGCCAAAGGCGGCGCCGGCGTCGGCGCCTTTGCCGTGTTGCACAAGGATGAGGCCGATCATGCCCAGCGCGGACAGGATTTGGACAGCGAGCAGGAGGGTCAGAACGATGTTCATGGCTTGGGTGCGTGAAGCAAAGGGCGGCGGCTCAGGCAGCGGCCGCGATGATCTGGAGGAAGTCGGGCGCCTTGAGCGAGGCACCACCAATCAGGCCGCCGTTGATGTCGGGCTGGGCCAGCAGGCTGGCGGCGTTGGCGGCGTTCATGCTCCCGCCGTAGAGCAGCGGGACGCGGTCGGGGTGGGGCGTGGCTGCGGCGATCTGGGCACGCAACACGGCGTGCACCTGCTGCGCCTGCTCGGGACTGGCGGTCTTGCCGGTCCCGATGGCCCAGACGGGCTCGTACGCCACGACGATTTCGCTGGTGCAGTGGGCCACGGCATGGATCACGGCGGCGAGTTGCCGCTTGACCACCGCCTCGGTCTGCCCGGCTTCCCGCTCTGCCAGGGTCTCGCCCACGCACACGATCGGCGTGATGCCGGCCGCCAGGGCGCGCTGGGCCTTCTGGGCCACGGTGGCGTCGGCTTCGCCGTGGTATTGGCGGCGTTCCGAGTGGCCGACGATGGCGTAACGGCAGCCGAAATCGCGCAGCATGGCGGCAGAAACCTCGCCGGTGTACGCGCCCTGCTCGTGGGCCGAGACGTCTTGCGCGCCCCACTGCAGCGAGGTTCCGGCCAGCAAGCCCTGGAGTTGCGCCAAGTAGGGCGCGGGGGCGCACACCGCCACCGCGGCCGAGGGCGGCGTGGTCAGACCCTCCCGCAGCGCGCGCAGCAGTGTCTCGTTGGCCGTCAGGCCGCCGTTCATCTTCCAGTTGCCGGCAATCAGTTTCTTCATGGTTGGCGTGAATGCGGTCTTGGTCTCGCTCAGTCCCAGCGGAGCATCAGCTTGCCAATATGGCGATTGGACTCCATCAGGGCGTGGGCCTCGGCAGCCTGGCCGGGCGAGAACACACGATGGATCACGGGGCGGATGCGGCCATCGGCCAGCAGGGGCCAGACGTGTTCGCGCAGCGACGCGGCGATGGCGGCCTTGAAGGCCACCGGCCGGGGTCGCAGGGTGGAGCCGGTGATCGTGAGGCGGCGGCGCAACACCAGCCCGGCGTTGAAGGTCGAGGCCACGCCACCCTGAACGGCGATGATGACCAGACGACCATCCTCGGCCAGACACTCCACCTCGCGGGCCACGTAGTCGCCGGCCACCATGTCGAGGATCACATCGACCCCGCGACCGCCGGTCAGCTCCCGCGCCACGGCGGAGAAATCCTGCGTGCGGTAGTTGATCGCGTGGTCGGCGCCCAGCTCGCGGCAGGCGGCGCACTTGTCGTCGCTGCCGGCGGTGGCGATGACGGTCGCACCAAACGCCTTGGCCATCTGGATCGCCGTCACACCGATGCCGCTCGTGCCACCTTGCACCAGGAACGTCTCGCCGGGCTGCAGGCGGCCGCGGTCGAAAACGTTGCTCCACACGGTGAAGAACGTCTCCGGCAGCGACGCCGCGGCCACGTCGTCCAGGCCCGCGGGCACCGGCAGGCACTGCCCCACCGGCGCCACGCACCAGCGCGCGTAGCCGCCACCGGCCACCAGCGCGCAGACGCGGTCCCCGACGGCCAGACCAGCCGCCTTCAGGGCCGCCGCGTCGCCGGCCTCGATCACGCCCGCGACTTCCAGCCCGGGGATGTCGGAGGCGCCGGGTGGGACCGGGTAGTTGCCGGTGCGCTGCAACACATCGGGCCGGTTCACGCCCGACGCGCTCACGCGGATCAGCACCTCGCCCGCGCCGGGCGACGGCACCGGCCGCTCGGCCAGGCGCAACACCTCGGGGCCGCCAAAGGCGGCGATTTCCACGACGGGCATCGAGGACGGCATGGGCTGGGTGCCTTTCCTGTGCGACTTACTGCTGCTGTTGCTGCTGGGCCTCGGCAGCGTGGCTGCCACGATCGCTGTTGCGGTCGATCAGCGCCTTCATCGACAGCTTCACGCGGCCTTTCTCGTCGGTCTCGAGCACCTTGACCTTCACGATCTGGCCTTCCTGCAGGTAATCGGTCACCTTTTCCACCCGCTCATGGGCGATCTGGCTGATGTGCAGCAGACCGTCCTTGCCGGGGAGCAGATTGATCAGCGCGCCGAAATCGAGGATCTTGGTGACCGGGCCTTCATAGACCTTGCCCACTTCGACCTCGGCCGTGATCTCGGCGATGCGGCGCTTGGCCTCTTCGGCGCGATCGCCGTCGGTGGAGGCGATGGTGATGGTGCCGTCTTCGCCGATGTCGATCTGCGTGCCGGTTTCTTCGGTCAGCGCGCGGATGGTGGCGCCGCCCTTGCCGATCACGTCGCGGATCTTCTCGGGGTTGATCTTCATCGTGTACAGACGGGGCGCGAAGCTGCTGAGCTCGGTCTTGGCCTCGCCCATCGCTTCCTGCATCTTGCCCAGGATGTGCATGCGCGCTTCCTTGGCCTGCGCCAGCGCGACCTGCATGATTTCCTTGGTGATGCCCTGGATCTTGATGTCCATCTGCAGGGCGGTCACGCCATTGGTGGTGCCGGCCACCTTGAAGTCCATATCGCCGAGGTGATCTTCGTCACCCAGGATGTCGGTCAGCACCGCGAAACGGTTGCCATCCTTGATCAGGCCCATGGCGATGCCGGCCACGTGGGCCTTCATCGGCACGCCGGCGTCCATCAGCGCCAGGCAGCCGCCGCACACGGAGGCCATCGACGACGAACCGTTGGACTCGGTGATCTCGGAGACCACGCGGATGGTGTACGGAAACTCTTCCTTGGTCGGCAGCGCAGCCACAAGCGCGCGCTTGGCCAGGCGGCCGTGGCCAATCTCGCGGCGCTTGGGCGAGCCCACACGGCCGGTTTCTCCGGTGGCGAAGGGCGGCATGTTGTAGTGGAGCATGAAGCGGTCGTCGTACTCGCCGGCCAGCGCATCGATCTTCTGCGCGTCGCGGTCGGTGCCCAGCGTGGCGATCACCAGTGCCTGGGTTTCGCCGCGGGTGAACAGCGCCGAGCCATGGGTGCGCGGCAGCACACCGTTGCGGATCTCGATCGGGCGCACGGTGCGCGTGTCGCGGCCGTCGATGCGCGGCTCGCCGGCGATGATCTGGCCGCGGACGATCTTGGCTTCGATCTCGAACAGCAGCCCTTCCACCGCCACGCCATCAAAGGCCACGCCGTCGGCCTTCAGGCCATCCATCACGGCGGCGTACGCCTCGCGGCAGGCCTGGGTGCGGGCCTGCTTGTTGCGGATCTGGTAGGCGGCTTCCAGCTTCGCCTTGCCGAGGGCTTCGACCTTGGCGATCAGGGCCTCGTCCTTGGCCGGAGGCTGCCAGTCCCACTCGGGCTTGCCGGCTTCGCGCACCAGATCGTTGATCGCGTCGATGGCGATCTTGCCTTGGTCGTGGCCGAACACCACCGCGCCGAGCATGACCTCTTCCGACAGCTGGTCGGCCTCGGACTCCACCATCAGCACGGCGGCGGCCGTGCCGGCGACCACGAGATCCATCTGCGAGCCCTTGCGCTCCGTCTGGCCCGGGTTCAGCACGTACTGGCCGTTGATGTAGCCCACGCGTGCGGCGCCAATCGGGCCGTTGAACGGAATGCCGGACACCGACAGGGCGGCGGACGTGGCGATCATCGCGGCGATATCGGCGTCCACTTCGGGGTTGAGCGACAGGGTGTGGATCACCACCTGGACTTCGTTGAAGAAGCCTTCGGGGAACAGCGGGCGGATCGGGCGGTCGATCAGGCGGCTGGTCAGCGTTTCCAGCTCACTGGGGCGGCCTTCGCGCTTGAAGAAGCTGCCAGGAATCTTGCCGGCGGCGTAGGTTTTCTCGATGTAGTCGACGGTCAGCGGAAAGAAGTCCTGACCGGCCTTGGCTTCCTTGCGGGCCACCACGGTGGCGAGCACGACGGTGCCGTCCATGTCCAGCAGCACGGCGCCGGTGGACTGGCGGGCAATTTCGCCGGTTTCCATGCGGACCGTGTGCTGGCCCCACTGGAAGGTCTTGGTGACTTTGTTGAACAGGCTCATGGGAGTCTCCTGGAGATGCCGCTCGGGGCGGCGGGTTTCCGGATGCGCCGTTCAGAACACGATGCCATTCCAGGTGCCCGTCCAGGGGGCGGGCGCTTGGAATGACACAGCTTCGCTCTGTCGGGTCGTTTTCCGGGGGATGCGGGACCTTGCGGGGGCGCCAAACAAAAATCGCCCGAGCCAGCGAACCAACTCAGGCGTTTTCCGGTGTGGCGCACCCGCGGCGGCTTACTTGCGCAGGCCGAGTTTCTGGATCAGGGCCACGTAGCGGTCAGCGTCCTTGGACTTGAGGTAGTCCAGCAGCTTGCGGCGGCGGCTCACCAGACGCAGCAGGCCGCGACGGCCGTGGTGGTCTTTGGCGTGGGTCTTGAAGTGGGGGGTCAGCTCGTTGATGCGAGCGGTCAGGATGGCGACCTGGACTTCGGGGCTGCCGGTGTCGTTGGCGGCGCGGGCGTTGGCCGCAATGACTTCGGCCTTGACGGATTGGGCGATCATGAAAGTTCCTTCTGACGTGCGTCCCGGCGCAGGGTAAGCCGCCCCGGGCGTGAGGTTGCCAGACCAAACGGCCGGCAACCGCGCATTGTAGCGCAGCGCACCGGGATCGGCTAGCGCCGGGTGCTGGCCAGCCAGCCGCGCAGGCGCGCGACGCCCTCCACCAGCCGGTCGGTGTCGCGGCTGGCAAAACACCAGCGCAACCAGCCGGTGGCCTCGGGCGCGAAAGCGCTGCCGGGCGCCAGGCCGAGGCCCGCCTCGCGAACGAGGCGTTTGGCGGTCTCGAGGCAGTCGGCATGGCCACCGAGCCGGAAAAAGGCGTACATCCCGCCCTGCGGCGTGGCCACCTCGACGCCGGGCGTGTCGCGCAGCAGCGGCAGCAGCGTGTCGCGGCCGGCGCGCAGCCGGGCCACGAAGCCGGGGGTGATGGCCGCCGCGTGTGCCAGCGCCGCGAGCGCGCCGCGCTGCACGAACACGGGCGCGCACGAGGTGTTGAACTCGATGAGCTTGCCGACCGCGTCCATGAGGGCGGGCGGCAGCACCAGCCAGCCCAGCCGCCAACCGGTCATGAGGAAGCTTTTCGAGAAGCTGTGGGCGACGATGACCCGGTCGTCGGGCTGGGCGATGTCGAGAAAACTGGGCGCACACAGCGGAGCGCCGGGCGCCGGATCGCCGAAGTACAGGCGTTCGTAGACCTCGTCGGCGAGGATCCAGGTGCCGGTGGCGCGGCAGTGGTCAAGGATGGCGCGCTGTTCCTCGCGGGTGAGCACCCAGCCAGTGGGGTTGCTCGGAGCATTGACGATGAGGAGGCGTGTGGCGGGGGTGACCGCAGCGCGCAGCGCGTCGAGGTCCAGCGTCCAGGCGGCGTCGCGCACGGTGAGCGACAGCGTCTGGACGCGCGCGCCCAGGATGCGCGGCTGCGCCTCCAGGTTGGGCCACGCGGGCGTGACCACCACGACCTCATCGCCGGCGTCCACCAGGGCCTGCACGGCCAGCATCAACCCGTTGACACCGCCGGACGTGACGGCGATCCGCGCCGCCCAGCCCGCCCCGCCCGGGCCCGGGTGGAGCGCGTCGGTGTAGTCGCCCAGCGCGGCGCGCAGCTCGGGCAGGCCGAGGTTGTGGGCATAGAAGGTCTCGCCGGCCTGAAGCGAGGCGATGGCTGCCGCGCGGACGGGCTCGGGCGTGACCTCGTCGCTCTCGCCGAACCAGAACCGCAGCACGCCGTCGCGGCCCAGACCCTCGTTGGCCACCTCGCGAATCCGAGACGCTTCCAGCGCCGCCACAACCTGTCGCATCGCCGTCTCCCAGTGGATCAGTTCCATGGCCGCATGGTGCAGGCGTGGGGCAGCGTGGCCTGCTCGGGCGTGAGGGTGCGCACGACGCGAAACCCAAAACCCGAGCCTTCGACGTCGAAGGGCACGCCGGGCGCGCCCTGTCGGTCCATCACGGCCACCATGAGCGGCTGCTGGAACTGCTGGTCGGCGCCCCGCATGCGGCCGCGCTGGCCTGCCAGCGACACGTCGGCCTGCGCCAGATGCCGGGCCACCGCGCCCGCCTCGGCCGTGCCGGCGCGGCCCAGCGCGGCCGCCAGCGCCTCCACCATGAGCTGCATGCGCAGGTGGATGTAGTCGTCGGCCGGGCTGGGAAAGCGCTCGCGGAAGGCACGCACCAGCGCGGCGGAGGACTCACCGGGCGCGTTGGGGAACCACTCGGCCACGGCCAGCACCTGCCCGACCCCGGCCTCGCCGATGGCGGCCGGCGCGCCGAGGGCGTTGCCGTAGAAGGTGTAGAAGCGGCCGCGGTAGCCGGCGTCGCGTGCGGCCTTGACCAGCAGCGTGAGATCGTTGCCCCAGTTGCCGGTGAGCACGGCCTGCGCGCCGCTGGCCTGGATCTTGGCGGCATAAGGCAGGAAGTCTTTCACGCGGGCGAGCGGATGCAGCTCCTGGCCCACGATGGCGATGTCCGGCCGCAGCTCGCCGACACGGCGCCGCGCCTCGCGCAGGACATGCTGGCCAAAGCTGTAGTCCTGCCCGATCAGGTAGAGCTTGTCCACCGAGCGGTCCGCCTGCAGCACCGACAAGAGCGCGGCGAGGCGCATGTCGGCGTGGGCGTCGAAGCGGAAATGCCAGGGACTGCAACGTTCGTTGGTCAGCGCCGGGTCGACAGCGGCGTAGTTGAGCAGCAGGACGCGGCGCTGCGGCTCCCGGGTGTTGTGCTTCTCGATCGCCTCCACCAGCGCGCTGGCCACGGCCGACGAATTGCCTTGGGCGACCACGGTGATGCCGCGGTCGATGGCGCTGCGCAGCGCCGACAGCGCCTCCTCGGCCTGGCCCTTGCTGTCGAGCCGCTCGATGGCCAGCGGCCGCACGGCGCCGTCCACGTTGACGCCGCCGCGGGCGTTGACCCGCTCGGCGGCCCACACCAGATTGCGCAGCACCGCCTCACCGGCGTTGGCCGCGGGGCCGGAGAGCCCTTCGATCAGGCCGATGCGCACCGGCGCGGGCGGCGTGGATTGGGCGCGCAGCCCGGGGGCGGCGAGGGTGGCGGCGAGCAGCGGCAGACCGCGCACGAGTGTGCGGCGGCGCGGGGAAAACGCGTGGGTCATCGGCAACACAAGAGGAAGGGAATCAGGCGTCCAGCTCGGCCAGGGGCCAGCGGGGCTTCACGTCAAAGCGGCCGTCCGGGGGGGCGGCCAGCGTGGCGTCGAGCAGGCCGGCCTGGGCGCGCAGCCCGGCGGCCAGCGCAATCATGGCGCCGTTGTCGGTGCACAGGTGCAACTCGGGGTAGTGCACCCGCACGCGCCGGGCGGCGCAGGCGGTGTCGAGCTGCTCGCGCAGGCGGCGGTTGGCGCCCACACCCCCGGCCACCACGAGCCGGGCGAGTCCGGTGGCCTTGATCGCGGCCAGCGACTTCTTCACCAGCACATCGACGATGGCCGCCTGGGCGCTGGCCGCGACGTCGGCGCGCTGCGCGGGCGTGAGCGGATCGGCCAGGCGGCTGGTGGCGGGGCCTTCCGGCGCGGCATGGGCCAGCCGGCGCACCTGCGTGAGCACCGCGGTCTTCAGGCCGGCGAACGAAAAATCGAGGTCGCCGCTGTGCAGCAGCGGGCGGGGGAAGGCGAAAGCGACCGGGTTGCCCTGCTCGGCCAGCCGGGCCAGCGCCGGGCCGCCGGGGTAACCGAGACCAAGCAGCTTGGCCGACTTGTCGAACGCTTCGCCGGCGGCGTCATCGATGGTTTCGCCCAGCAGGCTGTAGCGACCCACACCGTCCACGCGCATGAGTTGCGTGTGGCCGCCGGACACCAGCAGGGCGACGAACGGAAACTGCGGCGGGTCGGCGCTGAGGAACGGCGACAGCAAGTGGCCCTCGAGGTGGTGGATGCCGACCACCGGCCGGCCCAGCGCCACGCCCAGTGCGCTGGCGACGCCCGCTCCCACCAGCAGCGCACCGGCGAGCCCGGGGCCGCGGGTCACGGCGATCGCGTCCACCGCCGACAGCGGCAGCCCGGCCTGGGCCAGCACGGCGTCGGTCAGCGGCAGGACGCGGCGGATGTGGTCGCGGCTGGCCAGCTCAGGCACCACGCCGCCGTAGGCCTGGTGCATGTCGATCTGGCTGTGCAGTGCGTGACCGAGCAGGCGCGGCGTGGCGGTGCCGGTGGCATCGACCAGGGCCACGCCCGTTTCGTCGCAGGAAGATTCGATGCCCAGGATGCGCATGGGCGCGAAGTGTACGGGCGGCATGGATGTTGCAAGCTGGCGCGGGGATGACAACCGCCCTGCACTTCCTGCTTGCGGCCAAGCGCTGCGAGATCGACGGCCTGCGTGAGCTGGCGCTCACCAGCGAAGGCGCGGACCTGGCCGCCCAGCTGATCCACGGGCTGCAGCGCGAACGGGGCTTGTCCAACCTGTGGCTGGGCTCCGGCGGTGGGCGCGGCGGCGATGCCCGTCTGGCGCAGCTGGCCGACAACGACGCCTCGGAAGCGGCCTGGCGGGCTCACGTGCAGCGGCTCGACACCGCGGGCCTGAGCGGTCCCCATGGTGCGCGGCTGTTCAGCCGGCTGGCGCTGGCGCTGCAGGGCCTGGACGCGCTGCGCCCGCTGCGCGCCCAGGTGCAGGCGCTGGCGCTGGACCCGCCTGCGGCCACCGCAGCGTTCAGCCGGGTGATCGCCGCCCTGCTCGCGGTGGTGTTTGAGGCGGCGGACAGCGCCAGCGACCCGGACCTTTCACGGCGGCTGGTGGCCTTGTTCCACTTCATGCAGGGCAAGGAATTCGCCGGACAGGAGCGCGCCGCCGGATCGGCGCTGTTCGCCAGCGGGCGCGCCGACCCGGTCGGTCAGCAGCGGCTGCTGCACCTGATTGACAGCCAGGAGCGCTCCCTGGAAGCCTTCGGCGCGTTCGCGGACGAGGAAACCCGCGCGGTGTGGGCGCAGGCGGAATCGGGCGCGCCGCTGGCGCGGCTGGAGCGCCTGCGGCGCCTGCTGGCCACGGCCGGGGGCGGTGCGCCGCTGGACGCCGAACTGAGTCCGGCCTGGTTCGAGACCTGCAGCCAGCGCATGGACCGCATGCGCACGGTGGAAGCGCGGCTGGCCGGCGCGCTGCGCGCCGCCTGCGCCGCGCGCCTGGCCGCGGTGAACGACGAGGCCCAGAGCTACGAGCGACTGGCCGCGACCGGCACACCGCCGGCCGACCCGCTGTCCTTCTTCCGCGACGCGCCGGCGCCGGACGGCGTGGACAACGCCGGCCGCGGCGGCCCGCTGCAGGATTCGGTGCTGGCGCTCGCGCAAGACCAGGCGCGGCGCCTGCAGGCCATGGGCGAGGAGCTGGCGGCGGTGCGGGCCAGCCTCAACGAACGCAAGCTGATCGAACGCGCCAAGGGCCTGCTCATGGCCCACCGCGGCCTGAGCGAGGCCGACGCCCACAAGACGCTGCGCCAGATGGCCATGAACCAGAACCGGCGGCTCATCGATGTGGCCGAAGCGGTGCTGGCGATGGCCGACGTGCTCACGCCCGGTCCGCGCTGAACCCATGCTGCGCCGCACAAGAACGGTGCCCCGCGCGCCGGCCCCAGGGCACCGAACCCCCGCGCGCACCACATCGGGGCGGCATCCGGGGCCGCGCGTGTTCGACAGGATTTCAATGAAATCAAGGACTTGCCTCGGGCGGGACGCCTGAGCGACACCTGGCACGCGATCTGCTTAGAGAAGGCCAAAGGGCGCTGCCAACGGCGGTAGCGCCCCCCGGTCTCCCCCGACCCCCCGGACAACGGCGTCCATCTCTCCCGCGCTTGCGCGCGGCCGGAGGTGGGCGCCGTTGTGTTTTTCGCGGTCCGTTTTTTCATCCACCAGGAGTGCGCCATGTCCGTCGAGCAACCCGCCAACGCCCCCCTCGCCACCGCCGCGCCTGTGGCGACCACCGCGGACGCCGCCGCCGCGCCGTCGCGCCGCCAGTTCCTGCAGCACGGTGCTGCCCTGGGCGGCGCCGCGCTGTTCGCCAGTCTCGGCCACCAGCCGGTGTGGGCCAACGGCTCGGATGCGCCGGAGAAAACCGAGGTCAAGATCGGCTTCATCCCGCTGACCGACTGCGCCAGCGTGGTGATGGCCGCCGAACTCGGTCTGGACAAAAAGTACGGCGTGAAGATCGTGCCGACCAAGGAGGCGAGCTGGGCTGGCGTGCGCGACAAGCTGGTCAATGGCGAGCTGGACATGGCCCACGTGCTGTACGGCCTGATCTATGGCCTGCAGCTCGGCACCGCCGGCCCGCGCAAGGACATGGCCGTGCTGATGAACCTCAACCACAACGGCCAGGCCATCACGCTGTCGAAGAAGCTGGCCGAGAAAGGCGCGGTGGACGGGCCGTCGCTGGCCAAGCTGATGGCGACCGAGAAGCGCGAATACACCTTCGCCCAGACCTTTCCCACCGGCACCCACGCCATGTACATCTACTACTGGCTGGCCGCCGCGGGCATTGATCCGTTCAAGGACGCGCGGGCCATCGTCGTGCCGCCGCCGCAGATGGTGGCCAACATGCGCGTGGGCAACATGGACGGCTTCTGTGTGGGCGAACCCTGGAACCACCGCGCCATCATGGACGGCATTGGCATCACCGCCAACACCACGCAGGACATCTGGAAAGACCACCCGGAAAAGGTGCTGGGCACGACCGCCGAGTTCGTGCAGAAGCACCCCAACACGGCGCGCGCCGTGACCGCGGCGATCCTGGAGGCCGGCAAGTGGATCGACGCCGGGCTGGTCAACAAGAACCGCATGGCCGAGACGATCGCGCAGCGGGCGTACGTGAACACCAGCGTGGACGCGATCAACCAGCGCATCCTGGGCCGTTACCAGAACGGTCTGGGCAAGACCTGGGACGACCCGAACCACATGAAGTTCTACAACGACGGGCTAGTCAACTATCCCTACCTGTCCGACGGCATGTGGTTCCTCACGCAGCACAAGCGCTGGGGCCTGCTGAAGTCGCACCCCGACTACCTGGCCGTGGCCAAGGCCGTGAACCGCATCGACATCTACAAGCAGGCCGCCGCCGCCACCAAGACGCCGCTGCCGAAATCGGACCTGCGCAGCGCCAAGTTCATGGACGGCGTGGTGTGGGACGGCAAGGACCCGGCCAAGTACGCCGACGGGTTCAAGATCCGCGCCGCGTCGGCCTGAGCGGGAGCCGCCACCATGGTCAGCGCCGTTTTTCACGCCCCGCTGGACGCGTCCGCGTCCGCGCCCACCGCCGCCTCTCCCCCGACGCCCGGCGGGCCCGCCACGGTGGCGGCTGCTCCGGCGGCCGCGCGCGCCACGCCGGACACCGCGGCCACCGCCCTGCCCTGGCGCGAACGCGCCGGCTGGTTCTGGCGCGTGGGTCTGCCACCGCTGCTGGGCCTGGGCCTGCTGGTGGTGGTATGGTCGCTGATCGCCGGCAACGGCGCCAGCGGCATCCCCACGCCGCAAGCCACCTGGGTCCACGCGCTCGACATCTTTGCCGACCCGTTCTATCAGGCCGGCCCGAACGATCAGGGCGTGGGCTGGAACGTGCTGTCCTCGCTGCAGCGCGTCGCCACCGGCTTTGGGCTGGCGGCGCTGGTGGGCATTCCGCTGGGGTTCGCGATCGGCCGGTTCGATTTCCTCAGCCGCATGTTCAACCCGCTGATCAGCCTGCTGCGGCCGGTCTCGCCCCTGGCCTGGCTGCCCATCGGCCTGCTGGTGTTCAAGGGGGCCAACCCGGCGGCCATCTGGACCATCTTCATCTGCTCCATCTGGCCCATGATCATCAACACCGCGGTGGGCGTGCAGCGCGTGCCGCAGGACTACCTCAACGTGGCGCGCGTGCTCAACCTGAGCGAGTGGAAGGTGTTCACGCGCATCCTCTTCCCGGCGGTGCTGCCCTACCTGCTGACCGGCGTACGGCTGGCGGTGGGCACGGCCTGGCTGGTGATCGTGGCGGCCGAAATGCTGACCGGCGGCGTGGGCATCGGCTTCTGGGTCTGGGACGAGTGGAACAACCTGAACGTGGCCAGCATCATCATCGCCATCGTCGTGATCGGCCTGGTGGGTCTGCTGCTGGAACTGGCGCTGGTGAAGCTCGCCAGCCTGTTCACCTACGAGGAGGTCAAGGCATGAGCGCGCCCTACATCCAGATCGACCGGGTCGCACAGACCTTCCGCACCAAACGCGGCAACTTCCCGGCGCTGCGCGACATTTCCCTGACCGTGCAGCAGGGCGAGTTCGTCACCCTGATCGGCCACTCGGGCTGCGGCAAGAGCACCCTGCTCAACCTGATCGCCGGCCTCACCCGGCCCACCGAAGGCGTGTTGCTGTGCGCCGGCCGCGAGATCGCCGGGCCCGGCCCGGAGCGCGCGGTGGTGTTCCAGAACCACTCGCTGCTGCCCTGGCTGACCTGCTTCGAGAACGTCTACCTCGCGGTCGAACGCGTCTTCAGCGAGCGCGAAAACCGCGCGGCGCTGCGCGAGCGCACCCAGGCCGCGCTGGCGCTGGTGGGCCTGACCCACGCCGCGGCCAAGCGCCCGGGCGAAATCTCTGGCGGCATGAAGCAGCGCGTGGGCATCGCGCGGGCGCTGAGCATGGAGCCGCAGGTCCTGTTGATGGACGAGCCGTTTGGCGCGCTGGATGCGCTGACCCGGGCCAAGCTGCAGGACGAGCTGCTCGACATCGTGGCCAGCACCCGGGCCACGGTGGTGATGGTCACGCACGACGTGGATGAGGCGGTGCTGCTGTCCGACCGCATCGTGATGATGACCAACGGTCCGGCCGCCACCATCGGCGAGGTGCTGTCGGTCGACCTGCCGCGCCCGCGCGACCGGGTGGCGCTGGCCGACGAGCCGCGCTACCAGGCCACCCGCAAGGCGGTGATCGATTTCCTCTACACGCGCCAGGGGCACGTGGAGAAGGCGGCCTGACGACACAGCCCGGCCCGGGCGGAGCGCGTCACGCCGCGCCCGCCCCGTGCGAGGCACTGGAGATTTCCATGGACATGCGAGTGAACCCCAAGGCGCGGATGAAGCTGGTGATGGTCGGCAACGGCATGGCTGGCGTGCGCGCGCTCGAAGAGCTGCTCAAACTGGCGCCCGACCTGTACGACATCACCGTCTTCGGCGCCGAGCCCCACCCGAACTACAACCGCATCCTGCTCTCGCCGGTGCTGGCGGGCGAGCAGACGCTGGAGCAGATCGTGCTCAACGACTGGGCGTGGTACCGCGACCACGGCATCACGCTGCACGCCGGCCACACCGTCACCGACATCGACCGGGTGCGCCGCGTGGTGCGGGCACAGGACGCGCAGGGCGCGGTGGTGGAGGCGGCCTACGACCGCCTGATCCTGGCCACCGGGTCCAACCCCTTCATGTTGCCGGTGCCTGGCCGAGAGCTTGCCGGCGTGATCGCCTACCGGGACATCGCCGACACGCAGGCCATGATCGACGCCGCCGCCCGCCACCGCCACGCGGTGGTGATCGGCGGCGGGCTGCTCGGGCTGGAGGCGGCCAACGGGCTGGCGCGGCGCGGCATGGAAGTGACCGTGGTGCACGTCGCGCCCTGGCTGATGGAGCGCCAGCTCGACGAAGCCGCCGGCGGGCTGCTGCAGCGCGCGCTGGAGGCGCGCGGCCTGAAATTCCTGATCGGCGCCCAGACCGAGGCGCTGCTGCCGGCGGCCGATGGCGCACGGGTCGGCGCGGTGCGCTTCAAGGATGGCCGCGAGACGCCGGCCGACCTGGTGGTGATGGCCGTGGGCATCCGCCCGAACACGGCGCTGGCCGAGCGCGCCGGGCTGCATGTGCAGCGCGGCGTGGTGGTCAACGACACCCTGCAGACCACCACCGACCCGCGCATCTACGCGGTCGGCGAATGCGCGGCGCACCGCGGTGTGGCCTACGGGCTGGTGGCTCCGCTGTTTGAGCAGGGCAAGGTGCTGGCCAACCACCTGGCCGAGTTCGGCATCGCCCGCTACACGGGCTCGCTCACCTCGACCAAGCTCAAGGTCACCGGCATCGACCTCTTCTCCGCCGGGGATTTCATGGGTGGCGAGGGCTGCGAGACCATCGTGATGAGCGATGCGGCGGCCGGCGTGTACAAAAAGCTCGTCATCAAGGGCGACCGGCTGGTCGGCGCGTGCCTCTACGGGGATACGGTGGACGGCAGCTGGTACTTCAAGCTGCTGCGCGACGCCCGGCCGATCGGTGACATCCGCGACCGCCTGATGTTTGGCGAATCCAACATCGGGGACGTGGGCCACCAGGGGCACCAGAAGGCCGCGGCCATGGCCGACGGCGACGAGGTGTGCGGCTGCAACGGCGTGACCAAGGGCGCGATCTGCCGCGCCATCAAGGACAAGGGCCTGTTCACGCTCGATGAAGTGCGCAAGCACACCAAGGCCAGCGCGAGCTGCGGCTCCTGCACCGGGCTGGTCGAACAGATCCTGATGTTCACCGCCGGCGGCGATTACTCCGCGACCCCCAAGACCAAGGCGGTCTGCGGCTGCACCGACCACGGTCATCAGGCCGTGCGCGACGCCATCCGCGAGCACCACTGGCTCACCCGCGCCGAGGTGTTCGCCGGTCTGGGCTGGCGCACGCCCGACGGCTGCGCGACCTGCCGCCCGGCCGTCAACTACTACCTCATCAGCACCTGGCCGAAAGAGGCCAAGGACGACCCGCAGAGCCGCTTCATCAACGAGCGCATGCACGCCAACATCCAGAAGGACGGCACCTACAGCGTGGTGCCGCGCATGTGGGGCGGCGAGACCAGCGCCGCCGAGTTGCGACGCATCGCCGATGTGGTGGACAAGTACCAGATCCCCACCGTCAAGGTCACCGGCGGACAGCGCATCGACCTGCTGGGCGTGAAGAAGGAAGACCTGGTGCACGTGTGGCGCGACATCGGCATGCCCAGCGGCCACGCCTACGCCAAGGCGCTGCGCACGGTGAAGACCTGCGTGGGCAGCGAGTGGTGTCGCATGGGCACGCAGGACAGCACGCAGATGGGCAAAGACCTGGAGCGCGCGATGTGGCGGATGTACGCACCGCACAAGGTGAAGTTCGCGGTGAGCGGCTGCCCGCGCAACTGCGCCGAGGCCGGCATCAAGGACGTGGGCATTGTGGGCGTGGACTCCGGCTGGGAAATGTTCATCGCCGGCAACGGCGGCATCA
>Ga0209278_1001261_pt1 | contig 15807 bp, 5 predicted proteins | sample JI81BgreenDNA_FD_187504 | JGI IMG/M metagenome (GOLD analysis project Ga0209278, IMG submission 187504) | Wastewater effluent complex algal communities from Wisconsin, to seasonally profile nutrient transformation and Carbon sequestration -... | ecosystem: Engineered > WWTP > Effluent > Algae... | reverse complement strand
GGATGCTAATGGTTGTGTGAATGATACTACAGTTGAAGTTTTTGTAAACCCGCTTCCTATAATTTCTATCGCACAAAACAATCCTGAGGTTTGTATTACACAATCTTTCCTTTTAGTGGCTTCGGGCGCTCCTACTCTAGTTTGGAATGCTGATGCTTCTTTAAATACTTTGAACAACGATTCTGTTTTTGCTTCACCTTCTGTAAATACTACCTACACTGTGGTTGGAACAGATGCTAATGCTTGTGTGGATTCTGCTAGTGTGCTTCTTAAAGTAAATCCATTGCCAATAATTGAAATTACAGGTATTGACACAATTTGTTATTTAGAATCAACAAATTTAACAGCATCTGGAGCGCCAAGCTTTCAATGGAATAACATTGCAGGACTTGATACCTATTTAGGTGAAAATGTAATTGCCAATCCACTTATCAATACTACTTATTGGGTTGTAGGAAGAGATATAAATAATTGTATTGATTCTGCAAGCATAAATATTCACGTAAATTCCTTACCTGTAATAAGTGTAAATCCATCTGAAGATGAAATATGTTATGGATTTTCAACATCACTAACAGCAAATGGAGCCGTTTCTTACTTATGGACACCGAATATTGGATTAAACTCATTTAATACTGCGCAAGTAACTGCAAATCCATTATCCACTCAAACCTATACTGTTTATGGCACTGACGCAAATGGTTGTTCAGAAGATACAACTGTCACTATTACAGTTCATAATTTACCAATTGTAACAGCCACTGCTGCAAGCGATTCTATTTGTTTAAATGATCAAACTCAAATAACAGCTACAGGACCAAATTTAGTTTGGAATAATATTCCTGGTTTAAATATTTATACAGGTGATACAGTAATTGCTAATCCAATTATCAGCACAGTTTACACTTTAGTAGCCACTGATACGACAGGTTGTATTGATTCTACTTCTGTTTCCATATTTGTTAAAGCACTTCCAGTGGTAAGCATAACTGCGGAATTTGATACTGTTTGCAGCAGATCCTCATCACAATTAATTGCCAATGGAGCTGTTAGCTACAATTGGATGCCTAATCCAACTTTAAGTGAAACAATTGGAGACACAGTAATTGCTACTCCATCCAATACTACCATGTATCAAGTAGAAGGAACTGGTGCAAACTCATGCAGAAACTCAACTACAAAAATTATTTACACAAGAATGCTTCCTACAATAACTGCAAGTGCTGATTCAATTGAAGTATGTGCTGGGTTTTCAGATACCATAACCATTTCAGGGGCTAATACATATGCTTGGAGTCCAAATCCATTTTTGGTGAATGCAACTGGAAGTGGAATAACTGCAAAACCCGAAACAACAACAACTTATACAGCAATTGGAACAGATATTTTTGGTTGTTTGGATACAACTGAAGTTTATGTTCAAGTGAATGCTTTACCTGTTATTTCTATATCTCCATCGGCTGACACTATTTGCATAGGTAATTCAACCAATTTGACCGCTAATGGCGCAAACACTTATATTTGGAGAAATACACTTGGTTTAAATACCTATTCTGGCGCAAATGTTATTGCAAATCCAACTAGCACAAGAAGTTTCAGAGTTGTTGGTACTGATTTAAATGGCTGCGCTGACAGTGCAAATGTGGAAGTTTTTGTAAATCCATTGCCAGTTGTCAGTTTTAGTCCGGCTGCTCCGCAAGTTTGTATCACCCAAAGTATAAACATTACAGCATCAGGCGGATCAAATTATGTTTGGCAACCTACAACAGGACTAAATTCTGCAGTTGGTGCAGTGGCAAATGTAAATCCTACTGTGTCGAAATGGTTTAAAGTAACAGTGACAGATGGTAATACTTGTGTTAAGTCAGATAGTGTTTTTGTAACTGTGAATCCTTTACCTATTGTTGGAATAAACAATCCAAACCCAACTATTTGTTCAGGAAGTACAGTAAATGTTTTAGGAAATGGCGCAACCACTTACAAATGGAGAAATTTAACTACCGGAACAATTGTATCAAATAATCCTTTTTTATCAGCTACATTGCTAAATGCAACTCAATTTAGAGTAATAGGAACAAATAACAATGGTTGCACTGATTCTTTACAATTTACAGTTAATGTGAATCCTCTTCCTAGTTTAAATGCTGTTGCTCAGCCAGCAGAAGTGTGCGTTGGAGACTCTGTTTATATAACAGCTACTGGAGCTGTTTCTTACAATTGGGGTCCAAATGGTATTATTTCTGCCAATACTGGAACAAATATTTATGCATTCCCAAATCAAACGAGATACATTTATTATCAAGGTACAAACGCTAATGGATGTTTAGGAAAAGACAGTGTTTTAGTAACAATTAGGCAATTGCCAAATGTTCAATTAAGCGGTGGTAATTTTATAATTTGCACCAAAGACACTTTAATAATTACAGCCACAGGAGCTCAAAATTATACATGGCCTGTTCAACCATTTTTAACTCAAATCAATAATTCTACAGCTAAAGTTTATCCAAATACAAGCACTACATTTTCAGTAATTGGAACTGATATTTTTGGTTGTCAAAATACGGGTTCGAGATTGCTTACAGTTTCACCAAGGCCAAATCTATTGCTTACTCAAAATGATACTTTTGCTTGCAGCGGGCAAGCGGTTAACATGACAGCGAATGGAGGATTTAGTTTTAATTGGAGTCCATCAACCTATTTAAATAATACAAGTGGATCAAATGTTACGTCCAATCCTACCTCCAATATAACCTACACTGTAACAGCACTAGGCGAAAATAATTGCTCTACCGTAGATTCTATCTCCATTTTTGTTTATCCGCAACTATCAGCGACAGCATTTGGAGATACCACCATTTGTCAAGGAGATACTGTAAATGCATTTGTTTTGACTGGAAGTGGTTTTCCGGGACAGTATTTTTATAGCTGGGAACCTGATACCAATATTATCAATAAAACCTCTAGTAACATAAAAATATATCCTAACGAAACAACAACTTATGTGGTTTCTGTGAGAGATGAATGCAATAATGGTGTTGTTAAAGATTCTGTAAGGATAAGAGTAAACCCATTGCCTCAAGTAAACATAACTTCTAACATAAATAAGGGATGTGAACCATTAACAGTTCAGTTTTTTGACTTAAGCACTAATATAGCGAGCAGATTTTGGGAGTTTGATAATGGAGACACTTCAGTTATAAATGCGCCTAGTTATACATTTGAACTAGATGGCAAATATGATGTAATGCTGCAAGTAAAAGATATTAATGGTTGCGAGAATACTTCTGCATTTTTACCAATCACTGTGTTTAATAATCCGACAGCTATTATTGTTCAATCAACTTATTCAGTTGATGTATTAGAGCCCTATGTTCAATTTGATGGAAGATTATCAAATCCGGGAATTGTAAGTTATGAGTGGCTATTTGGAGATGATGGGGTATCAAATTTATCTCAACCAACTTATGCCTTCGAAAAAACAGGAAATATTCCAGTTTATTTAGTTGTTACGGATACAAATAGTTGTGTTGATACTGCTAGCACAGTAATGGATGTGTTTAATTCTCTAAAAGTATTTATTCCTAATAGTTTCACCCCAAATTTCGATAACAAAAATGAAACATGGGGGCCAGAGGCTGATTGGGGGGATAGTAATTACAAAGATTATCACCTTCAAGTTTTTAATCAATGGGGAGATTTAGTTTGGCAAAGTAAAGATCCATTCGAAAAATGGAATGGAGTTTCTTCAGAAAATAATGGTGTAGTGAAACAAGGAACCTATGTGTATAAATTGATTTTCAGTATTGGCACTATTTATCGAAATTATAGTGGAGAATTTTATTTACTGAGATAAAAATATTTGGGCATAAGCTTAAATCTGTTTTAATAGTTTTAATTATTAAATATATTATTGCAGAAAGAACCCAAAACCTTGAGAAAATTTAAGCTGATTTTATTTCTGCTTTTTTGCAGTTTACAATCTATATCTCAAATAGTTTGCTTGTCGACCAATGAGTATATATTTACTAGTTATAACAGTTCAACAAGTTCAACTGATGATCCTATATATATTCATTGTGTTTATAACAGTACAAATTTAAATGTAGGAACATTAATGGCTAGCTCCCCCACTGGAAGCGGCAGCTACAATTATTATTGGGAAGTTTATAATTCTGCCACTAATATTTTTAATCCTTTAACCACACAATTAGGACAAAATACTTCTACTCTATCAAATTTAGGAACGGGAGGATATAAAGTAACAATAAAAACCAGCTCCCAACCTGAAAATATAATTGGCTGCTACACTGCTTGGATTTATGTAAATAGTTTAAATGTCAATTTATCTCCAATTCCTCCAGGCTGCGAACCATTTAATTTAGGAGCCACTATAAATAATTATTCTAATCCACAACAATTAAACTTAAATGCACCAAAATTTACATATTACAATCCTCCACCTGAGCCATTTATAATTGGACCAACTACATCAATTGAGGTTTGTTTTGATGCAACTCATACATTTGTATCTGATTTAGGATTTTATTTAATTGGTCCTCCCTCATGTGGTAGCCCTGTTTTAACCTTATCACCAAATCCTCAGCAAATTAATGCTGCATATGGCTGCTGTTGCAATTCAGGTGACAATGTTTCCTTACTATGTTTTAGTACCAATGCCACCACTACTTTAGACATGTGCACGGGTGGTCCAAATGGTGCTAATATGCCTGTACCTCTAACAGGGAGTTTTAATGCTCAAAACGGTTGGTCATCTATTTATGGTTGCAATGCAGCCCAAGGCGGATGGGCTGTGCAAATTTATGATTGTATTGGCGCTGACGTAGGTGCACTAACACAGGCGTCTATTATTTTTTCAGGAAATCAAGGTTGTGGACTCAATCAAGTTGATTATTTCTCTGGCTCTATTTATTCAGCTATTAATGATAATTCATGTACACCTCAAACTGCTTCTATATTTTCTATTCCTCTATCAAGCGTATTTTCAACTCCAATAATCGCTGGTTTTAACTATAATACCAATTTCAATCCTAATATTAGCTTTCAATGGACAAATAATGCTGGTGTTTTTATACCCAATGCCAACAATTCTTTAAGTCCATTAATCGACCCTGCTCCTTTACAAGATGTTTGGTTTTATTTAACTGTAACTGACAATTGGGGTTGCAGTATTAGAGATTCTGTATTTTTTGATTACATAGAACCAGTTGAGCCTACCATAAATGATCCAGGAATTATTTGTATTACAGATAATCCATTCCAATTAACCGCAGATGTACCGAATGGAATTTGGTCTGGTGTTGGAATTACAAATAACACTAATGGAACTTTTGACCCTAAAACTTCTGGTGTAGGTACTTTCATGATTACGTATATCACCCAAGACACTTGCCAGAGATCAACAACTAAAGCCATTACAGTTTTTCCTCAGCCAAATGTTGAAGCTACAATTGAAAAAGATATTATTTGTCATGGCACATCAACCCAACTTTTTGCTTATGGTACCAATTCTTATTTTTGGTATCCTAACTCTAGCATTTCTCAGCAAGACACAATAGCGCCAATTGTAAATCCATTACAATCAACAACTTATTTTGTTATTGGAACAGATGCTAATGGATGTAAGGACACTAATTCGGTTGATTTAACTGTTTTGCCTCCTTTCAACATTAAATTATCAGCAGATACTACCATTTGCTTTGGAGATTCAACTAAAATGCTAGAACTTATTGTTACAGGTGGAAACGGTGGCCCGTATATTTTGAACTGGACCAATGAAAATTCACTGTTTTTTAACAATGAATCATCTTTTTATTCAAAACCCAAGATAAGCACGCACTATTTATTAACAGTAAATGATAGTTGTGGCACTACTCCTGCCTTTGACAGTTTAATTGTTGGAGTAAATGAATTACCTGATTCGAGTTTTATTTTTGAGATTTTTAATCCATGTGCACCAAGTTTAGCAGTTTTTAAAAGTAATAGCACAACTATTAAAAATGCTTTTTGGGATTTTGGAGATGGAAATTATTCAACCTTGTTATCTCCAACTCATACTTTTTTCGAACCAGATGTTTTTTTTACAAAACTTATTCTAACCGATTCTAACAATTGCAGAAATGAATCAAACAAGGAAAAAATAGAAATTTTTAAAAAACCGAATGCCAATTTTTTCATAAACCCAGAAAACCCACAATTGCCAAACGCTATAGTTAAATTAACTAGCTCATCATCAAAAGATGTAGTAAAATATTTTTGGCAAATTGAAGGTTTAGGAAACTTTGAAGGTCAGCAAATTGAAATTTTATTGCCTGATACAGGAATTTATGAAATTCAGCATTGGGTAGAAAATGAAAAAAATTGTTTTGATTCAGTAAAATACGAAACGACAGTATTGCCCAACTTTTATTTATATGTTCCTAATACTTTCACCCCAAATAATGATGGTTTAAACGAAATTTTTCTTCCCTACTCAAATTTTTTAATTGACGCAAAATTCAGTTTTGAGATTTATAACAGATGGGGTGAACAAGTTTTTAAAACCACTAATTCTCAACTAGGTTGGAACGGAATAATAGATGGAAAACCCGCTATGACTGGAGTGTACGTTTGGAAACTAAAGCTTGATCCAAATCCAATTTTAAAGCAAACCGAATTTTCTGGAACCATTAGCTTATTAAAATATTAAATTTAGATTGACAAAGCCATATTATTATTCGATTTGTTTAAAAAAATATTAATAATTTAACCTCCGAAAACAAAAATAAAATAAGGTGAAAAAATCATTCCTGTTATTATTTTCCATACTATTTGTTAATTTTTTAGCAAAATCTCAATCAAACAATGGTTGTATGCTGTCATTAAGTCCTCAAGGATTGACTAATGATTCATTAAATTGCGGATCAGAGATAACAATATATGCTAATTCTCAAATGTACACATTACCTCTAGATAATAATTTTAATAATCAAACACTAGGTTCTGGATGGACAGCAACAACCGGTGTTCAGTTTAATAATCCATGTGGAAGCAGTCCATCTGGATTAGCCAATGATTTTTATTTATGGATGGGAAATCAAGTTTCCATACCTAGAACCTTAACAACCATTGAATTTGATGTTTCATGTGGCGGTTCTATTTGTTTTGATATAAGATATGCTGTTCAAGGTGGTGCTAGCCCTTGCGAAGGTCCAGATTTAACAGAAGAAGGGGTAACACTTCAATTTCAAACTTGTGCAACATGTCCTTGGCAAAACATCACCTACATGAATGCTAACGGCACCTTTCAATCTGCCAATCCTGGTCCAGGAGGTGGCGGGGTAAGCGGTCAAACACCATTTACTGTATGGGGAACTTATTGCTTTAATATTCCAACTGCTGGTGAAACAAGCGCAACTAGATTTAGATGGATTCAAGAAGCATATTCTGGCACTGGAAATGATCATTGGGGATTAGACAACATTCAAATTATTGCCAATTCTTGTGGAACTTTTCAATACTCTTGGAACAATGGAGCATTCAATATTGGGGATGTTGATTTTTTCACCAACAATTTCACGCAAGATACTACTATTTGGGTTTCATTAACCAACGGAGCAGGACAAGGTTGCTACGACACACTTCACATTCCTGTCAGACACCCACGCGTAAAAATTATAGCCTCCGATACCCTTATTTGTGAAGGAGAACAAATAAATCTAAATGTTACTACCGGCAATAGTATTTTGGGGTTTGCAAATTATTCCTATTCATGGGATCCTACTTATGCGCTATCAGCGCCTCAATTAATGAATACTGATGCAACTCCACTTCAAACTACCAATTACAAATTTAATATTTATAGAACCAATTATCCTAGTTGCACAGCCACTGATAGTCAATTAATAACAGTGATAAATCCTGTTCCTCCGGTATTAGTAAATCCTGGAAATTTATGCTATAATTTACCTGATTTGTATTTACAATCCGACCAACCTGGTGGAAATTGGTCTGGTGTTGGTATTATAGATAATGTAACAGGACAATTTAGTCCCTTCAACGCTGGCGTTGGTTCAAGGATTGTTACCTATACTACTCCTGGAATGTGTCCGCTATCCAATTCTATGACTATTGAAATACTTCCTGCCCCGCCTATATTTACTAGTGTTGATACTACTATATGTCACGGAACTTTTGCTAACCTAAGAGCATATGGTGCGCACACTTACTTGTGGCTTACTGGACCAACATTAGTTGACACTACTGGACCATCTGTTTTAGCAAATCCTCTTACAAGCACCAAATATTATGTAATCGGTACTTTTCAAAGTGGCTGTTACAATATTGATTCCATTAATGTAAATGTACTGCCATCTCTTAGATTAGAGGGGTTGTCCAATGCAGAAATTTGTTTAAACGATACTACTAAACTATTATCATTCCAAGGAAATGGTGGTATTGGATATCCTTATAGCTATTCAATTTCTAATCCTTATCGAATAATTCCTACAAGCGATACAGCATTCTATTCTTATTCTGATGAAACCATTGAGTACATTATTACTTTGACTGATAAATGTGGTTCAACTCCTGATACTGATACAATAACAGTGACCGTAAACCCTTTGCCAGAAATTTTATTTACTGAAAATGCTGAAAGTTATTGCGCACCAGCAACAATAGAATTTATAAACACAACTCTAGGTGCATCATTTAGTCTTTGGGATTTTGATGATGGTGGCTATTCAAATATTTATTCTCCAACTCATGTCTACATAAATCCAGGAATTTTTTATCTATCATTAAAAACTATCGATGGAAAAGGTTGTTCCAATGAATTAAAAGATTATAAAATTTCGATCTATGATTCGCCAACAGCTGGCATGTATAGTGATGTTAGCAATACCACTATTTTAAATCCAGAGGTTACTTTAACCAGCAATTCATCGCCTGATGCAAGTATTTTTGAATGGTTTATTAGCGATGGACAAATTTTGAATGGAAGTGTTGCAAACGTTCAATTTGCAGATACTGGGAATTATAACATTACACACGTTGTAAAAAATGTTTATGGTTGCACTGATACCACATATCATAGTTTTGCTGTAAATCCTGATTTAAGTTATTTCATTCCAAATAGCTTTACACCAAATGATGATGGTTTAAATGATACCTTTTTCCCTAAGGCTCAGTTCATGAATGAAATAAATGGTACTCTTTACATTTATGATAGATGGGGAAATTTAGTTTTCAGTTCAAATAATCCAGATTTGCCGTGGACGGGTGAGATAAACGGTTCATTAGCACAGCCAGGAGTTTATTTATGGAAGTTTATGTACACCAATGATAAAGCTGAAAAAATAGAAGATTACGGACAAATATCGTTGTTCCGTTAATTAGAATAATCCCTAGAACCAAATATAGAACTTCCAACCCGAATAAGGTTACTACCTTCTTCAATGGCTAATAAGTAATCACTACTCATTCCCATTGAAAGTATTTCGAGTTGGAAGTTTTCTTTTTTAATCAATTTCAATTTATCGAATAAAACTTTTAATCCTCTAAATTCCATTCTCACTTGCTCAGCATTTTCTGTGTTGCTTGCCATTCCCATTAATCCATAAATTTTAACGAATGGCAAATTATCAAGTTCGTTTATAATTGCATCTAATTCATGGCTATCTAAACCGTACTTGGTTTCTTCTTTTGCAATGTAAACCTGCAAAAGACAATTAATTACTCTTTTATTTTTTAAGCCTTCTTTGTTAATCTCTTGCAATAATTTTAAACTATCAACCGAATGAATTAGAAAGACAAATGGAGCAATGTATTTCACTTTATTGCTCTGCAAATGCCCAATTAAGTGCCAATAAATGTCTTTTGATAATGCTGTTTGCTTTTCAATCAATTCCTGAACTTTGTTTTCTCCGAAATGTTTTTGACCAAACTTATACGCTTCCTGAATAGCTGAAACAGGATGCGTTTTGCTCACTGCAACTAGCATAACATGAGAAGGAATTTGATTGAGTATTGAATTTAGATTATTTGAAATGCTCATAAAATAATATCATTCAAATCGAAAATTGTTAAACCACTTCTTAGTTTAGGTTCAACCCAAGTTGTTTTTGGGGGCATAATTTCGTTAGCATCGGCTACAGCTTTTAGCTCCTCCATATTTACTGGAAATAAACCAAAAGCTATAGAAAATTTACCTGAATCTACTTGCTGCTGTAAGCCTTTCATGCCTTTTAAACCATTTAGAAAAGTTATTCTTTCATCGGTTTTTAAATCAGCGATTCCTAAGATAGGATGTAAAATTTCTCTGGTTAAAATAGATGCATCCAATTTATCAGTAACAGTTTTAGCTGAATCAAGAATGTGCTTTTTTAAATTTAATTGATACCAATCGCCATCAAAATACAAACTAAACTCATGTTTTTGAGCAGGCGAAAAAGTTGTTTTTCCTTTTAATTGAACCGTAAATGAATGTTCTAATGCTTTAAAAAAATCATCTTTTGAAATTCCATTTAAATCGCGAACCAATCTATTAAAATCATAAATTTTCAATTCGTGTTCTGGAAAATAAATGGCTAAAAAATAATTAAATCCTTCTTTACCTGAATAATTTCCTAAAGCATCTCTTTTCTTCAAACCTAACAAAGTTGACGATGCCGATCTGTGGTGTCCATCAGCAATATATGTGAAATTTACATTTTGAAAACGTTCTTCAATTTTTGAAACTAAAGCCTCATCATCAACCACCCATAATTCATGGTTTTTTTTATCGGTTGTAGTAAAATCATAAACTGCTTTCGTTTTTAAAACTTCTTCAACTATCTCATCAATTTTTTTGTCTGTTTCATAAAGCATGCAAACAGGTTCGGCATTAAACTCACAAGTTTCAAGGTATTCAGCCAATTTTTCTTCTTTTTGGGTTAAGGTTTGTTCATGAATTTTAATAACCCCATTTTGATAATCATCAATTGATGCTAAGGCTAAAATACCTGTATGTGTTCCTTCATCCGATGATTGTCGATAAATATAATAAGCTGGTTTTTCCTCTTTCTGGAAAATATCATCATTCAAAAAGCTATGATATCTGGCTTTGATTCTTTGTAAAATACCTGAACTGCTTGATTTTAAGCTTCCATTTTTTTGAAAATCGGGTTTTATTACATGCAAAAAAGTATAAGGATTTTCAGTCAATTTCATTCTCAATTCAGCTTGATTATAATTATCAACTGAGCGAGAAGCTACTAAATGAACCTTGTTCAATTTTGGTCTTGTAGCTTTAAAAGGCTTAATAGTGGCCATTTTCTACTTTTTGAAAAAATCGATAATAATATTTGCCATTTCTACACCAATTCTTTCTTGTGCTTCTAATGTGGCTGCGCCAATATGTGGAGAAAGTAAAATTTTCGGGTGTTTTAATAATGCTTCATTGGGAGTTGGTTCGTTTTTAAACACATCTAAAGCAGCAAAAGCTATATGACCATTATCAAGGGCAGGAATTAATTCTTCTTCATTAATTACTCCGCCTCTTGCAGAATTTACCAAACAAACCCCCTTTTTCATTTTTTGAAATTCGCTATTTCCAATAAGTTGCCCTCCCGGCACATGACAGGTTATAAAATCTGATTGACTTAATAAAATATCCATCTCAACTGTATCAATTGAAAAAGTTAAATTTTGACCATCAAAAAAATCAATCTTGATGCTCGCACTCTTAACGAATGGATCAAAAGCTAATACTTTCATTCCAACGCCAATTGCATAAGATGCAACTGCTTGTCCAATTCTTCCAAAACCGATAATACCAAGTGTTTTACCTCTTAATTCAATTCCTTTGGCGTACTTATTTTTTAGTTCTTTAAATTCAGTTAAGCCTTTAGCTGGCATGTTTCTATTAGAATCGGCAACAAAACGAGCCATTGCAAACAAATTCGCCATCACCAATTCAGCAACAGATAAGGATGATGCGGCAGGCGTATTGCTAACATTTTTACCAACACTTCTAGCATATTCTACGTCAATATTGTCCATCCCTACTCCACCTCTGCCAATAAATTTTAAATTAGGGCAAGCGTCAATTAAATCTTTTCTCACTTTGGTTGCACTTCTAACCAAAAGTGCATCAATGTTTTCAGCATTAATATAATTTATCAATTGGTCTTGAGGAACATTTTGAGTCAAAACAGTTAAACCGCTTTCTTCCAACATTTTTTTTCCTGTAGCATCTATGCCATCATTTGCTAAAATTTTTGCCATTTTTTTAAAATTTTATTTTGAATCTTTAGTAAACTCTTCTGCTTTATCCCAATAATATTCTGAAATTGGAGTGCCATCTTCTGTGAAGTAAAAAGTCCCGAACTTGTAAATCACTTTAGTAAACTCGCGAGCTTTATCACCATCAACCACTATTTTGCGAACTACTTGTTTTTCATATTCAGGCAAGTCTTTTGTTTCTTGAGTGATTCCTTGTGGATATTCTTTTGCCAATTTTTCGGAGCGAGAAATGTATTCAGGTCTTGGCTTGGCAGGTTCATTTTTTACTTCCTCGGTTTTTGCTTTTAATCTTTCTTTTAATTCAGTTATTCTAACATTAACATGTGAATCTTCAGGTTTTAATTTTTTGGCCTGAAAATATTTAGAAAGAGCATCAAAGGGTTTATTATCGTCATAAAGCTTATCGGCTTGAATTACTAATTTCTCAAAACCATCTTTTTCGTCTAACAATTTTTTAATTTCTGCTAATTTATCTTGCGGGTATTTTTCAGCAGGCTTTAATGCCAATGCAGTTGAAAAATTTTCGCGGGCAGCAACATATTTTTTGGCATTAAAATTCTCATCACCATCGGCAATTGCTTTTTTATACTGCTCTTCACTTATATTTTTCTTTTGTTCTTTTTTCGATAAAATGATGTTTATTTCATCGATTTTTATTTTTGGATATTGCTCACTTGATTTTAGTTTTTGAGCCTCAGTATAGCTTGTTAAGGCATCTTCATATTTTTTGGTTTTTAATGATGCATCGCCTTCTGCTATCAATCGAAGATAATCTTCCTCGCGTTTTTTTGCAGCTTCGGCATCATTCATTATTTTATTAATTTCTTCAATTTTATCGTTTGGATATTTTTCAGACGATTTTATAGTCAATGCTTCATTGTATTTTTCAATCGCATTTTGATATTTTTCAGAAACAAATAGTTTGTCGGCTTCTTCTATTGCTTTTTTATATTTAGCATTAATTTCTTCTTCTTTCGCTAAATCGGCCAAAATGGTTTCAATTTCAGACAATTTTTTACCCGGATATTCTTCACTTGGTTTTAGCTTTTGAGCCTCCAAATAATTGGTTTTAGCCATTTGATAATTTTTCTGTCCGAAAAAATTATCGCCTGCAGCAATACTTTCTTTGTATTTACTATCTAAAGCATTTTTCTTTTCGTTTTCTTCAATTAGTTTATCAAGTTCGGCAATTTTTTCTTTTGGATATTTTTCATTTTGCTTCAACGATTGTGCCTTTAAAAAGGATTGTTTAGAAGCTTTGTAGTCTTTATTAGCCATTAATTTATCACCTTCTAAAACTGCCTCTAGGTAATCAGCATCTAACTTTTCACTATCCTGTTTTTTCTTTTGTTCCAATTTAGCCTCTTCCATTTTTTTGCGGGGATGCGACTCATAATTTCTTTCGATTAAAGCTTCTTCGTAAGCAATGATAGCACTTTCCCAATCTTTTTTATCGAAAGCTTTGTCGCCTCTTTCAACTGCCGAAGTATAGCGTAAATCAGATTCTTTTTTCTTATTTTCTTCTGCTGTTGTTTTATTAATTTGATTAATTCTTTCGTTTGGATAAGTTTCGTTTGGCTTTAATAATCGAGCATCATTATAAAGTTTAACTGCTGCTTGGTAGTCTTTTGCCTCCAAAGCTTTATCAGCAGCAACAATCGCAGTTTTATAATCTTCTTCAACTTTTTTCTCTTTTTCTAATGCTAAAATAGCATCATCAATTTCGCGTATTTTTAAAGATGGATAAGTTTCTTCAGGCTTTGCAGTAATTGCCTCTCCAAACAATCCTTTTGCCTTTTTATAATCTTTTGCAGCTAATGCCTCATCGGCTTTTTGAATGATGGCTTGATATTTTTCAATAAGTGCTTTATTTTTAGACTGTTCTTCAATTTCCTTATTGATGATATCTAATTTTTCTTTCGGATATGAATCAGAAGGGTTTAATTTTTGAGCAGTTTCAAACAAAGATTTTGCTTTTGGATAATCTTTCGCAAAAAGCGCTTCATCGGCTTTACCTAGAGCAGATTTATATTCTTGCTCATTTTTTTCAGCTAAAGCTTTATCTGCCATAATTTTTTCAATCTCTTTAATTTTTTCAATTGAATATTTATCACTTTCTTTTAGGGAAGAAGCCTTTTTGAAGGCCAATAAAGATTCATCATATTTTTTTTCAGATAAAGCTTTTTCTGCTTGAGCAATAGCACTTTCAAAAGCTTTTTGAGCTTCTAAGTTTTTGGCTTCATTTTCAATAATTTTTTCAATCTCTGAAACTTTTGCTTTGGCAATGCCATCATCAGATTTAATTGCTAAAGCTTGAGCATAAAGTCCTTTTGCCGCTTGATAATCTTTGGCTTTAAACGCGTTATCAGCATTTTTCATTAAATCTTCAAATTGATTAAGCAAGGCTTGATTTTTATTTTGCTCTTCTATAATTTTTATGATTTCAGATATTTTGGTTTTAGGTAAATTTTCATTTGGCTTAAGAGCTAAAGCTGCTTCAAATTCTGCTTTGGCTTCATTGTATTTTTTCGAATTTAAAAATGCATCAGCCGTTACCATTTTTGAATTATAATCATCATCCAATTTTTTTTGTGATGATAATTCTGCCAAGTTCTTATCAACCTCAGCAATTTTATCTATGGCATATTTATCGTTTGGCTTAAATTTTAAAGCTTCATTGTAACTTGCTTTCGAATTGTTAAAATCTTTTTTTGCAAAAGCTTCATCTGCCTTTTTAACAGCTGCTGAATAGTTTGCTTCAATGCTTTCATTCTGCTGTTTTTGGGCAATTAAATCATTTACTTCTTTCAATTTTTCTTTTGGTAAAGTTTCAGCAGCTTTTAAATTAATAGCTTTTTCAAAAGCAGTTTTGGCTGCATTTAAATCTTTAGCTGCCAGTTTTGTTTCACCTTCTTTTAAAGCAGCTTGGTAATCAGCTTCCAGTTTTTCTTGATTTTGTTTTTCAGCTAATAATTTATCAACGTCTGCTATTTTGGTTTTTGGCAAACCTTCATTGGGTTTTAGTGCTGATGCTTCTTGGTATGTTTTTTTTGCATTTACCAGGTCGCCACTGCTGAATGAAGCATCCGCTTTAGCCATTAATTCGTTAAACTTGTTATTGATTTCGGTTTGTTTGGCATCGGCCTCAATCAATTTTGTGATTTCTGCAATTTTTGCTTTTGGGGCTGTTTCGTTGGGTTTAATTTTCAAAGCATTTTCATACGCTATTTTTGCATCGTCATATTTTTTGGCGCCAAATGCATCTTCAGCTGATTTTATGGCTGCTGCATAATCTTCATCTTGTTTTTTCTGATTGGCCAACTCGTTCAACATTTTTTCGCTTTCGGCTATTTTATCAGCGGGTAGTTTTTCGTTTGGTTTTATTTTTAAAGCTTCACCATAAAACGACTTAGCATTGGTATAATCTTTTTTTGCAAAGGCATCATCGGCTTTTTTTAGCGCTGTTTGATAGTCAGTTTCTAATTTATCGCCAGCCATTTTTTCTGCTATCAATTTTTCAACCTC
>Ga0209278_1001258_pt1 | contig 15810 bp, 14 predicted proteins | sample JI81BgreenDNA_FD_187504 | JGI IMG/M metagenome (GOLD analysis project Ga0209278, IMG submission 187504) | Wastewater effluent complex algal communities from Wisconsin, to seasonally profile nutrient transformation and Carbon sequestration -... | ecosystem: Engineered > WWTP > Effluent > Algae... | reverse complement strand
AGGCGGTCGGGCTCCTTGGAGCCCATGAGCATGACCGCGGCCATGCCCGAGGGGCCGGCCACCAGGGGCACGGCCATCGGGACGATGAAGGGTTCGCCCTCCGGGGTGTCGCCGAAGATGCCCTCGGGCGCCGGGAAGATCATCTTCAGGCCGATCAGGAACAGGATGATGCCGCCGGCGATGCTGACCGACTCCTGCCGCAGGCTGATGAAATCAAGGATGTAGCGGCCGCAGAAGAGAAACAGGAACAGCACCCCCAGCGCGATCACCAGCTCCCGCGCCAGCACCCGGCGCCGGCGGTGCTCGGGCACCGGCTTCAGCAGGCTCAGGAAGACCGGGACGTTGCCCAGCGGATCGAGGATCAGGAACAGCAGGATGGCGGCGGCGAGGAGGCTGGAATCCTGCATGGCGGTCTTCAGGCGGTGGCCGTCTCGACGGCGGTGGGGACGTGGACGCTGCCGCGATGGGCGGCGCCCTCGGCAGAAAGCAGCATGACGCAGGCCGCCGCATAGGCCTCGGGACCGGAGACGCGCAGCATGCCTTCGTCGACGAAGGCGCGGCTGCGCAGCGGCGTCTTCATCGGGCCCGGACGCAGGCCACTGACGCGCACCACGGTGGTGTCGGTCTCGGCATGGAGCATCCGCACGAGGCCTTCGCCGGCCAGTTGGGTGAGGCCATAGGCGCCCCAATACGGACGGAGCACACGGGCCGGGTCGTCGAGCACGAACACGACGGCGGCATCGGCGGATTTCCGCAACAGCGGCAGGCAGGCCTGGGTCAGGAACCAGCGGGCGTTGAGGTTGACCTGCACCTGGCGGGCAAACTGCTCCGGGGGCGTGTTCTCCAGCGGCGTCAGTCCGGCGAAATCGGTGGCGCAATGCAGGATGCCGTCCAGCCGGCCGAGCTCGCGGGCGAGCGTGTCGGCCAAGGTTTCCATGTCGGCCGGATCGGCCCCGGCGAGGTCCATCGGGTACAGCGCGGGCTCCGGGCCAAGGGCCTTGATCGCGTCGTACACGCGCCCGAGCTTGGGGACTTTGCGGCCCAACAGCACGACGGTCGCGCCGGCCGCGGCGCAGGCCTTGGCCGCCTCGGCACCGAGGCCACCGTGCGCGCCGGTCACGAGGATCACGCGGTCCTTGAGGGGGCGCGGGGCCGCCGTCGGGAAGGCGACGAACTCGCTCATGCGGCCTCGGCCTCGGCGACGATGCGCGCCAGTTCGCCGGCCTCGGCCAGCTCGGCGACGATGTCGGCCCCGCCGATCAGCTCGCCCTGCACGAAGAGCTGCGGGAAGGTCGGCCAGTCGGCGTAGCGCGGCAGGTTGGCGCGGATCTCGGGGTCGGCCATCACGTTGACGGTGTGCAGGCGTGTGGCGCCCGCCGCGCGCAATGCATCGACGGCGCGCTTCGAATAGCCGCACATCGGCACCTCCGGCGTGCCCTTCATGAAGAGCACGACCGGATGGGCCTCGAGCTCGGCCTTGATCCGTTCCATCGCCGCCATGGGATTCCTCGCTGGTTTCACGACGCTGGCACCGTGGGACGGTGCCGCAGGGCTACAATTCTAGCGCCTGCGACGGTTCCGCCGCCGCCTTGCCTGTTCGCCATCCCCACGGAGAGCCCCATGGCCATCACCCTGCCCGCCCTGCCCTACGCCCGCGACGCCCTCGCTCCGCACATCTCGGCCGAGACGATCGATTTCCACTACGGCAAGCACCACCAGACCTACGTGGACAACCTCAACAAGCAGATCGCCGGCACCGAGTTCGAGGCCCTCGACCTCGAGGCCATCATCCGCAAGTCGCAGGGCGGCATGTTCAACAACGCCGCGCAGGTGTGGAACCACACCTTCTATTGGAATTGCCTGAAGCCGGCCGGCGGCGGCGAGCCCAAGGGCAAGCTGGCCGAAGCGATCAACGCGGCCTTCGGTTCGTTCGCGGCCTTCAAGGAGCAGTTCACGCAGACCGCGCTGACGACCTTCGGCTCGGGCTGGGCCTGGCTGGTGCAGCGTCCGGACGGCACGCTGGCCCTGGTCTCCACCTCGAACGCGGCCACCCCGCTGACGGGCAATGACACCGCCCTGCTCACCTGCGACGTGTGGGAGCACGCCTACTACGTCGACTACCGCAACGCCCGCGCCAAGTACGTCGAGGCCTTCTGGAACCTCGTCAACTGGGACTTCGTCGCCAGCCAGATGCGCTGATGGCGGAGCCCCTGCTCTCGATCGAATCGCTGGCCGCCGCCCATGGCGGCCGACGGGTCTTCGAGGGCGTGTCGTTCGCTCTGGGGCGCGGCGGCATCGCTGCGCTCCTCGGGCCCTCGGGCACCGGCAAAACCACCCTGCTGCGCGTGATCGCCGGACTGCATGCACCGGAGACCGGCATGGTCCGCCTGCGCGGCACCGATGCCGCCGGCCTCAAGCCGGAGAAGCGCGGCGTCGGGTTCGTATTCCAGGACCTCGCGCTGTTCCCGCACCTCGACGTGACGGGCAACATCGGCTTCGGCCTCGCCTCGTGGCCTCGGGCCGAACGAGAGGCGCGCGTGGCCGACCTGCTGGCGCGCACCGGCCTCGACGGCCTTGGCGCGCGGCGCCCCCATGAACTCTCCGGCGGCCAGCAGCAGCGCGTGGCGTTGGCCCGCTCGCTGGCGCCGAAACCCGACCTGCTGCTGCTCGATGAACCCCTGTCGAGCCTCGACGCCGACCTCCGCCCGAAACTGCGCGACGAACTGCGTGCGCTGCTGCAGGCGGAAGGCACGGCGGCGCTGCTCGTCACCCATGACCAGGACGAGGCCTTCGCCTTCGCCGACACCGTGGGCGTCATGCTCGACGGGGGCTTGGCCCAGTGGTCGCCGGGCTACGAGCTTTACCACCGCCCCGCGAGTGCCGCCGTCGCGCGCTTCGTCGGCGATGGCCGCCTGCTGCCCGTGCGCTGGATCGATGCGAACCGGGTGGACTCGCCCTTCGGGCCCTTGGCGGTCCCGGCGCTGGGCGAGGGCGCGCAGCACCCTGCCAGCGCTGAAGGCCTGCTGCTGCTTCGCCCGGACGACATCGTCATCGGCGAAGGCGACACCGCGGCCATCGTGGTGGACAGCACGTTCCACGGCGCCGAATCACGCCACCGCCTGCGTCTCGACGACGGCACCGAACTCAGCGCGCTGGCGCCCAGCCACCGTCGCCTCGCCGTCGGAGAGCGCGTGTGCGTTCGCCCGGATCTCGCCCACGTGGTGGTGTTTCCGCGCTGAGCTCCGGCGTCCGTGCGACACGCCGCGGTCGCTACAGCCACCCTTTCTGCCGGGCAAGGCGATGCGCTTCGACGCGGTTCGCCGCGCCGAGCTTGCCGATTGCTTCGCTCAAGTAGTTGCGCACCGTGCCGTTCGACAGATGCAACGTCTCCGCGATGTCCTGGGAAGACAGCCCCTCGCCGGCGAGGCGCAACACGGCGCGCTCGCGCTCGGTGAGCGGATCGGCGTCCTCCCGCCAGGCGTCGACGGCGAGTTCGGGCGCGATGGCGCGGCCACCGCGATGCACGTCTCGCAGGGCTTGGGCGAGTTTCTCCACCGGCGCGTCCTTCAGCAGGTAGCCGCGCACGCCAGCGTCCAAGGCACGACGCAGATAGCCGCCGCGGGCGAAGGTGGTGACGATGACCACGCGCGTGGCGATCTTCGCCTCCTGCACTTTCGTGGCCACGTCGAGACCGCTGAGGCCGGGCATCTCGATGTCGGTGAGCAACAGGTCGGGCTGGTGCTGCTGAACAGCCTTCCAAGCACTGTCGCCATCGCCGGCTTCGGCGACGATGGTGAAATCGGACTCGAGGGCGAGCAGCCCGGCCAGCGCGCCGCGCAGCAGGGCCTGGTCTTCGGCAAGGACGATGCGGATCATGCCGCGACGCTAGCGGCGGAGGCCTGCTCCGTCCAGCGGCAGCAAAAGCCGAAGCCGGGTGCCGGCACCCGCGGCACTGTCGATCGAGAGCTGCCCACCAAGCGCTTCCGCGCGCTCGCGCATGCCCGAAAGGCCATTGCCGGGCGGCTTCGAACTGCCCACGCCGTCGTCCTGCACCTCGAGCTGCACTGCCCGGCCCTGCCGGCGGATCTGCACCTGCACCTGCTGGGCTTTCGCATGACGGAGCACATTCGTCATGGCCTCCCGCAGGGCCATCGCCAACGCGTTCTCCTGGGCGGAGTCCAGCGGCGGCAGCGGATCGACCTCCGCCTCGAAGCCGAGCCCTGCGCCCACGGCCGCGAGGCGCGCGTTCACCAGCTCGTTCGCCAGCTCGGCCGAGCGCATGCCGGTCACGGCCTCGCGCACCTGCTTCAGGGCGTCGCGGGCCACCTGCTCCACCTCGCCGATATGCGTCGCAGCGGTGGAACCGTCGCGCTCGGCCAGCTTGCGGGCCAGCTCGCTCTTCAGCGCGATGACGCTCAGCGTATGGCCGAGCAGGTCGTGGAGATCGCGGGCGATGCGTTCACGCTCGGCGACGCGGGCGAGGCGGTCCACTTCCGCCTGCGTCAGGCGCAGGCGCTCGTTGCGCTGCATCTCGCGCTTGCCGAGGATCGCACCGGCCAGCACCGCGCCGCCGATCAATGCGGGGGCAACAAGGAAAGGCATCGGCATCGACAACGCCCACAACCAGGCGCCGTAGGCCCCGAGAAGCGTCGCGGCGACCGCGACCGCCACCCGCCAGCGCTGCGAGAAACCCAGCGAGGCAAAGGCGTAGATGAGCAGCGTGTTGCCTCCCGGGTTCCACGGTGTGAGCGCGAACCCGGTGACCGCCATGCCCATCGCCGCGAGCAGCCCCAGGCGACCCTCGAAGAGGAAACTCTTCCAGTAGATCGGCAGGAACACCGCCAGCGCCACGAAGCTGAGGCCGATGGCCAGCGGCCGGTCCTCGCCCACCCAGACGAGGGGCAGGAAAACGAAGATCAGGTAGACGAGGTTCAGGCGCCGCCACGCGCGCTGCGAGGCATCGCCGGGCTCCGCCGCCATGGCGGCGCGGAGGGTGGTTGTCGGCGTGGCGGCGTTGGGATCGCGGGCGGTGGCTTCGGGCGATGACGTGCGCATGGCGGCCAGTCTAGCGGGCGCGCCGACGCTGCACGGCCAGCGCCAGCAGGAGGAAGAGGACGCCCGAACCGACCAGCACGGCGAGGGCCAAGGGCACGTTCGCCTGACGCAAACCGACGATGGTGAGGGCGAGGTCGCCGAGGTGGAACGCCGGCAGCACGATCGCGAACCGTTGCAACCCCTCGGGGAACATCGTGATCGGGAACCACAGACCGGACAGCACCGACATCGGCAGGTAGACGAGGTTCACCACGGCGACGGCGCCGCGAGCGGGCACCAGCGAACCGATCAGCAGGCCCATCGCGCAGAACGGCAGGGCGCCCAGGGTCAGCGTGGCCCACAGCAGCAGCCATCGCCCAGCTTCCAGCCTCACGCCACCCGCAAGCGCCGCCAGTGCGCTGAGCGCCAGCACCACGGCGAGGGCGAACACCATGCTGGTGAGGACGCGGGCGATGAAGTGCACCGCGATCGGCATCGGAGAGACTCGCTTCAATCGCAGCCAGCCCATTTCCTCGTCGAGGGCCAACCCGACGCCGAAACCGAACAGTGCCGGCCCGATCACGGCGAAGGCGCCGTAGGTGGCGAGCAGGTAGTGCGCGGGTGCCGCATTGCCGGTCTTCGATGGCAGCAGCAGGCCGAACAGCGCGTAGAACATCAGCGGGAAGAGCAGCGTCGGCACGCTGAAGGCCGGCAATCGCCAGACCTGCAGCAGCGCATGGCCGGTCTCGATGGCCTGCAGCCGGAACAGGGCAGTGGCCTGCGAGCTCATGCGGCACTCCGATGGGGCGTCGCGCCCCGAGGTTCGTTTTGCGTGAGTTCGAGGAGGCTGTCCTCGAGGCTGGCGGGAACCACCTGCAGCTCGGCCAGCGCGGGATCGCGCCGCAGCAGCTCGCGGATCACCGCATCGGCGTCGCCGCAGCGGAGGACGAGCCGTTCGCCTTCCCGATGCGCCTCGCGCACGCCGGGCAGCGTCCGCACCTCGTCGAGGCCGAGCGCAGTGCGGCAGCGCACGCGGGTGCCGCCGCTGCGTGCCTTCAGCTGCATGGGCGTGCCTTCGGCGACCGCGCGACCGGCGCGCATCACGACCACGCGATCCGCCAGCGCGTCCGCCTCTTCCAAGTCGTGGGTGGTCAGCACCAGCGACGCCCCTTCCAGACGCAATCCGCGCAGCACGGCCCAGAGGGCGCGGCGCGCTTCGACGTCGAGGCCGGTGGTGGGCTCATCGACGAGCACGATGCGCGGACGGCCGCAAATGGCCAGCGCGAACTGCACGCGGCGCTGCTGCCCACCGGACAGCGCGCCATAGGCTCGTCCCGCCAGCCCCTCGAGTCCCGCCAAGACCAGCGTTTCCGATGCCGGGCGCGGGTCGGGGTAGGCCGCACTGAACTGCCGCACCAGTTCGCCCACGCGCAGGGTTTCCGGCAGGCGCGCGTCCTGCAGCATCACGCCCAGCCCGCGCCGGGACGCGGCGTCGCGCGGATCACCGCCACACAGCGCGACGTGACCCTGCTGCGGGCGCAGCAGGCCGGTGAGAAGGCCGAGGGCGGTCGTCTTTCCAGCACCATTCGCGCCGAGCAGGGCCAGCACTTCACCGGCGTGGACGGCGAGGTCGAGGCCATCAAGCGCGATGTGCGCCCCGTAGCGGTGGGTGACGCCGGCGAGTCGCGCGACGAGGGGTGACGATAGGGTGGTCATGGGGTCCTCCGTGCGGACAGCGTCAATGCGTTCACGCTGCGAGCGCAGTCGCGGGCGTCAGCTGAACGGGCTGACACCTGTCATCCCTCGCCTGTAACGCCGGCACCCCGTCTGTCGAAGGCATCGCAAGACCCGCCCGAACCGAACCGAACCACCATGATCACCGTTGCCGCCACCCGCCTCGCCCTCGCCACCTTCCTCGCCGGCACCCTCGCCGCCTGCGGCCAATCCCCCGTCACGCCGGCACTGGCCACCGCCGTCGCTCCGAAGCCTGAGGTCCCGCGCGAGCACCTCGACGCCGTGGTGCTGGGCATGGGCTGCTTCTGGGGCGCGGAACGGCGCATGGCCGCGCTGCCGGGCGTGATCGATGTCGAAAGCGGCTACGCGAACGGCGAGGTGCCGGGCACCTACAGCGACGTGCTCAACACCGAGCGCGCGCGCAAGCTCGGGCTCACCGAGAAGCGCAACCATGCCGAAGTGGTCAAGGTGCTGTTCGACAACCGCGCCACCACGCTCGCAGCCGTGCTGGCCGGTTTCTGGGAGAACCACAACCCCACGCAGGGCGACCGCCAAGGGAACGACATCGGCAGCAACTACCGCAGTGCGATCTACACGCACGGCGACACCCAGCTGCGGATCGCGCAGGCCACGAAGACCGCCTACCAGACCGCACTTGCGGCCAAGGGCTACGGTGCGATCACCACCGAGATCCAGCCGCTCACGCGTTACATCGCCGCAGAGGACTACCACCAGGACTACCTGGTGAAGAATCCGGACGGCTACTGCGGCCTCGGCGGCACGGGCGTGGCCTTCCCCGCCGCAACGCTGGCAACCATCGACGGATCCCGTCCCGCCGCGACGCTGCCTGCGGCGGAGACCGTCGGGGCGTCCGCGTCGCCCCCCGCCGACAAGACGGAGCCGCGCCCCGCCCGTCTCGTCGGTGCCGAACTCGATGCCGCTCGCCAGCTGGTGGTGTTCGAAGCCGCCGACTGCGCCTTCTGCGCCAAGTTCCGCGCCGAAGTGAGCGAGGGTTGGCAGTCCCCGGTCCCGATCGTGCACACCATGGACCCGCGCGAGCCGGAGGGCTGGTCGCTGGAGAAGCCGCTGTTTGCGACCCCCACGATCGTCCTCTTCGAGAACGGCAAGGAGGTGTCGCGCTACACCGGCTACAACGGCGACAAGGCGCGCTTCTGGCAGTGGCTGGGCTTCCGCCTCCTCACCGAGGAACAGCGCCGGATCGCCTTCGATAACGGGACCGAGCGCGCGTTCACGGGCTCGCACCTCGACGAGACCCGGCCCGGCACCTTCGTCGACCCGATCACCGGCGCGGCGCTGTTCCGCACCGACACCAAGTTCGAGAGCGGCACCGGCTGGCCGAGCTTCTTCCAGCCCCTGCCCGGCGCCGTCACCTACCACGGGGAACTGAGCCTTGCCGGCGTGATGACGGAAGTGCGCAGCGCCAGCTCGGGCATCCACCTCGGGCATGTGTTCCACGACGGGCCGCCCCCGACGGGCAAGCGCTACTGCATCAATGGCAACGTGCTGACCTTCGTGCCCGACGAGGACGTCGCGACCGATGCCACCACCGCGGCGGGGCCTGTGACAGGCGTTTGAAACACCGGGGGTTACGGCGCTCCGGGCCCGGTGCTAGGATCGCACTCAAGTTGTTGTTCCCAAAGAGAAAAACAGCGCCTCGCTCCGCCGCGGCGCTGTTTTCTTTTCACGCCATCGGAGTGTCCATGAGCCTCGCCGCCCGCCTTCATCCGCTTCGCGCCCACGCCGGCCACGTCCGCACCACGGGCCTCGCCGACGACGTGATCGAGCGCTTTGGCGCCACGCATCCGCAGCTGGGGGCCGCGGTCGACGCCGCGCTCGAGGCCTTCGAGGCCATCAAGGCGGAATTTCCCGAACTGCTGGACCTCGACGAAGCCGAGCAGATGCGCATCGCGCAGGCCGGTTTCCTGAACTTCTACCCCGACGACGCGGTGAACCCGTACATCGCGATCGCCGCGCGCGGCCCCTGGGTCGTCACGCTGAAGGGGGCGGTGGTCTATGACTGCGGCGGCTACGGCATGCTCGGCTTCGGCCACACGCCCTTTGCGGTGATGTCGGCCATGGCGAAGCCTCAGGTGATGGCGAACATCATGACGCCGTCGCTCTCGCACCTGCGCCTCGACCGCGCCCTGCGCGCCGAGATCGGCCACACCCGCGGTGGCTGCCCGTACGCCAAGTTCCTCGCGTTGAACTCGGGTTCGGAGTCGGTGTCGCTGGCCGGCCGGATTGCTGACGTCAATACGAAGCTCCACACCGATGCGGGCGGCCGCCACGCCGGCAAGCGCGTGAAGCGCCTCGCGGTGAAGGGCGCCTTCCACGGTCGCACCGAACTGCCGGCGCTGTACTCGGATTCCAGCCGCAAGACTTACGCCCAGCACCTCGCCAGCCACAAGCACCACGCCGACCAGCTGATCACCATCGAGCCCTACTCGATCGACGCCCTGCGCCAGGCCTTCGCCGACGCGGACGCCAACGGCTGGTATTTCGAAGCCATGTTCATCGAGCCGGTGATGGGCGAAGGCGATCCGGGCCGCGCCCTGCCCGCCGACTTCTACGCCGAGGCCCGCCGCCTCACCAAGGAACACGGCACCCTGCTGCTGGTCGACAGCATCCAGGCCGGCCTGCGCGCCCATGGCGTGCTCTCGATTGTCGATTACCCGGGCTTCGAAGGCCTCGAAGCGCCGGACATGGAGACCTACTCCAAGGCGCTCAACGCGGCCCAGTACCCGATGTCGATCCTCGCCGTCTCCGAGCGTGCCGCTGGCCTCTATCGCCGCGGCACCTACGGCAACACGATGACCGCGAACCCGCGCGCCATGGACGTAGCCGCCGCGACCCTGGGCCTGCTCACCCCGGAGCTGCGCGCCAACATCCGCGCCCGCGGCCGGGAGTTTCTCGCCAAGCTCGAAGCCCTGAAAGCCGAATTGCCGCATGGCAGCATCACCACAGTCCAGGGCACCGGCTTGCTGTTCTCCTGCGAGATCGCCACGCACTACAAGTGCTACGGCACGTCCAGCACCGAGGAGTTCATCCGCGAGAAGGGCGTCAACGTGATCCACGGCGGCGTGAACTCGCTGCGCTTCACGCCGGTGTTCGCGATCTCCAGCGCGGAGGCGGACCTGATCATCGACGCGGTCCGCCAGGCCCTGCTGCATGGCCCCCGTCTCGCCGAAGCCGCCTGAGCGCCGCACCACGCCAGTGGGCGTGACGCGATACGCGAATTGACAGGATGCAACGCCCCGCTCTCGCGGGGCGTCTTGCTTTCGGTCGCGATGCGTCCATGATCGCGGTATCGCCACGGAGCCTCTTTCGATGCGCATACCGTCGTACCACGGAAGGATCGTAGGCTGGTGCCTCGCCGCAGCCTTGGCGGTTCCTTCCGCGGGGGCGTCGACCCTAGGCACGGCACGGGATGCGGACGCCACGGAACCCGGCCCTGCCGCCTTCGATGCGGCTTTCCAGCACCTGCTGCAAGAGGGCATGGGGACGACACCCGCCGAGGGTGAGGCCGGAACGCGACTGCTCGCCGCTGCCCTCCCCGACGGAGACGAGTTTCGGAGGCGCCGGTTCGATGCGATGACCTGCACGGCCCCCCGCTTGGACCGTGCAGCGGGCTTCGCCGACGCGGAGGCACGGCTGGGCCGCGAGCGAGCGAGCGCAACACCCGACCCCACCAACCTGTCGCTGTTACATCTGTGCCGCGCCGCCTTTCGAATGCAATCGGACGTGACGGCGGAGATGACTGCGGACTATGACGTTGCCGTCTCGGAAGCCGAGCGCAGTGGGAATGCCCTGCTCCTCGGCCAGATGCTTTCGGCGCGCGCGGGCTTATGGTCGCTGGAGGGCGAGTTCGCGAAAGCCCTGATCGACGCGCTCGCGGCACAACGCCATCTCGAGGCGTCCGGTGACGCGTTCTCGATCGCGGCCAACATCCAGAACGTGGGTATCGCCTTCCGACGGATGGGCGAGCACGAGCGCGCCGCCGAATACCTTCTGAAGAGCCTCGACAATCCGCAGATTCAATCGCGCTGGTCGTACCGGCTGATCAGCCTGCTTCAGCTCGCCTACCTTTACGAAGAGACGCAACGCTACAGCGAGGCGCGCGAGATGCTGAAGCAGGCCATCGAGGTCTGCACGGAAAACGACAGCCGCGCCGATTGCGGCTACGCGCGGCTCGCACTCGCCAGCGTCGAGGCCAACGATGGCGGCGCGTCGCGCGTCCTCCGTCTGCTTGAGCGCGCCGAACAGGACTTCAAGGCCTCCGGCGACGCCGGCGACCCGACGATGGCGGCCTTGGTCCGCGGCCAGGCGCTGGCCCGCTTGGGACGCGACACCGAGGCGCTGGCGATGCTCGACGAGGTCATCGCCACGTGGACAGCGGAAGAGAACACGCGCTACCTGTCCTTCGCACTGCCCGAACGCGCCCGCCTGCTCGAGCGACTCGGCCGGGACGGCGACGCGCTGGCCGACTTGCAGCGCTACATCGATGCCCACCTCGCGGATGACCGACAGCGAGCCGAACAGCGCACGGAGTTCATGCGCGAGGAGTTCGACGCGAGCCAGCGCGAACTCGAGAACGCCGAACTGAAGGCCCGGGAGGCCCTTCGCCTGAAGGAAATCGAGGGCCTGAACGCCGCGCGGCGCTGGCAATGGACCGCGATCGGCCTCGCCGGGGTGCTGATCCTCGTGCTGATCGCGTTCACCGCAAGGCAGATCGCGAAAGCCCGCCGACTGCGCCTGCTGGCGATGACCGATCCACTCACCGGGCTCGCCAATCGCCGCCACACCGACTACCGCGGCAGCGAGGCCTTCAAGATGGCGCGCCTTTCCGCGCAGCCGTTCTGCGTGCTGGCCATCGATATCGATCATTTCAAGGCGGTCAACGACACGCACGGGCACGCGGTGGGCGACACCGTCCTCCAGCGCGTGGGCCGCGAGTGCCAGCGTACCCTGCGCAAACTCGACCTGATGGGCCGCATCGGCGGCGAGGAATTCACCGGCCTGCTGCCCGAAACCGCGGAACCGGCCGCACGTCAGGTTGCGGAGCGGCTGCGCGCGGGCGTGGAGTCCTTGAACCTCGACGACATCGTTCCCGGCCTGCGGGTCACCATTTCGGTCGGCGTGGCGCAGATGCGCGAGGCCGATCCGGATTTCGCCGGCGTGCTGGCCCGTGCCGATGCGGCGATGTATCGCGCCAAGCAGGGCGGCCGGAACCGCGTGGTTTCCGACGAAACCGCCTGAGCACCGCTTGACAAGCCCATCACGGGCGGGTTCAAGTGAGGCCATGCGCCACGACCTCATCACGCTCACCGTCACGACGACCGCCCTCGGCGGCGTTATCGGTATTCGCGTGCCGGTCGCGGGGGTTACCACCACGACCGGCACCTTCCAAGGGCCGGGGTGGCCGAACTGATCCACCACCCCGCGCCGGTCACGGACGCGGGGTATCCCATCCAATGACCGGCCTCCTCGAAGGAGTCCCCCATGGATGCCGCCCCTCTCGCCGACGCGCCCGCCAATGCCCATTGGTCGGCGACGCTCGCGCCTGATGCCCACAAATTCGGCGGTGCCGCGCTGTCCGACGCTGCCGGTTTCCGTCGCGCGGCCGCTCTGCTGAAGTCGGGCGCACCGCGCCCGCAGCTCGCCATCGTCTCCGCCACCTTCGGCACCACCGACCGGCTCGTGGCCGCGCTGAAGAGCGCGCAGGCCGGCCGCGACCACGCCGACCTGCCCTTCCTGCTGGCCGCGCACCGCGCGCTGCTTGGCCCCCTCGGTCTCGCGGGCGACCTGCTCGACGCCGATTTCGCCGAACTCGAAGCGGACCTCGCGCACCTGCGCGCCGGCCGCGCCGATGCCGGACAGGCCGCACGCGTCAGCGGCGCCGGCGAGGTGTGGTCGAGCCGACTGCTCGCTGCCGTGCTGGGGCGCGACTGGGCGTGGCTGGATGCGCGTCGCGTGCTGGTCGTGACCCATGGCGAGCTCGGCGCCCGCCTCGACGACGAAGCGACGAAGGCCGCGCTCGCGGCGTGGCGCCGCGCGCACCCGCAGGCCAACCTCGTCGCCACCGGCTTCCTCGCGCGCTTGGGCGACGGCACGACGACGACGCTGGGTCGCAACGGCAGTGATTATTCGGCGGCGCTGTTTTCGGCCTTGTTCAAGGCGCGCGAGCTGACGATCTGGAAGGAAGTGGATGGGCTGATGTCGGCCGATCCACGACTGGAACCCGAAGCCGTGGTGCTGCCCGAGCTGAGCTATGCGGAAGCCATGGAGCTGGCCTACTTCGGCACCAAGGCCCTGCACCCGCAGTCGCTGGCCCCGGCGATGGCGGCCGGCATCGCGCTGAACGTGCGCGATGTGCGCCAGCCCGAGAAGCCCGGCACCCGCGTCGTCGCGAACCCCGCGCCGTCGGCGAACCCGGTCAAGGGGCTCTCGCTGGTGCGCGGCCTGGCGGCGCTTGAACTGCAGGGCTCGGGCCTGATGGGCGTGCCGGGCAGCGCCGAGCGCTTCTTCGCCGCGCTGCATCGCGCCGGCGTCTCGGTGGTGATGATCACCCAGGCCTCGAGCGAGCATTCGATCTGCGCGCTGGTGCGCCGCGAACAGGCCGAGGCCGGCCTCGCTGCCGCACGTGCGGAGTTTGCAGACGAGATCGCCGGCGGCCACGTGCAGGGCATCGCCCTCGAACACGATCTCGCGGTGCTGGCGGCGGTCGGCGACGGGATGATCGGCACGCCGGGCATCGTCGCGCGGCTCTCCGGCGCGATTGCCAAGGCCGGCATCAGCCTGCGCGCCATTGCGCAGGGGTCGAGCGAGCGCAACGTGTCGCTGGCGGTGCGCGAGGTGGACGCGGAGCGCGCGCTGCGCGTGGCGCACACGGCCTTCTGGCTCAGTGCACAGACCGTCTCGATCGGCCTGATCGGCCCGGGCAATGTCGGCGGCGCCTTGCTGCGGCAGATCCTCGAAGCGCAGCCGCGCCTCAAGCGAGAGCGCCAGCTCGACCTGCGCATCCGCGTGGTGGCGAACTCGCGGACGATGCTGCGCTCCGACACCACGCTGGCCTCGCTCGACCTCGAACGCGGCGAGCCGCTCGATCTCGACGCCTTCGCCAAGCACGTCAAGAGCGAGCACATCCCGCACGCGCTGATCGTCGACTGCTCGGGCCGCGCCGACATGGCGGAGCGTTACGAGGGCTGGCTGGCGCAGGGCATCCACGTGGTCACGCCCTCGAAGCACGCCGGCAGCGGCGATGCCGAACGGCTGGCCGCGCTGCATCGCGCTGGTGCGAAGTCCGGCGCGCGCTTCCGCTACGAGGCCACGGTCGGCGCCGGCCTGCCGGTGGTGATGACGCTGCGCAACCTGATCGACACCGGCGACGTGCCGCGCCGCATCGCCGGCCTGTTCTCCGGAACGCTCGCGTGGCTGTTCAACCACTACGACGGTTCGCGGCCGTTCTCCGAACTGCTGGCCGAGGCCCGCGCCGCGGGCTACACCGAACCCGATCCGCGCGACGACCTCTCGGGCACCGACGTCGCGCGCAAGGCAGTGATCCTCGCGCGCGAAGCCGGCTGGCCGCTGTCGCTCGACCAGGTCGAGGTCGAGAACCTCGTGCCCTCCCAGCTTCGCGACGTGCCGCTGCCGGAGTTCCTGCAGCGTCTCGGCGAGTTCGATGCGCCGATGGCCGAGCGTCTGGCGTCGGCGAAAGCGCAGGGGCAAGTGCTGCGCTACCTCGCCGAGGTCGATGCCAGCGGCACCGCCACCGTCGCGCTGCGCGCGGTCGACACCACGCACCCGGCGGCATCGGCGCAAGGCACGGACAACCTGTTCGCCTTCCATACGGCGCGCTACCACACTCGCCCGCTGGTGGTGAAAGGCCCCGGCGCTGGCCCCGACGTGACGGCCGCCGGCGTGTTCGGCGACATCCTCGCCATTGCCGCGCACCTCGGAGCGAAGCTGTGAGGCCTGCGGAAGCGACGGCCTTCGCGCCGGCCAGCAGCGCGAATCTGGGTTCTGGATTCGACTTGTTGGGCCACAGTCTCGAGGGCTGGCGCGACCACGCCACGGTGCGGCGCATCGACGCCCACGAAGTGCGCATCGAAGGCATCGAAGGCGTGGTCACCGCCCTGCCGGCGCGCGCCGAGGACAACACCGCGGGCGCCGCGCTGATCGCGATGCGCAACGCGCTGGCGTTGCCGTTCGGGTTCGCCGTGCGGCTGCGCAAGGGCATTCCGCTGGGTTCGGGGCTGGGCGGTTCGGCGGCCTCCGCGGTCGCCGCCGTGGTAGCCGCGAATGCCCTGCTCGACGCGCCGCTGCCGGCGGAGGCGCTCTACCCCTTCGCGCTCGATGGCGAGGCCGTGGCCAGCGGCAGCCGTCACGGCGACAACATCGCACCTTCGCTCCTCGGAGGACTGGTCGCGGCCTTCGACCCCGCGCGCGCGGCTCCGGCGCGATTGAAGGCGCCGGCGTGGCTGTTCACCGCGGTGGTGCATCCGGCTGTCGTTCTGGAAACGCGCGTGGCCCGTGCCGCCCTCGCCGAGCCGTACCCGATCGAGAGCATCGTCAAGCAGACGCACCACCTCGCCGCGCTGCTCCTCGGCCTCGAGCGCGACGACGAAGCCCTGATCCGTCGTGGCCTGCATGACGCGCTCGTCGAACCGCGCCGCGCCGCGCTGATCCCGGGGTTCGCCGCGGTGAAGCAGGCAGCGCTCGATGCTGGCGCGCTCGGCAGCAGCATCTCCGGCGCCGGCCCCAGCGTGTTCGGGTGGTTTCGCGGTCGCGCGGCGGCCGAGCTCGGCGGCGCGGCCATGCAGCGCGCCTTCGCCGAGGCCGGCCTTGCCACATCACTCCTCGTTTCGCCCGTGGCTGGCCCCGCCGCGGGCCTTGTCGAATCCCAGGACTGACCGATGCGTTTCATTTCCACCCGGGGGCACGCGCCCGCGCTGCCCTTCGGCGCCGCGCTCGGCGCCGGCCTCGCACCCGACGGCGGCCTCTACGTGCCGGAGCGTCTGCCGC
>Ga0209278_1001256_pt1 | contig 15812 bp, 8 predicted proteins | sample JI81BgreenDNA_FD_187504 | JGI IMG/M metagenome (GOLD analysis project Ga0209278, IMG submission 187504) | Wastewater effluent complex algal communities from Wisconsin, to seasonally profile nutrient transformation and Carbon sequestration -... | ecosystem: Engineered > WWTP > Effluent > Algae... | reverse complement strand
CGTCCTCGAAGTCCATCTGCACGAAGGTCGGCAGCATGAAGCGGTCGTGCAGGCCCGTGCCCCAGCGCGTGAGGCGCGTGGCGCCGCGGCCGCGGTAGGGCTCGCGCCAGAACCAGGCCACCAGCGCACGCATCAGCAGCTGCTGCGCCAGGCTCATGCGCGCGTGCGGCGGCATCTCGAAGGCGCGCAACTCCAGCAGGCCCAGGCGGCCCGTGGGGCCGTCGGGCGAGTACAGCTTGTCGATGCTGAACTCGGTGCGGTGCGTGTTGCCCGTGGCGTCGACCATCAGGTTGCGCAGCGTGCGGTCGATGAGCCAGGGCGGAACCTGGCCGTGCAGGCCCACCTGGCGCTCGATCTCGGCGAGCGCGATCTCGACCTCGTAGACCTGGTCGCCGCGCGCCTCGTCGAAGCGCGGGTGCTGGCTCGTGGGGCCGATGAACAGGCCGCTGAACAGATAGCTCAGGCTCGGGTGGTTCTGCCAGTAGGTGATGAGGCTGGTGAGCAGCTCGGGCCGGCGCAGGAAGGGGCTGTCGGCCGGCGTGGCGCCGCCCAGCACGAAGTGGTTGCCGCCGCCGGTGCCGGTGTGGCGGCCGTCGAGCATGAACTTCTCGGTGCTCAGGCGGCTCTGGTGCGCAGCCTCGTAGAGGAACTCGGTGTGGTCGACGAGCTCGTCCCAGTCGTGCGCGGGGTGGATGTTGACCTCGATGACGCCCGGGTCGGGCGTGACGGCCAACTGCTTGAGGCGCGGGTCGCGCGGCGGCGGGTAGCCCTCGAGCACGATCTTCACGCCGCGCTCGGCGGCCGTGGCCTCGATGGCGGCCAGCAGCTCGAGGTAGTCCTCCAGAAAACGCAGCGGCGGCATGAAGACGTACAGCACGCCGCTCTTGCCGCCGTGCTGCTTCTCGGCCCTGGGGCCGTTGCCACGTTGAGGATCGCGCACCTCCACGCACAGCGCGGTGCGCGTGACCTCGCCGGCCGAGACGAAGCGCGCGGGTGCGATGCTGGCGTCACGCGGGAAGGCGTACTCGGGCGAGTGCTCGGTGGCACCCGGCCCCGTGCCGGCGGTGCCCCCGAAGGCCATGCGGCCCACGCCCGGTGCGCCGCCAAAGGCCGCCGCGCCATCGGCGTGGAAACCGTCGTGGTCAAGCCCGCCATCGGCGCCGGCCGCTGCGGCGGCCGCCTGCGCCGCCGGGCCGCCCGCCACGCCCCCGGCCGCCACGAACTGCGCCTTCACGGCCGCGGCCACGGGCAGCGGCGGCTGCGGTGCAAACGGGTCCTGCGCCAGCGTCCAGGGCTGGTCGCCCTTCGCGGCCCAGGGCAGGCTGTCCAGCGGCAGGCGGTAGCCCATCGGCGAGTCGCCCGGCACCAGGTACAGGCGCTCGTCGCGCAGGAACCAGGGCCCGGTCTGCCATTGCGGGCCGGCGGTGCCCACGTGCCATTCGCGCCGCAGCGGCAGCAGCCACCCCACCGTGGCATCGAGCCCCTGCTTGAACACGCGGCGCAGGCGGGCGCGCTCGAGCTCGTCGTCCAGGCGCGCGTCAAACGGGTCCACGTTCACCGGCAGCCGGCGCTCGCGCCAGAGGTAGTACCAGGTGTCCTCGTGGCCGGGCAGCACGTGCTTGTCGGTGAGGCCCAGCTTGCGCGTGAGCGTGCGGATGAAGCCTTCGGCGTCGGCCGCGGTGTAGCGGTGGGTGTCGCGCTCGTCGGCAAACAGCGAGGCGTCGTTCCAGCAGGGCTGGCCATCGGCGCGCCAGCAGATGCTCAGCGCCCAGCGCGGCAGCTGCTCGCCCGGGTACCACTTGCCCTGGCCGAAGTGCAGGAAGCCGCCGGCGCCGTACTTCTCGCGCAGCCGGTGCACGAGCTCGGTGGCCAGGCCCCGCTTGGTGGGGCCCAGCGCGTCGGTGTTCCACTCGGCGGCGTCGCGGTCGTTCACGGCCACGAACGTGGGCTCGCCGCCCATCGTGAGGCGCACGTCGCCGGCCTTGAGCTGCGCGTCCACGGCGTGGCCCAGCGCCACGATCTTTTCCCACTGCGCGTCGGTGTAGGGCAGCGTCACGCGAGGGCTCTCGTGGATGCGCGTGACCTGCATGTGGTGGCTGAACGTCACCTCGCACTCGTCGACCGCGCCGCTCACGGGCGCGGCGCTGCTGGGCTCGGGCGTGCAGGCCACGGGGATGTGGCCCTCGCCGGCGAGCAGGCCGCTGGTGGGGTCCAGCCCGATCCAGCCGGCGCCGGGCAGGAACACCTCGCACCAGGCGTGCAGGTCGGTGAAGTCGACCTCGCTGCCGCTGGGCCCGTCGATGGCCTTCACATCGGGCTTGAGCTGGATGAGATAGCCGCTGACGAAGCGCGCCGCCAGCCCCAGGTGGCGCAGCGTCTGCACGAGCAGCCAGCCGCTGTCGCGGCAGGAGCCGCTGCCGTTGGTGAGCGTGACCTCCGGCGTCTGCACGCCGGGCTCCATGCGGATCAGGTACTTGATGTCCGTCTGCAGGCGCTGGTTCAGCGCCACGAGGAAGTCGATGGTGCGCGTCTTCTCTCGCGGGATGCTGTCCACGAACGCCTTGAAGCGCGGGGTCAGCTCGCCCTTGGCCAGGTAGGGCAGCAGTTCCCGCCGGCTGTCGGCGTCGTACTCGAACGGAAAGTTCTCGGCGTGCGGCTCGAGGAAGAAGTCGAACGGGTTGAGCACCGACATCTCGGCCACGAGGTCGACCGTGACCTTGAACTCGCGGGTCTGCTCGGGGAACACCAGCCGCGCCAGGTGGTTGGCAAACGGGTCCTGCTGCCAGTTGATGAAGTGCTGGCCCGGCTCCACGCGCAGCGAGTAGCTGAGGATGCGCGTGCGGCTGTGGGGCGCCGGCCGCAGTCGCACGACCTGGGGCGACAGGCTCACCCGCCGGTCGTAGCGGTAGTGGGTGACGTGGTTCAGCGCGACATGGATGGACACGGGAAAGGCACTCCTGCAAGGCCGGAACAAGGCCGGGGGCTTGCAAGCTCCGGGCCCGGTCACTCGTGGCCAGGGTGGCCGGGATGATGCCAGTAGCGGCGGCGCTGGCCGCGCGTGCAAACGCCAGGGGCGGCCGTGCCGTCGGCGGCCGCGCCGTGCCAGCGCCAGGCGCCGCACGAGGGTGTGGCGACGACCGGCACGCCCGCCGCGGCGTAGCGCGCCAGCACGGCCGGTGCCGGATGGCCGAAGCGGCTGCGGTGCGCCGCCTGCACCACGGCCACGCGCGGCGCCACGGCGGCGATGAAGTCGGTGGTCGACGAGGTGCGGCTGCCGTGGTGCGGCACCCAGAGCACCGTGCTGCGCAGGCGCTCGCCGGCCTCGCGCACGAGGGCGGCTTCCTGTGCGGCCTCGATGTCGCCCGTGAGCAGCACGCTGGCGCCGCCGGCGGCCTGCACGCGCAGCACGCAGCTCAGGGTGTTGGCACGTGTGTGCGGCGTGGCCGCGGCCAGCGCCTCGGCGCCGGGGTGCAGGAACTCGAAGTCCACGCCGTCCTGCCGCCAGCGCCGGCCGGCCGTGCAGGGTGTGTGCGGTGCCAGTGCACGCAGCGGGTGGCCACTTTCCAGCGACGAGGCCAGGGCCACCACGGGCAGGGCCTGGGCCAGCGACGCCGCGCCACCGGTGTGGTCGGCATCGCGGTGGCTCAGCACCAGCAGGTCGACGCGGCGCTCACCCAAGGCGCGCAGCAGCGGCACGAGCACACGCTCGCCGGCATCCACGCCCGGCGTGCCCCAGGCCGGGCCGGTGTCGAACAGCAGCGTGTGCGTGGCCGTGCGCACGATGACGGCGGTGCCTTGGCCGATGTCGGCGCCCAGCAGCTCGAAGCTGCCCGGCGCCGGCCGCGCCACGGGCGGCGCCAGCAGCGGCAGCATCAGCGGCAGGGCCAGCGCGCGCAGCCGCCAGGGCCAGGGCAGCACGGCCACCACCGCGCCCAGCAGGCCGGCGACCACGGCCCAGGGTGGTGCCGCGGCGGCGTGCCACACGGCCAGTGGCGTGGTGGCCATCCAGGCCAGCGCGGCCTCGAGTGCCGACAGCACCCCGGCGCCCAGGCTCCACAGCGGCGGCAGCAGCACGCCCAGCAGCGCCAGCGGCGTGATGAGCAGCGTCACCAGCGGGATGGCCAGCAGGTTGGCCGCAATGCCCACCACCGACAGCTGCTGGAAGAAGATCAGCGACAAGGGCGCGAGCCCCACCGTGGCCACGGCCTGCTGCTGCAGCGCCGCTCGCAGCCAGGGCCAGCGCGGCGGCGGGTCGCTGCTGCGGCGCAGCTGCACCGGCCCGCTGGCCGCCAGCAGCCCCACGGCGACGAAGCTGAGCCAGAAGCCCGGCTGCAGCAGCGCCCAGGGGTCGCCCAGCACCACCACGAAGCCGGCCGCGCCCAGCACCGCCGGCAGCGGCCAGCGCCGCGCGCCGTGGCGCAGCAGCACGACGACGGCGATCATGGCCACGGTGCGCTGGGCCGGCACGCCCCAGCCGGCCAGCAGCGCGTAGGCCGCGGCCAGGGCCAGCCCGGCCCAGCGGCCGGCCACGGGCGCGGGCAGGTGGCGCGGCGCGCTGGGGTGGCGGCGCCACAGCGCGGTGACGAGCGCACCGGCCAGCCACGCGAACATGGTCACGTGCAGGCCGGATATCGACATGAGGTGGGCCACGCCCGTGTCGCGGAACAGCGCCCAGTCGGCGCGTTCGATGGCAGCCTGATCGCCCACGGCCAGCGCGGCCAGCACGCCGGCCGCGCCGGCATCGGGCACGCGCGCCTGGAGGGCGTCGCGCACGGCCTGGCGCAGCCGCTCCACGGGGTGCGCGGCGGCGGCGTTCAGCAGCTTGGGCGGCGGGCTGCCGCGCACGTCGCGCACGCTGCCGGTGGCGCGCAGGCCCTGCTCGAACAGCCACAGCTCGAGGTCGAAGCCCTGCGGGTTGAGCGCGCCGTGCGGCCGTGCCAGCCGCGCCGTGAAGCGCCAGCGCTGGCCCGCGCGCACGGGCTGCGGCGGGGCGGCCAGCATCGCATCGGCCTCGATGCCGCGCCACCAGCCCAGCGACACACGCTGCGGCACGCGCACCGGCTGGCCGCGGTGCCAGGCGGCTTCGATGGCGAACTCGAAGCGCACGCCCTGCGGCCCCTCGCGCGGCAGGCTGGCCACGGTGCCCTGCAGCAGCAGGTCTTGCCCCTCCAGCGCGGCGGGCAGCGCGTCGGCCACGCGCAGCGCGGCGCGGTGGTGGGTGCTGGCAAAGCCCAGCAGCGCCGCGGCCGCCACGCAGGCGGCCGCACAGGCCCAGGCGGCGGGCGGTGCGCGCACGTGGCGCAGGCCCAGCCCCAGGCCCGCCAGCAGGGCGCCGATCGCAGCGCAAACGGCCACCGGCACCGCCGGCCACAGCGCGGCCATCTGCAGCTGCGCCGCCGTGCCCAGCACCCAGGCCAGGGCCACGGCGGCCGCCAGGGCCAGCTGCACACCCGCGCTGCCCTGGCCCGTGGCCGCCCGCGGGGGGCCGGCGCCCCGGGGCGGCATGGCGGTGGCGGAAGGGTCGGCCATGCAGGGCCAGTGTAGGATTTGCCCGCACCCCCGCTGCCCCTCTGCCTGGGGCCCGGCGGGGGCCCTCCGAAGCCGGCCCCAGCGCCCCCCGCTTCACCCCACCCCAGGAAGGATTGCCATGACCCCCCAGCAGCGCCTGCAAGCACTCGGCATCGTGCTGCCGCCCGTCGCCGTGCCCGCCGCCGCCTACGTGCCCTTCGTGCAGACCGGCTCGCTCGTGTTCGTCTCGGGCCACATCGCCAAGCAGGACGGCAAGGCCTGGGTGGGCCAGCTGGGCTTGACCATGAACACCGCCGAAGGCCAGGCCGCCGCGCGCGCCGTGGCCGTGGACCTGATGGGCACGCTCAGCGCCGCCGTGGGCGGCGACCTGGGCCGCGTCAAGCGCATCGTCAAGGTGCTGAGCCTCGTGAACAGCACGCCCACCTTCACCGAGCACCACCTCGTCACCAACGGATGCAGCGAGCTGCTGCGCGAGGTGTTCGGCCCCGAGGTCGGCGCCCACGCGCGCAGCGCCTTCGGCGTGGCGCAGCTGCCCATGGGCGCCTGTGTCGAGATCGAGCTCATCGCCGAAGTGGCATGACGGCGATGTCGCTGCGACTGGCCTCGCCCCGCGGCCTGCCGCGCCCGCTGCTGTGGGCCGTGATGGTGCTGCTGCCGCTGGCCGCCGTGGGCGCGGCGCTGGTGTCGCAGCACGTTCACGACATGCAGCCCTGCGCCTGGTGCGTGCTGCAGCGCGTGGTGTTCGTGGCCATCGCGGCGGTGTCGCTGCCGGCGCTTGTGCTGCGGGGCGCGCTGCCCCGCCGGGTGTTCGCGGCCGCGGGCCTGCTGCTGGCGGGGGCCGGCATGGCCGCGGCGCTGTGGCAGCACTTCGTGGCCGCCGCCAGCGCCAGCTGCAACCTGACGCTGGCCGACCGCATCGTCGGCGGCCTGGGTCTGGACAACGCCTGGCCCGAGGTCTTTGCCGCCTACGCCAGCTGCGCCGACGCGGCCGTCAAGCTGGCGGGCCTGTCGTATGAGTTCTACAGCCTGGCGCTGTTCATGCTGCTGGGGCTGGTGGCCCTGCGCCTGCTTCGGCGGCCTGCTTGACGAGGCGGCGGCCGAGGACTGTCCAAGACAAATGACACCCGATCATTTTGAGATCGCATTTTTGTCAAATCAGGGCTTAAGCCAGCGGATCTATCTCCGATAAAGGAAGGCGGCGGGCGCGCGTCCATCGCGCCTGACACGTTGTACCGGAGAGTTTCATGACCCCGTCGTTTGCCCTGGGCCTGGCTGGCCGCCTCTACGCCGTGGTGGCGGTGCTCCTGCTGGCGCTGACCGGTACCGTCGTCGTCGCGTGGTTCAAGCTCGGCGCCGTGGCCGAAGCCGCCACCGACACGGCCGAGGTCCGCGTGCCGCAACTCGACCGCATCGCCGCCATCGAGCTGGCCGTGACGCGGGTGTCGCTGCAGGTGCGCCACGCCATGCTGTCGCGCACGCCCGAGGAGCTGGCCGCGACGCTGGCCGACATCGGTGACAAGCGCCGCCACATCGACCAGCTGATGGCCGGCTACGAGCGCACCATCACCACCGAACGCGGGCGCGGGCTGTTCAAGCAGCTCGAGCCGGCCCTCGCGGCCTTCTGGCAGGTGGGCGGCGCCAACATCAAGCTGGTGCAGGACGGCCAGAAGGCCGAGGCCTTTGCCTTCCTGGTGGACAAGACCATCCCGGCGCGCAACGTGGTGCTCGAGCAGGCCTCGGGCATGGTGAAGTACCAGCGCGACATGCTCGAGGGTGAGCTGGCCAGCGTCAGCCGCGCAGGCTCGACCACCCTGCACCTGCTGATGGGCCTGGTGGCGGCGGCGATGGCCGGGCTGGTGCTGTTTGCCTGGCACTTTGCCGCCCTGCTCAAGCGCCGCATTGCCAGCAGCCGCGAAGTCGCCGACCGCGTGCGCGGCGGCGACCTGGCCCAGCCCGTGCTCGACACGGCGCACGACGAGTTCAGCCCCCTGCTGCACGCGCTGCAGCAGATGCAGGACGGCATCACGCGCGTGGTGGGCACGGTGCGCCAGGGCGCCGACGGCGTGGCCACGGCCAGCCAGGAGATCAGCAGCGGCAACCAGGACCTCAGCCGCCGCACCGAGCAGCAGGCCAGCAGCCTGCAGCAGACGGCGGCCTCGATGGAGCAGCTCGGCGGCACCGTGCGCCAGAACGCCGACAACGCCAGCCAGGCCAACCAGCTGGCGCTGGGCGCCTCGCGCGTGGCGCGCGACGGCGGCACGGTGGTGGCCGAGGTGGTGAGCACCATGAAGGGCATCCACGACAGCAGCCGCCGCATCGCCGAGATCATCGGCACCATCGACGGCATCGCCTTCCAGACCAACATCCTGGCGCTCAACGCCGCGGTCGAGGCTGCGCGGGCCGGCGAGCAGGGCCGCGGCTTCGCCGTGGTGGCCAGCGAGGTGCGCAGTCTGGCCCAGCGCAGCGCCGAAGCGGCGCGCGAGATCAAGGGCCTGATCTCCGCCAGCGTCGAGCAGGTGGAGCGCGGCAACACGCTGGTGGAACGCGCCGGCAGCACCATGGACGAGGTGGTCGCCGCCATCCAGCGCGTGACCGACATCATGGGCGAGATCAGCGCCGCCAGCAGCGAGCAGAGCTCGGGTGTCAACCAGGTGGGCCAGGCCATCACGGTGATGGACCAGGCCACCCAGCAGAATGCCGCGCTGGTGGAGCAGAGCGCCGCTGCGGCCGAGAGCCTGCAGCAGCAGGCCCGTCAGCTGGTTCAGGCGGTGGCGGTGTTCAAGCTGGGCCGGGCCTGACCCCGGCCCGCGCCCGGCGCTTCAGCGCCGGCGCAGGGCCAGCGCCGCGCCGAGTGCCAGCGCCGCCAGGGCCAGCGTGCCGGGCGCGGGCACGCGCAGCGTGGTGACGATGAAGTCCTGCGAGCCGTTGCGCACGAGGGCGAACACGTCGAGCCGGTTGGCCGTGCCGGCGGCGCTGGCCAGCATGGCCTCGGCCACGGGGGCGTGTTTGCTGTTGTCGCTGTAGCGACCGCCGGCGTTGAACAGGCTCCAGTCGGTGTCGTACACGATGTTCCACACCGCCAGCTGCAGCGCCGTCGACTCGACGGCCGTGTCCACGCGCGTGGCATCGCCCTGCACCCAGGTGAACAGCTGGCCCAGGCGCTCGGCCACCTGCGCACCGTCGGGGCGCAGCGGGTTGGCCAGGCGCCGCTGGGCAAAGTAGCTGGCGGCCTCGACGACGCTGTAGCCCTGCATGGGCGTGGCCGAGAAGCCGAACGACTCCTCGAGCTCGATGCAGTAGGTGACGAGCTGCTGCGTGTCGAGCGCGCCGGCGCCGCTGAGCGAGCCGGCAAAGCCGCCCGCCGCGCCGCGGTAGCCGCTGAGGCTGGACGCCCCTCCGGTGCTGCTGGCCACCGTGCCGCCGCCGCCGAAGGCCCAGCCGGTGAGCGTGACCGCGGCCGCCTGGGCCGGGGTGGGGGCGGCCAGCGAGGCGGCCGCCAGGGTGGCCGCGATGGCGGCGCCCAGGATCGAGGTCTTCATGAGATTCCGTTTCCGACCCCGGTCGCCCCAACGCGCCGAGGTCTGCTGCTTGTGTGAAACAGAATGTGCCGAAGACGGCGTCGCCGCGCACCTCCGCAGCCCGGGGAGGTCCCCCGGATCACGTGGGCCGCGGCGTGTGCAGCCCGTCACGCGCCGTGGCGTGCCGCCGAGGGCCTGTGCAGGAAGTCTCAGCCCGGCAGCACGCGCATGGGCTTCTTGAAGCCCTCGAGCCTGTGGCCCTTGCGCGCACGCTTGCCCACGTGGCCGGCCAGTGCGGCGCCGCGCAGCAGTTCGTCCTTGGGCTTGTCGCCGCGGCCCAGGCCCTGCACCCGCAGCGCATCGGCGCAGGTGGCCACGCTGACCAGCGGGCATTTGTCGTCCACGTCCATCAGCGTGAGGCCCTTGCCGCCGTTGGCCTGCAGCTTGAGCTCGTCGGCCGCAAACACCAGCAGCCGGCCGTCCAGCGCCAGCGCCGCCACCTGCGTGTGCGCCGGGGCCACCACGGCCGGGGGCAGCAGCTTCTGGCCAGCCTCCAGCGCGAGGAAGGCCTTGCCGCCGCGGTTGCGGCCCACCAGGTCGCCGGCCTGGGCCAGCAGGCCGAAGCCGCCGGTGTTGGCCAGCAGCAGCCGCGTCGCGGCCGCGCCGCTGAAGTAATGCGCCACCTGCGTGCCCGCCTCGAGGTCGATCAGCGTCGTGATGGGCACGCCGTCGCCGCGCCCGCCCGGCAGCGTGCTCGCGGCCACGCTGTAGACACGGCCGTTGCTGCCAAAGACCAGCAGCGTGTCGACGCTGCGGCAGGGGAAGCAGCCGTACAGTGCATCGCCCGGCTTGAAGGCCAGCGCCGCGGGATCGACCTCGTGGCCCTTGAGCGCGCGCACCCAGCCCTTGAGGCTGACGACCACCGTGACCGGCTCGTCGACCACCTTGATCTCGGCCACGGCCTTCTTCTCGGCCTGCACCAGGGTGCGGCGCTCGTCGCCGTGCGCCTTGGCGTCGGCCTCGATCTCGCGCACCACGGTGCGCTTGAGCGCCGCCGGGCTGGCCAGGATCTCCTCGAGCCTGGCCTGCTGTTCGCGCAGTTCTTTCAGCTCCTGCTCGATCTTGGTGGCTTCGAGCCGCGCCAGCTGGCGCAGCCGGATCTCGAGGATGTCTTCCGCCTGGCGGTCGCTGAGCTTGAAGCGGTTGATGAGCGCCGGCTTGGGCTCGTCGGCGTTGCGGATGATGCGGATGACCTCGTCGATGTTCAGCAGCACCAGTTGCCGGCCCTCGAGCACATGGATGCGGTCCAGCACCTTCTGCAGGCGGTGGCGCGTGCGCCGCTCCACCGTGGCCAGGCGGAAGGCGATCCATTCGCCCAGGATCTGGCGCAGGCTCTTCTGCACCGGCCGGCCGTCGCGGCCCACCATCGTCAGGTTCAGCGGCGCGCTGGTCTCCAGGCTGGTGTGTGCCAGCAGCGTGGTGATGAGCTCGGCCTGCTCCACCGTGCGGCTCTTGGGCTCGAACACCAGGCGCACGGGGGCGTCCTTGCTGCTTTCGTCGCGCACGGCGTCGAGCACGCTCAGCACGGTCTGCTTGAGCTGCACCTGCTCCTGCAGCAGCGCCTTCTTACCGGCCTTGACCTTGGGGTTGGTGAGCTCCTCGATCTCTTCCAGCACCTTCTGCGCGCTGGTGCCCGGCGGCAGCTCGGTCACCACCAGCTGCCACTGGCCACGCGCCAGCTCCTCGATGACCCAGCGCGCGCGCACCTTCAGGCTGCCACGGCCCGTGCGGTAGGCCTCGCGGATGTCGGCTTCGGGGCTGATGATCTGGCCGCCGCCGGGGTAGTCGGGCGCGGGCAGCAGCGCGAACAGCTCGTCGTCGCTGAGCTGCTCGTTCTTGAGCAGCGCGACGCTGGCCGCGGCCACCTCGCGCAGGTTGTGGCTGGGCACCTCGGTGGCCAGGCCCACGGCGATGCCGCTGGCGCCGTTGAGCAGCACGAAGGGCAGGCGCGCCGGCAGCTGGCGCGGCTCTTCCTCGCTGCCGTCGTAGTTGGGCTGGAAGTCGACCGTGCCCTCGTCGATCTCGTCGAGCAGCAGCCGCGCGATGGGCGCCAGGCGCGCCTCGGTGTAGCGCATGGCGGCCGCGCCGTCGCCGTCGCGGCTGCCGAAGTTGCCCTGGCCGTCGACCAGCGGGTAGCGCTGGTTGAACCCCTGCGCCATGCGCACCATGGCGTCGTACGCGGCCGTGTCGCCGTGCGGGTGGTACTTGCCGAGCACGTCGCCCACCACGCGCGCGCTCTTCACGGGCTTGGCCGCACCGCTGGCGCCGGGTGCCAGGCCCATGCGCAGCATCGAGTAAAGGATGCGCCGCTGCACGGGTTTGTTGCCGTCGCACACGTCCGGCAGGGCGCGGCCCTTGACGACGCTGAGCGCGTACTCGAGGTAGGCGCGCTGGGCGTAGTCGGCCAGCGGCAGGTGGTCACCGGGCGGGCTGGGCTCCGGGGCGGGGTCGGCGGGCGGTAGGTCGAAGAGGTCGGGCATGGGCTCGGGGGTCGGGCCCTGCACGTGCCGGGGCGGCCGTCAGGGCGAAGCCGGCGATTGTCCCAAACCCGGCTGCAGCAGCAGCTGCAGCAGCGGGTGCGGGAAGCGCCGCTCCGCCGTGACGGCGTAGAAGCGCTCCTGGATCTGCGGGATCGAGCAGCGCTCCACCAGCGTGCGCGCGGCCAGCTCGTCCTGCACCACCACGGGCGGCACCAGCGTGAGCGCGCCTGTTTCGCGCGCCAAGAGGCGCAGCATGGCCATGTCGTCCACCTCGGCCAGCACACGCGGGCGCACGCCGGCGTCGGCCAGCAGTGCGTCGAAGGCACCGCGCACGGCGTGGTCGCCGCCGGGCAGCAGCAGCGGCTGCTCGTGCAGGCCCTCGGGAAACGGCAGCGGCGGCGGCTTGCGCCCCTTGCGCAGCGCCGAGACGATGGCCAGCGGCTGCTGCGCGATCAGCGTGCTGCGCCAGCCTTGCGCGGCATCGCGCGGCACGGCCTCGTTGGCCAGCACCACGTCGAGCTGGTGCGCGCCCAGGTGCAGCAGCAGCTCGCGAAGGCGGCCGCTCTCCAGGCGGATCTGCACGTCGTCGCGCGCCAGCAGCGGGCGCAGCAGCAGCAGCTGGAAGTTGCGCGACAGCGTTGCCACCGAGCCCACGCGCAGCACGCTCACGCGCCCGCGCGGGCGGCCCTTGAGCGTGGCCATCAGCTCCTCGCCGGCGGCGAAGATGGTGTCGGCGTGCTCCAGCGCCACGCGGCCGGCCTCGGTGAGCTCCAGCGTGCGGCCGCGGCGCTCGAAGAGCGCGTGGCCGAGCCGGTCTTCCAGCTGGCGCAGCTGGATCGACAGCGCCGACGGCGACACGTGCAACCGCTGCGCCGCGCGCGTGAGGTGCCGCTCGTGCGCGATCGTCCAGAAGTAGCGCAGGTGGTGGTAGTTCAGCTCGGCCATCGGCTCGTTCTATCAGAGGCAACGAGCCGATGGAAGCGATTCACGCACTCAAACGTCGGCACCGGCCTCGCGGTGCCAGCCGTCGCGCAGCCGGCGCTCGACGAGCGGGCGCTCGGGGTCGATGCGGAACAGGTGCAGCCAGCCGTTCTCGACCAGCTCGCGCACCACGGCGTGGCGCGCGACGATGCCGTCGATGGCCTCGGCCGGCGCCTCGATGAACACGCTCAGGCGCAGCGGCGTGTGGCGCAGCACGTGGCCGTCGTGCAGCGACTGCAGCGGCAGGCCGATGCGCAGGTCGCCGCCGTTGCCCTCGAACACGCCGAGGTTGCCGCCGACCACGTTGTGCAGCAGCTTGTTGCCGCTGCCGTAGCGCCGGTTGTCCACGGTGGAGGCGTGGTACTGCAGGTTGATCCAGTTCGTCACCACCATGGGTGCGGTCATGATCAGCTCGAGCACGGCGCGCGTGGGGTCGGCGCGGTGGTCGTAGTCGTGCAGGAAGGCGCGGCCGCGCAGCGCCAGGTGGCGCGTGCGCCCCCGTGGCGCCACCACGAAGGCGGCGTTGTCGGCCAGGCCCCATTCGGGCCGCACCTGCGCCCAGTCGCGTGCGCGCTGCTGCACGGCTCGCGCCAGCGCCTCGGGCTCCGCCGCCACCGCGGCCAGGCCCAGCGAGGAGGCGCGCTCGGCGCGGGCGCGCGCACCGGCCTCGGCCAGCGTGGCCTGCAGCTGCGCCACGGCGGCGCGGTGGCTGGCAGGCACGGCGTCGAGGTCGAACAGGCGCAGTTCGTCGGTGGTGGTGTCGTGCAGGCCGGGCAGCGCGTGCGTGGTGGGCGGGATGTCGATGCCGTGGCCGCGCAGCGCCTCGCGCACGGCGGGGGTGTTCAGCAGGTCGGCGAGCACCCGCGCGTTGACCTCGCCCGTCTGGCCGCCGCAGGCGCCGCAGTCCAGGCCCGCGGCGTGCGGGTTGTTGGCCGTGGTGCTGCCGTGGCCGGCCAGCAGCAGGATCGGCGCGAAGCCGCCGCGCAGGCCCATCGCACCCAGGATGCCGGCGGCCATGGCCGCCGCGCCGGTGAGGGCCTCGGCGTCGTCGTGCGCCAGCGCCAGGCGCGGGCGCAGGGCGGTGGCGGCTGCGCCCAGGCCGGCGTCCTCCCAGCGTGGCACGGGCGCGTCGGCCGACGGCAGGCTGCGCGCCAGCAGCGCGGCGCCGAAACCCAGGCCCAGGGTCTCGACGAAGCTGAAGGCCGAGGCCGGCCGGCTGCGCCAGGCCGACCAGCGCTGGCGCCACAGCAGGGCCTGGCGGCGGCGGCCCGCGAGGTGCTGCCCCAAGGCGGCGCCCTCGGCCGCCACTGGCTCGTCGCTCACCGTCTGCGCCGGCGCCAGCAGGCCCGGCAGCTGCGGCCGGGTCAGCGCACTGCCCAGCGGCGAGTAGGCGATGGGCAGGCCGAAGAAGCCGGCGAAGCCGCGGGTGTGCACGCCCGGGTCCACCGCCTCGAGCGCACGCCGGAAGACCTCGGAACGCACGTCGATGCAGAACACGGCCTGCGCCTTGGGGAGCGCGTCGGCGGCGGGCGCGGGTGCGGCGACCAGCCCCTCGGCGAGCGGGCGCTGGTGGGCGATCTCCAGCGCCAGCTGCAGCAGCCAGTCCACTTGCTGCGCGGCCTGGCGCTGCGCGACCTGCGCGTCCAGGTGCTGCCAGGCCCCGGCCCAGGCGCTGTCCAGGCGGCCGGCGGGTGCGTCGTCGCGCAGCAGCGCGTCCCACACGAGGCGGATGGCCAGCAGCTCGACGATGCGGTCGTCGCTTCGGCCTTCCAGCCGTGCCTGCCAGCGCTCGTAGGCGCACCAGGCGGCCCAGCCGTTGATGCTCAGCAGCAGCGCGCTCAGGTAGTCGGTGCGGGCCGCCGGCGGCACGGCGAGCCCGTCGAGCAGTTGGCCGACCAGCGCCGCGGGGTCGTCGCCCGCCGGCAGCGCCGCGAGCCGCTGCTGCAGCCAGCCGCGGCCCTGGCGCCAGGGCAGGCCGCGGTCGGCGGCGAGCTGGCGGCGCCAGCTGGCGAACAGGCCCTCGTCGCGCGCCGGCTGCCACTGCGCCTGCGCGGTGTCGAAGAACGCGGCGCAGTGCTGGCTGACCTGGTGCGTGACACGCTCGCTCCAGGGCATGCCGGGCGGGCCGCCGGGCAGGGTGTCGCGCAGGTCGGCCAGCAGCGGCAGGCGCGCGGGCGGCACATCGGGGCCTTCCAGCGCCGCGAGCAGCGTGTCGATGCCCAGCGGCGAGCCGCTGATCGCCAGCGCCGCCTCCAGCTGCGCGCGCTGCAGCGCGCCGGCCTGCCAGCGGCCGCGGAACCAGGCGCGGTCGGCCGTCAGCCGCGTGCCGGCGAGCAGGCCGAGGTGGGCGGCGGCCTCGGCCACCGGGCGCCCGACCCAGCCCCAGTAGGGGTTGACGGCGATGAAGCGGTCCAGCGGCCAGGTGGGCGCGATGCGCGCGCAGGCCTGGGCGATGGCGTCGGCGGTGTGCATCGCGGCTTGGGCGGCAGCGTCGTGGGGAGCGTTCATGGCGTGGCCTGGGTCGTTTGGGTTTGGGCGGGGGCAGCGGGCTGCAGCGACAGGGCAGGCGCGGCGGGGCGCGCGGCCGGCGGCGGCGACAGGCGGAACAGCAGGCCCCAGACACGCTCGTCGAGGAACAGCCCGCCGTAGAACCAGGGGTAGAGGCGCCGTGCCAGCGCGTGGTTGGGAGCCACCGCCAGCAGGGTCTGCAGCGCGAACAGCACGCCGAAGGCCAGGGCCACCAGCGCCCACCAGGGCGCCGCGGGCGCGGCCACGCCGGGCGCCACCCAGCCGGCCATGGCGGCGTGCAGCACCAGGTACAGCAGCGCCACCGCAAAGGCCATGGCCACGCCGCGCAGCAGCGCCGCACCGCCGGGCTGCAGCAGCGGCGTGACCGCCAGCGCCACGATGCCGGCCATCAGCAGCAGCGCCGGCGGCAGCGGGCCGGCATCCACACCCGCGACAGAGGCCAGCGCGCCGAAGACGGCCACGGCGGCGGCCGTGGTGGCGAGCGCGGCCGCCAAGGCGACGACCACGCCCATGGGGCCCGGCGCCGCCGCCGGCAGCAGGCGGGCGATGCCGGTCTGGCGCACCACCTCACCCGCAGCCAGGAAGGCATGCGCCTTGTAGAGGGAGTGCGCCACCAGGTGCAGCAGCGCCATCTCCCACAGGCCCAGGCCGCACTGCACCAGCATGAAGCCCATCTGCGCCGCGGTGGACCAGGCCAGCTGCACCTTGATGCTGA
>Ga0209278_1001255_pt1 | contig 15812 bp, 15 predicted proteins | sample JI81BgreenDNA_FD_187504 | JGI IMG/M metagenome (GOLD analysis project Ga0209278, IMG submission 187504) | Wastewater effluent complex algal communities from Wisconsin, to seasonally profile nutrient transformation and Carbon sequestration -... | ecosystem: Engineered > WWTP > Effluent > Algae... | reverse complement strand
GTTGAACCAGCGCCTAAGCACGGGTGAGCCGCTTGGCACCATGCCGGCTACCAACCCAAAGCTGTATGTTGAACTACGCGAACGCAGCAAGCCTATTGACCCGGCGGGCTGGTTCGCTAATCTGCCAAGGAAATAAAAGATTCACGCCTTTCCCCGCACGAGCCATTATGACCCTATTTCGCGCAGCTCCTCGTTTTCTGACCCTTGCCCTGCTTGGGGCCGCATCTGCGCTGCCGCTGCAGTCCGCCCACGCGGCAGATGATGACAAAACCACCTATGAATTACTGAATCTGTTCGGCGAAGTGTTCGACCGCGTGCGGAGCGATTACGTCGAGCCCGTGTCGGACGAGAAAATTATCGAATCAGCGCTGAACGGCATGCTGACCTCGCTCGACCCGCATTCGAGCTACATGAACGAAAAGCAGTTCGGCGAAATGAAGGTGCAAACCAAAGGTGAGTTTGGCGGGCTTGGCATCGAAGTGACGATGGAAAACGGGCTGGTAAAAGTTGTCTCGCCGATCGATGAAACCCCCGCTGCACGCGCAGGCGTAAAGCCCGGCGATTTCATCGCCGAGATCGACGATCAACAGGTGATGGGCATGAGCCTGTCCGACGCGGTCGAGAAAATGCGCGGGCCGGTGGGCACCAGCGTAAAAATCACCATCCTGCGTGAAGGCAGCAAAGAGCCGCTGAAAATCACCCTGAAGCGCGACACGATCCGCATCCAATCGGTGCGCAGCCGCGCCGAAGGCGATGTGGCGTACCTGCGCATCACCTCCTTCTCGGAGAATACGGCCGACGCGATGGAAGCCGCGCTGGAGAAAGAAAAGCAAGCAATCGGCAAAAACCTGAAAGGCATCGTGCTCGATCTGCGCAACAACCCCGGCGGCCTGCTCGATCAGGCGATCGAGGTGAGTGATGCATTCTTAGAGCGTGGCGAGATCGTCAGCACCCGCTCCCGCAAGCCGGACGAGTCGCGCCGCTACGCCGCACGCCCCGGCGATATCGCGAATGGCTTGCCCATGGTGGTGCTGATCAATGAAGGCTCCGCCTCGGCTTCCGAGATTGTCGCAGGCGCGCTGAAAGACCATAAACGTGCCGTGGCACTTGGCGTAAAGAGCTTCGGTAAGGGGTCGGTACAAACGGTCATCCCCATCAGCGGGCATGGTGCTATTCGCTTAACCACGGCGCGCTATTACACGCCGTCGGGCATCTCCATTCAGGCCAAAGGCATCACGCCGGATATCGAGGTGCAGCAGGCCAAGCTGGAGAAGCTGGATAGCAACATCAATATTTCCGAGGCAAGCCTGCGCGGCCATCTGAGCAACGATCAGGAGAAAGGCGCTGAAAAAGCACCTGCCGGTATCACGCTACCGACCAAGCCGCTGGAAGGTAAAGTGACGGGTAAGGACATTCCCAGTACCGAGGATTACCAGCTCAGCCGTGCGCTGGACCTCATTCAGGCGCTGTCGATTTATAACGATCGGCAAAGCCCGCAACCAGCCCCTAAACCGGTAGCGGCCCCCAAGCTGGTGAACCCCACTACCGGCAAACCGTCGCTGCCCACTCCCGCGAAGCCGTAGCGCATGCACCCACGGCTGATGCGCATGCGAAGCCTGCTGCCGAAGGGAGTCGCCCTGTGGGGTGGCATTACCTTGCTGCTGGCGATCGGTGTGCTTACCAGCCTTGCCGATCTGGCCGCCACCCCGGCCGATGAAATCCTACGCGCCAACAGCATGCGGCAGCGGGTGATCGTCGATCCAAAAACTGGGCGTGTCAGCGGTCTGGCTGCGGTGGAAGACGAGGCCGCGTTTGACGTGGACGCGTCGGAGGAGTCTTCCCCCGAAGCCGCACCGCCGGATGAGATCCTACCGACCGACGAGGAAATGGACACCGCAGAGGACGCGTCTGCCGATACAACCGGCGCGACGGATACGAGCACTGCACCACCGACTGAACCCCCTTCGCAAGAGCCGGCTGCCGCAACGGATGCAGACGCAACAGAACCCGCAGCGGCGGATGCGACCGAAGCACCCACCGAGCCTGCCCCTGCCATGAATGCGGATGCAGCCGTACCTGGTATGGATGCACGGTTGCGAAGCAGTCCTTCCGTGGCGCAGTGGCCAAAGGTCGAACGGTCCAGCGCCAGCCTGGTGCGCGCACCAGCCCCGGAAATCACCGAGAAAAAAGGTAAGCTGCAGCTGCCGCGCACGGGCGAGAAAAACATCACCCCTCGCCAGCTTTACGCGCGCAGTTTCCAGCGCAGTGTCGAGGAAGAACAGGCGTTACTTGCGATCGTCATTACCGATGCAGGCTTTAGTGCCGAAAGCCTGCAGCTGATGCTGGATTTACCGGGTGAAATCACCATCGGTATCTCGCCCTATGCGGATGCGAAAAGTGGGCAGATCGAAGCGCTGCGCAATGCCGGGCATGAAGTCTGGGCCATGCTGCCACTGGCCAGCCGCCGCTACCCGCAGGATGATCCCGGCCCTTACGGCCTGCTGCCGCAACTCACCGAAGCGGAACAAAAAGCGCGGCTTTACCAAACGCTGTCGCGCACACTGGGCAGCGTTGGGGTCATTCTGCCGCGTGAAGAAGCGATCAGCAGCGCGGCGAAGGTGTGGCCAGGCCTGCGCGATGAGCTGCTCGGGCGCGGACTGCTCATGCTTTCCACCCACCCCACCCGCGCGGTGGATATGCTGGCAAAAGACCCCGAACAACAGGCGCTGATCCGCACCGCCGACACGGTGATTGACGCCACACCGAACGAGGCCAGCATTCGCAGTGTGCTCGCCGGGCTGGCGGCAGAAACCCAAGCGGAGGGCACACAGGTGGCGTTGATTTCCGCGCGGCCGCAATCGCTACGCTTACTGAAAGCATGGTTGAAGGAAAAGCCGCCCGCCGCACCCGTGGTGCTGGCCCCACTTTCGGCGCTGTATGCGCCCCCTGCCCCGCCAGAGCCACCGGCCAAACCCAAAAGCGACGAGAGCGGCGGGCATTAATGGGGGCGTTCGACCATTTACCCTACCGGCGCGGCGTGGGCATGATGCTGGTGAATGCTGCGGGGCGCGTGTTTGTTGCCAAGCGCATCGACACGGTGGCGGAAGCCTGGCAGATGCCGCAGGGCGGCATTGACGAAGGCGAAGATCCCCACGTGGCAGCGCTGCGCGAGCTGGAAGAAGAAATCGGCACGAACAAGGCCGAGATCATCGCCGATTCGGGCACATGGCTGCGCTACGATCTGCCCGATGCGCTGATCCCAAAACTCTGGAAAGGCCGCTATCGCGGGCAGGAGCAGCTCTGGTTTCTGCTGCGGTTCACGGGTGCGGATACGGACATCAACATCGCAACTGCCCACCCGGAATTCAGCGAATGGCGCTGGGCGGAGATGCATACATTGCCGGACATCATTGTACCGTTCAAACGTGCGCTCTATCAGCAGTTGGTGCAGCTATTTTCACCGCGTGTAGCATAGTACCAAGGCGCAATCGCTCAAGCTGCGTCAGCATGCGCGAAGTTTTAGGAGGATGCGCGCACAGCAAGGGAATGTACAAGGATGTACATAACCGCAGCGCGCACGCAGCCGACGACAAAATTCGCCATGATCACGCAGCTTACGCGCGGATCATGGTGGAAGCCCCACCGGCGGTGAATACCTCGATCAACAACACATGCGGAATGCGCCCGTCGAGAATATGGGCTTGCTTCACCCCGGCGCGCAGCGCGCTCACGCAGGTTTCCACCTTGGGGATCATGCCGCCGGTGATGGTGCCATCGGCCAGCAGCGCACCGATTTCCTCAGCATTGATGTCGGAGATGAGTTCTTTTTCTTTGGTGAGAATGCCCGGCACGTCGGTCAGCATCATCAGTTTATGCGCTTTCAGCGCACTGGCGATGGCACCAGCGGCGGTATCGGCATTGATGTTGTAGGTCTCGCCGTTCGGGCCCATGCCGATGGGGGCGATCACGGGAATCATGCCCGAGGCAGTGATGTTCTCAATCGCTTGGGGGTTCACTTGCGTCGGCTCGCCCACGAAGCCCAAATCCAGCACGCGCTCGATATTGGAATCGGGATCTTTCTTGGTGCGCTTCAGTTTTTCGGCCTGCAGCAGCCCGCCATCCTTACCGGAGATACCAATCGCCGTACCACCTGCCTGGTTAATCGCGGTGACGATCTGTTTATTGATGGTACCGGAGAGTACCATTTCCACGATCTCGACGGTGGCGGCATCCGTCACTCGTAGGCCGTCCACAAAGCTGGACTGGATCTTCATGCGCTCCAGCATGGCACCGATTTGCGGCCCACCACCATGCACCACCACTGGGTTGATGCCGATGGTCTTCAGCATCACAATGTCGCGCGCGAACGTCTCGGCGGTGCGTTCATCGCCCATGGCGTGGCCACCATATTTAATCACGAAGGTCTGGCCGGCAAAACGCTGGATGTAGGGCAACGCCTCGCTCACCGTTTTGGCGGTGCGCAGCAGCAATTCTTTGGTTTTGAGCGATTTGATTTCCATGGCGTCTAAACCTTCCCTACCAGCGCCTCAATAACAGCTTCACGCAAGCTTTCAATCCCCAGTTTTGCGTTGGCGCTGGTGCTGATAATGCCGGGATGGGCCGCTGGCTGTTTGGCCGCAATGGCCAGTGTTTTCTCGCGAACTTCGGCCAGTTCTTCGGCGGTGATTTTATCAATTTTGGTCAGCACGATCTGAAACGACACGGCCGAATCATTCAGCAGTTTGAACATCTCTTTGTCGGCGTCCTTAATGCCGTGGCGCGCATCCACCAGCATGAAGGCACGCGCCAGCTGCGCCCGCCCACGCAGGTATGCAAACAACGTGCCCTGCCACATTTTCACGTCTTTCTTGGCGGCTTTGGCGTAGCCATAGCCCGGCACATCGACCAGGTGCAGCACATCCATCACGTTAAAGAAATTGAGCTGCTTGGTGGCCCCCGGCGTTTGGCTGGTGCGGGCAAGCTTGCCGTTATTCGTCAGCGCATTCAGCAGGCTGGATTTACCCACGTTCGAACGGCCGATGAACGCCACTTCCGGCAGGGTCAGCACCGGCAACTGCTCAAGATGCTGCACGCCCGCCACAAAGTTCACGGGCTTCAGCAGTAGCGAGGGTGTAAGCAGCGTATCGTTCATACTCTCCTCAATGTCATTCCCGCGCAGGCGGGAATCCAGTCAGCCTTGACTCTGGGTGGAGCGTTTGGCTGGATCCCCGCCTACGCGGGGATGACGTGTTATTTCTTCTTCGTCTTCGGTTTTGCGGAACCGGCATTGCGCACTGGCTTTTTCTTATGGCCATGCTTTTTGATGCGATGCTGGATCAGGCTTTGCTGCGCGATGGACAGCGTGTTGTTCCATGCCCAATACAGCACCAGCCCCGCCGGGAAATTCGCAAACAGGAACAGGAAAATGAACGGCATGTAGCCGATCACCGCCGCCTGAATGGGATCGTTCGGCTTGGGGTTGAGGCGCTGTTGCAGCACCATGGTGGCGCACATGATCAGCGGCCAGATGCCGATATGCAGGAAACTACCCACGAGCGGTAGTGCTGTCGGCTCCCACGGAATCAGCCCAAACAGCGTGAATACGTTAGTGGGATCGGGTGCGGAGAGGTCGCGCACCCAGCCGAAGAAGGGCGCATGCCGCATTTCGATCGTCACGAACAGCACCTTATACAGTGCGAAAAACACGGGGATCTGAATCAGCAGCGGCAGGCAGCCCGACATGGGGTTGACGCCCTCTTTTTTATACAGCTCGATCACCGCCTGATTCATTTTCATTTTGTCATCGGCGTACCGGTCTTTCAGCTCGTTCATTTGCGGCACCAGCAGCTTCATCTGGCTCATGCTGGTGTAGGATTTATTCGCCAGCGGGTAGAGCAGCAGCTTGATCACCACGGTGAGCATCAAGATCGCCAGACCGAAATTACCCAGCAGCGCATGGAACCAGGTCAGCAGCTGGAAAATTGGCTTGGTGAGGAAATACAGCATGCCGAAATCCACCGCACGGTCGAACAGTGGAATCTCATATTCCATGCGATACTGATCGAGCAGTTTGACTTCCTTCGCGCCCGCAAACAGACGCAGCGTGAAATCTTTTGCATCGCCCGCCGGCACTGTCACCGCATCGGCGCGCAGATCCACCTGATACGCATCATGCCCGTTGCGGGTGCTGTGTTTGTATTCCGCATCAAAAACCATGGCGCTATCGGGAATCAGTGCCGTCAGCCAGTATTTATCGGTGATGCCGATCCAGCCTTTCGCATCGTTGAATTTCTCCGGCCCATCCTCGCGCAATGTTTTGTAGCTCACATCGTGCAGCACGCCATTGGCCACACCCAGCGGGCCTTCATGCATCATCATCGTATCGTTTTTACTGCCCGCAAAGTTGCGGCTCAGCAGCGCATACGGGTAAAGCTGCACGTCGCCTGCGGTTTGGTTCACCACGCGGGTGGTCACGGTGAATAAATAATGGCGATCCAACGCATAGGTTTTCTCGAAACGCAGGCCCGCACCATTTTCCCAACGCAGCGTTACAGGCTGCTCGGGCGTGAGTGTTTCGCGATCGGCCGTCCAGCGGGTGTTCGCGTTGGGTACGCGCACGCCGCTGGCACCCAACACACCGAATTCAGCGAAATACGCCGCGTCGTCATATCGCGGGCGCAGCAGCACGACTTCGCCACTATCCTTCGCGATGGTTTCGCGGTAGTTCGCCAGCGTTAATGTATCGATACGCCCACCGATGAGATTGATGGAGCCATGCAACCGCTTGCTGTTGATGGCCACGCGCGGGGCTGCCTTCTCCTGCGCTTCAGATGCGGCTTGCGCCTCAGCCACCGCCGCGGCTTCTGCCTGCGCTTTCTCAACCGAGGCTTGCTGCGTTTGCTGTGCTGCCTGCTGGCGCGGCGCTTCAAAGAAATACTGCCAGCCCAGCATAATGCTGGTGGCAAACAGGATCGCAATCAGCAGGTTTTTAATATCAGGAGCGCCGGGGGCAGAAGGTTGCATGGTATGTCGCTATTCATGTTTTTCGGGAACGGGATCATGGCCGCATGCCGCCCAAGGGTGGCAACGGGCAAGGCGTTTTAGGGCAAGCCACCCCCCGGCGCAAGCCCCATGTCGGGCAATGGCTTCAGCAGCATAGGCCGAGCAGCTTGGGGTGTAGCGGCAGCTCGGCGCCATGAAGGGTGAAAGCATGGTCTGATAACACCAGACCAACCCCAGCAGCAGGCGTGCCACCACCCGTTTCATGCCGGTGCACGAAGTGGCGCATGGGCATGCGCCAGGGCGCGCAGCATCGCCGCTTCGATCTCGGTAAAAGGTGCATCGGCCAGGCTGGGTTGCGCTTGTGCCAGCGCAATGAACACATAATCCATGCCCGCATGGGCATGCTGCGGAAATACCGTGCGCACCAGCGCACGCAAGCGTCGCTTGATACGGTTGCGCTGCACGGCGTTACCGCATTTGGTGGTCACGGTATAGCCCACGCGGCAGCCAGTGGGATGCGGCTGCTCCATCGCGGCGCTACGTAGAATAAAATAGGGGGTAACGGATTTTCTGGCCCGGTTCAGGCGCAGAAATTCAGCACGTTTTTTAATGGTCGTAACGGTCAATGCGGGGGCGGGTGCCATGCAACCGCAATGCCGGCATTTATGCCGACAATACCTTGCGGCCTTTCGCACGGCGCGCAGCAATCACGCGGCGACCACCGACGGTTGCCATACGGGCACGGAAGCCGTGACGGCGTTTACGAACGAGCTTGCTTGGTTGGTATGTGCGTTTCATGGCACGCTCCGATAATCTTGTTTTTTCAAAGGAACGGCCTTTTATCGGCTGCCACCCCCCTTGTCAAGCGCTGGCATGCACCCCCCATGAAGAATCCCGCTAGGCAGCGCCCACAAGACGCGGTATAACACTGCTAACATGTTTTCTTACCTACGTTATTTTGCCGCCCTGAGCCTGCTGCTTGTCGCCATTGGCGCGGTGGCCTTGTCGACCTATTACAAGGAAACCAAAGAGCAGGAATTGCTGAATTCCGCCATATTGAATGCGCGCGCCAGCATCAATAGCTATGCTGAGACCGTTTGGCAGCAATACCGCGCTGGCCTGATCACGGGCGGCGCCCCGGCCCTGCAAGCCGAAAGCGCGATGTTCTTCCGGTCGCAGCCCTTTGTCAAAATCACGATCGTGACGCCCGAAGTCTCCGGCTTGTTTTATGGCAGCAGCACCGCCTACGTAACCTATGATGGCACAGAACGGGTCACGCTGTTTGAATTACCGAAGGTGCGCAATGGCCAAACCGTGGCACGGCTGCTGAACAATGTGCGTTTGAATGGAAGTGACACACCGCAGAAGAAGCGGATGCTGATTCAAGTACTCGCCCCGGTACTGAACCCCGGCATGACCGAACGCATGGTGAAAGACTGCGCAGAGAATACCACCCCAAGCGCAAACTGCAGCGCGCAGGCCATCGCAGAAATCTACCTCGACGTCACTGCGCCATGGGGCGAACTCCGCTTCATGCAATACCTGATCATCGGTACCATGATCGGTACGTTTGGTCTGCTGGTGGGCATGTTGCTCTTTACCAGTTGGCGTGCCGAGGCCATCATTGCGCGCCAACATGAAGTCAACCTGGAACTTACCGCCGCCGCCGCGGCCGCCGAAGCCCAAAGCCGCGACAAATCTCAGTTCCTCGCCAGCGTGAGCCATGAATTGCGCACCCCACTGAATGCGATCATTGGCTTTTCCGACATTATCAAGAACGAAGCACGCCAACAGCTGGATAAAACCTACCAGACCTACATCGACGATATCCATGCCTCGGGCAAACACTTGCTCAGCCTGATCAATGACATTCTGGACTTCTCCAAGGCCGAAGCCGGTAAGTTGCAAATGGAATGGGCCGAGACCGATGCGAAAAAGGTCATTCGCAATTCGCTGCGCATGGTGCTGCCCCGCGCCGAGACCGCGCAAGTGACATTGGTTGAGGATCTGCCACAGCACGATATGGTGGTGGTAACGGACCCGAAAAAACTCAAGCAGGTGCTGCTCAACCTGCTTTCGAATGCCGTAAAATTCACGCCGGCTGGTGGCGCTGTGCGCTGCCATGCCTGGGAAGACGTCACGACCAAATCGCTGGTGATTCAGGTGCGCGATACCGGCATCGGTATTGCCCCCAAAGACATCTCGAAAGTGATGACGCCGTTCGGCCAGGTCGATTCGGCGCTGTCGCGCAAATACGAGGGCACGGGGCTCGGCCTGCCATTATCGAAGAAATTCGTGGAAGCCATGGGTGGTCAATTTGCCATTGAAAGTGAATTGAACGTGGGCACCACCATTACCCTCACCATACCCAAACAACCCAAAAACTGGACGGGCGAACATGGCGCCCCTGCATCCGAAGGGGAGAGCGATGTCACATCATAACACACCCGTAGCACGGCAGCGCCTCACCATCCCGCAGCTACGCGCCCGCAAGGGGACTGAAAAACTTGTGCTGCTGACGGCCTATACGGCCCCCATGGCAGCCCTGCTCGATCCGTATTGCGATATGCTGATGGTCGGCGATTCGCTGGGCATGGTGGTCTATGGGATGGATTCGACCTTACCGGTGACGTTGGAGATGATGATCGCGCATGGCGCGGCAGTGGTGCGCAGCAGTACGCAGGCTAGCGTCGTCGTCGATCTGCCGTTTGGAAGCTATCAGGCCTCGCCGCAGCAAGCCTTTGAAGCGGCCGCACGGGTGTTAAAAGAAACCGGCTGCGCCGCCGTCAAGCTGGAAGGCGGCAGCGAAATGGCCGAAACGATCCGCTACCTCAGCACGCGTGGCATTCCCGTGATGGCGCATGTGGGGCTGATGCCGCAGCACCAGCATGTGCTGGGCGGCTTCAAAGCCCAGGGTAAGGATAGCGAAGCCTATCGAACGATCCTAAACGCTGCACGCGATGTCGCCGAGGCTGGCGCATTCGCTGTGGTGCTTGAAGGGGTGATGGAACCGCTGGCACGTGAGATCACCGCCAGCATTACGGTGCCGACGATTGGCATCGGCGCATCGGCCGCGTGCGATGGGCAAGTGCTGGTGGTCGATGATATGCTGGGCATGTTCAGCACCACGCCGCGCTTTGTCAAAACCTATGCCGACCTGCGCGGGGTGATCCGCGATGCCGTGGAACGCTATGCACGTGAGGTGCGCGAAGGCTATTTCCCAACGGCCGCTCAATGCTATGGCGTGGTGGCCCAGGATGCGGCCGCAATGGGAAAGGCAGCACCGCTTAAGCGCCGCAAAAAATAGCACCAAACAACGCCGCTACATGGGCGCTTTGGGTGCGCCCACATTCGGTGGCGGTGCTTCGCGCATCTGCACATCCGGCACGCCTGCTTCGCGTGCAGCATCCTTCATGCGTTGGATCTGCTGCAATTCTTCGTCCACTTCCTTGAGCTTACCCAGGCGCTCTTCGATGAAATATTTCATGAAGTTCAGCTCACCTTGCGAGTATTTATCCGGGTCACGCAGGATCTCCTGAATAATGGTCAATGCTTCATCAAATTCGCCGCGCTCCTCATGCACGAATGCAGCCAATTGCTGCGCCCACATCGGGATATCCTGAATACCGCGCAGACGACTGGCCAGCTCCAGTGCCCGGGTGGTGTCTTTCATTTTGTGGCTGGCAAGATAGCTCGCCTGTGCCACCCACCACCATTTTTCTTTTTCGCGACCCAGCGTGTGTTCATCCAGATAATCTACGATGTAGCGGATATTGTCGCGATTCTGGGTCTGGCTGAAATAATAGGTCGCCATGCTGGGCAGGTAGTTCGATTCGTTATCCAGCCCATCCAGCAGGTGGAACCAATGGTAAAGCTTGTTGAAATCATACTTATACAACGCAGTGAAACGTCCGAACGTGTCGCCCGAATTCTGGATGTTCAGCGCCAGCAATCGGAAAAATGTTTCCTCATCCCCAAAGGAAAGGGCGCGCACCGTGCGCTCGCCCGGCACAGCAGGCACAATACCCATCTCGGGCATTACCGCACGGCTATGGTTCCAGAACGCCGCCTGCGCACCGAGCGCCAATGCAAACGCAAGCACCGCCAGTTGCATGGAACGATCGCGACGCAAATTCCATTTCGCTTGGGAGCCGTCATTCACCCAGGGCCAGCGCATCGCCAAGCCTCCTAGAATTGCTTGCGTTTAAAATCAATGACCGACGCGGCAAGCAGCAGCGGGATGAACACCAGCGCTTGGAACAAAAACAGCGTCAGGTCTTCGTAAGATTTCGCGCCATAGATCAGCCATTGGCTTTTGGCAAAAAAATCAAGCCGGGGAACCACCAGCGAGATCCCATTCATTAGCCACTTAGCACCGTAATTCACTTCCTGCACGTCAAACAGAATGCCGGTCTTGGTCGTTGCGAGGAAAAAGCCCATCATCCGTGAAATGGTGTAGATGGCAAGCGAAGCCAGTACCGTACCGACCCCGCTGCGAATGGTCAGTGCCGCAAACAATGCCACACTCACCAGCAGCCAGGATTCCAATACCAAACTGACCGACCAGAGCAGAAAACCCGTTTGGTTCAATACACCCAGCACGGCCATCATCGCAACGGTGGGAAGTACCAGCAAGGTGGCCACGGAAATAAACCCAAGCCAATAGGAAAGCACGAGCGTGGTGCGCGAAATGGGCCGCGAGAGCAGCACATCGATCTCGCGCGCATCAAAGGCATTGCGCATGTGGAAGCCAATGAACACGATCAGCCCGACCATGATGATCACGCGCGCTGAGGCCGCGGTAAAACTAATGGTCATTTGCTCGGTCTCCAGCATCGCGGTCGAGCCAAGCACGCTGGAAATATAGGCCGCAGCAAGGATACCGATGAGCAGACCAAAGAAAAGCCGGTCGCGCATCGCGGTAAGTAACACGTAGCGTATGTTCGTCCACATAAGAGCTTCTCAGCAGGTTAACAGTTAGCGTGCATCGTGCAGTTTCGGCTCATAGAGCGGGCGCGGGTCGGTGGTGAAACGATCCACGATGGCACGGTCCACACGGCCAACACTGCCGTCCGGATTCACAATCGTCGCCTTGATAAAGATGATCAGCTCACGCTTGGTCATATCCTCGTCGCGGCTTTTGAAGGCACTTCCCACAATCGGCAGGTCGCTCACGCCCGGTATCCCACGGTTCTGGGTAATGGTCGCGTCTTCCATCAGACCACCGATCACCATGATGCCGCCAGATTTCACTTTCATGACCGAATCGATCTCACGCACTTCCACGATGGGGAAACGGCCTGGCGTCGGCGGCGTAGCCGTCGGATCGACCGGCTGCAGAATAGGCTGAATCGCATACCCGATGTTTCGGGTAAGCGTCGGGCGAACGAACAGGGTCACCTCTTGTTTATCGAGGTTGATGCTGGGCAGAATGTTCAGGATGATCCCAATCGGCACGGAACTAGGCGGGCAGTTCTGCACGCCTGCTGCGGCGTTGCCCACACCACCACCGCCGTTGAGAATCTGAGTGGCGGCTTCCTGTTGGCAGATGAAGAAGACTTCGTTACGGGCGAAGGTCAGGACAGCCTGCTGGTTGTTAATCGCAGAAAGGCGGGGGCTGGATAAGGTGCGCGTGGTACCAAACCGCTCGGTCAGGTTCACCAGCACGTCCAGATCGCCCTCGTTGATACCAAAGGTCGTGGCGCCGTTATTGGTAAAGTCGAACGAGCTATTCGCATCGCCCAGCGGTGCGAACGTGCCCGGACGCACGCCCACGCCACCAAAATTACCAATCACGCTGTTCCAGTCCACCCCCGTGAGGAATTGTTCCCGCAGCGAGACTTCGACAATTTTCGCCTCAATCAACACCTGGGCCGAGGCATTACGCTGCAGCATGGTAAGGAAACGCTGAATCATTTCATGCTGACGCTCGGTCGCGTTCACCGAGAGCACGCCGGCCTGACGGTTAATCACAAATCCGGGCGTCGCGTTGCCTCCACCCGTGGGGGCAGCGGCAGCAGGCACGCCACCGGCGGCAGGATCACCCGCAGCAGGCGTGTTAATTTGCGGGTTGAAATTCAGGATTTCCGTAATGGATGCTTCCAGCGACACCCACAGATCACTCTCGGATTGGGCATCAATATTGCTCGACGAACCGCTGGTACCGATGCGGCCACCCGGTGCAGCGCCACCTGCACCGCCTGCGGCACCACCCGCAGCGCCACCGGCGGCCCCGCCTGCAGCGCCACCCGCGGCACCACCTGCACCACCGGCGCCACCACCCCCCGCCAGCACCGCCGTACTCAGGGTGTAGGTGCTTTGCGACGAGCGCACCATATTCACAAAATCAAGCGAATAGCTTTTGATGTACGGCAGATCGCGCTCCACGCGGATCGCATTGCCCATCACGCTGTAGCGCAGACCGGCGAGGTCGGCGATGCGTTCGATCACTTCATTGAATGGACGGTCGGTCGCACGCAGATTGATCCCATAGGTATCCAACCCGTTGCCCACCTCAATATCCACGTTCGCCAAACGGCCCAGCTCAAAAAGTACATCGCGAATCGGCACATCATCGGTCACGGCCAGCGTCACGAGCTTTGTATTAGCGACTTTTGGCGGGCGCGGCGACGCTAGCACCTGCGCCATATCCGGAATGGGCGGTGCGCCAAGATTCACCTGCGACTGGGCATCTTCGGGCAGCAATTTCTTGCTTTTATTCATGTTGCGGTAATCTTGCCGCGTCAATTCTTGTTGGCGATCCTGCATGTCGCTGTAGGTGCCATCCTTGGATTTGATGGGGTACCAGTCGCACCCCCAGAGAAGTGCAGCAGTCGCGAGCAAGGCCAGCCCTGTTTTGCCGATACGTTGCAGGTTCACACCGATTCTCCCCAAGACAATTACGACGTCGTCGTCATACTCACTACAGCTAGTAGGTAACCATGACGCAGCATACCACCTGTTTGTAGTGCCTTTGGCGGAATGGCAAATGAATTTGCATCTTTTTCCCATGCCGTGTTCACGGCACCACACCATAGAGCTTCCAAAAACCATTCGGCAAGGATGGCACCATCACACACAATGCCAGTGCAAACGCCAATGCCGGGCCGAACGGGAACCGCTCGCTACGGGTGATGGCACGCCAACCCAGCCCGGTGATGATGCCAAGCACGCCTGAATAAAACAGGAAGGGAATGAAGTTCACCGCATCCATCAGCCAGATGCCCGCGACACCGAGAAATTTTACATCGCCCATGCCGAGCCCATCTTTTTTGCATACCAGCAAAAACCCATATTTGAGCGTCAGCCCGATGGCGACGCCAGCCAGCGCTGCATAAAGCGGGTAAATCCACTCGGCGTTGGTCGCCACCACATACATCACGCCGAACAGCGCCGTGGCAATCTGAACCTCATCGAGAATGATGTAATGCTCCAAGTCGGTCAGCACGATGGCGACGATGCACCAGCACAACCCACTCAGCGCAAGCACTTCCAACGTCAGCCCGCCGTGCCACACCAGCGCCACCGGCGCCAACGCGCATATCATTTCTGTCAGCACATAACGCAGACCAATGGGAGCATGGCAACGGCGGCAACGCCCACGCCAGAGCAGCCAGGAAAGAATCGGGATCAGATCCGGCAGCCGCAGCCGGGCATTGCAATGCGGGCAATACGAGCTTTTGACGACAATGCCTTCATCGCGCGGCAAACGGTACGTTACCAGCGTCAAAAAGGAGCCCACGGCCGCCCCTAAGGCGCCAATCACGCTCAGAACAAAAACGCTATGCGGTGGTAATGCCGCAAAATCCATGACCCATCCGTGCATCGAAAGCGGGCCTGTCGCCCTTGTTTTTCAGTCTTTTTCGTTTGCGTTATCCACAGGTTCGTGGCAAACACGCTCGCACCATACTATATATGGTAAGCACACGCTACCGCGAAAAAGAGTGGCGATGCTTGCAGCAAGCAAAGGCAAGGAAAGACATGACCGAACGGGTGGCGATCGCGAACGATCACGCAGGCGTCGCATTGAAGCAGGCGCTGGTGCAGGCGGTGCGTGCCATGGGCTACGAGGTGTTGAATCTCGGTACCGATGATGCCGCGTCGGTCGATTACCCGGAATATGGTAGCAAACTGGCCCGCATGGTCGCATCTGGCACAGTGCCATGGGGCATTGCCATTTGTGGCTCGGGCATTGGCATCTCGATGGCTGCCAACCGCGTGGCCGGAGCCCGCTGCGCGCTGGTGCACACCCCCGAGCAAGCCACGCTGGCCCGCCAACATAACGATGCCAACATCATCGCACTTGGTGCACGCATGCTGAGCGAGCAGCAAGCCATTGGTTGCGTGCATACGTTTCTTACCACCCAATTCGAAGGCGGCCGCCACACGGCACGCGTTCAACAACTCGGATAGACCACACGGAGAACCTAATGACTAACGCCGCACGCAAACAGGACAGAAGCATGAGCACCCCCTTCTTTACCGCTGGCATCTCCAGCACCGATCCCGAAATCTTCGCCGCGATGGAACGTGAGCTTGGCCGTCAGCAGCACCAGATCGAGTTGATCGCCTCGGAGAACATTACCAGCCGTGCGGTGCTGGAAGCGCAAGGCTCGGTGCTGACGAACAAATATGCCGAGGGTTATCCCGGCAAACGCTATTATGGCGGGTGCGAATTCGTGGATGTGGTCGAGCAGCTCGCCATCGACCGCGCGTGCAAACTGTTCAACTGCAGCTACGCCAACGTGCAGCCGAACTCGGGCAGCCAGGCCAACCAGGGCGTGTTCACCGCGCTGCTGAAACCCGGTGAT
>Ga0209278_1001254_pt1 | contig 15815 bp, 15 predicted proteins | sample JI81BgreenDNA_FD_187504 | JGI IMG/M metagenome (GOLD analysis project Ga0209278, IMG submission 187504) | Wastewater effluent complex algal communities from Wisconsin, to seasonally profile nutrient transformation and Carbon sequestration -... | ecosystem: Engineered > WWTP > Effluent > Algae... | reverse complement strand
GGATTTGGCAAAGCGCCGCGAGAACGCGCGGTAGCCCGAGAAAATATCGCTCAGATGGCGGCCAAATAGCTGCCCTACGATCAGGTTGAACAGCTTGTTGCCCCACACATGCCCGGCGGGGAAGGCGTCGCGCGTGCCGTCGCGCGTGGCGATCACGCAATCCACCTCGCCGCTGGCGATGGGCGCGATCAACTCGCGCGCGCGGCTGGCGTCATAGGTCGCGTCCGCATCGGCCATGATGTAAATATCCGCGTCAATATCGGCAAACATGCGGCGCACCACGTTGCCTTTGCCCTGCAGCGGTACATGCGTCACTTCCGCGCCTGCGCCACGCGCCAGCTCGGCGGAACCATCGGTCGAGTTATTGTCGAACACACAAATACGCGCTTCCGGCAGCACCTGGCGGAACTGGCCGATCACCTGCACGATGGTGGCCGCCTCATTGTAGCAGGGCAGCATCACGGCGAGGGCAAGGGGGCGGGACATGGGGGAGCTCATCCATCGGTTGCGCCCCATGCCTAGCAGCCAGAAACCGTTTTGCAAACCACGCGCACTGCGCTAGCGAGGGGGAATGCGCATTCTTTTGCTCCTCGCATGCTTTCTTGCCACGCACGCCACGGCGGCCCACGCCCGTCCGGTCGGCTATGCGCAGAGTGTGATGGCGATGACCATGAACGACGGCATGGAGCATTCGGCGCTCATGGGCTATTCGCCCACCGCCACCGATTATGCGGGCCTGCGCGCCGATTACCTGCGCGAAGACGAGGCGTGGATGACCACGGTGAATTATAACCGCCTGCTGAAGCGCTGGAATGCGCCGGGTAGCCAAGGCAACCTGTTCTTCCTCGGCGGGGTGGGCGAGGCGTTTCGCAGCGACGACCAAAGCGCCGCCGCCTGGGCAAGCATGGAAGCGGATTGGGAAAACCGCCGCTATTATGTGAGCTACGAGAACCGCTTTATCGCTGCCTCCGCCATCGATGAGCAATTCATGCAGCGCGCGCGCATTGGCATCGCGCCCTATATCGGCGATTACGACGACGTGCATGGTTGGCTGATGCTGCAGGTGGACCACCGGCCGCGCAACCGTGAGCAAATCATGGTCACACCGCTGGTGCGGCTGTTCACAACGGAGGTGCTGGGCGAAGCGGGCATCAGCACGCGCGGCGATGTGCTCTTCAACCTGACCACCCAATTCTAGGAGGCTTCTATGAACAACCCACGCATCATCCTCAGTGCCGCGATATGGCTGGTCGGCATGGCGAGCGCCGCATGGGCCGAGCGCATCACCGTGAACGTTGATGGCATGGTCTGCGCGTTCTGCGCGGCGGGCATCGAACAGTTGCTGAACGACGAGGCCGCCGTAGCCAAGGTGCAGGTCGATCTGGACGCGAGCGAAGTGCGCATTAACACGAAGGAGGATGCCACCTTAAGCGACGATCAATTGCGCGAGATCATCCGTAAATCAGGCTTCACCGCGGGGAAGATTACGCGGGGGTAGGGGGGTGAGGGGATGGGATTGCCTCAGCCTTTGGCTTCGGCTCCCCTCGGCCTGTTGGCCTCGTGGTCGAATTGGGTTCTTATCCGCAAGCCAATCCTCCAAAAACAAAAACCCCGCCGGTTGGCGGGGCTTGTTTTCTGGAGGAGGGGATGGGATTCGAACCCACGGTACGGGATTAACCGTACAACGATTTAGCAAACCGTCGCCTTCAGCCACTCGGCCACCCCTCCTTTTACATGTCCGTCTAACCCATTCCATCGCAGCGCGCAGCGCTGCTTGGAATCGCTAAGACTTCCATGCTGCTCGGTGTTTTTGATCCACTGGATCAAAAGCCACTTTCGCAGGGACGCCTCTCTTAGCAAGGCTCCGCGAAAGACTCAACCCTATTTCTTGCGACGTTACCAACTGCCCGTATTCGGCATGCTGGCCCAGGGTTCCTGCGGGGGCAGTCGGTCACCCTTTTGCAGCAGCTCGATGGAAATACCCTCCGGCGAGCGGATGAAGGCCATGTGCCCGTCGCGCGGTGGGCGGTTGATGGGGATGCCCGCATCCATCAGCTTCTGGCAGAGCGCGTAGATGTCATCCACCAGATAGGCGAGGTGACCGAAATTGCGCCCGCCGGTATATTCCTCGCGGTCCCAATTATAGGTCAGCTCCAGCTCGGGCGATTTGCTGGCGCTGGTGTCGTCGCCCGGTGCGGCGAGGTAGACCAGCGTGAAGCGCCCGGCCTCGCTGGTGATGCGCCGCACCTCGCGCAGGCCCAGCTTGGCGCAATAGAAATCCAGTGCCACGTCGAGGTCGGTCACGCGCACCATGGTGTGAAGAAATCGCATCGTCTTATGCTCCAAGTAGCGCGGCATGGTGCCGCAGATGATCGTCGATAAAGCTCTGGATGAAGAAATAGCCGTGGTCATAGCCCGCGTGCAGGCGAAGCTCCAGCGTCTGGCCCACGCGCGCGCACGCATCGCGGAAGGCTTCAGGGTTCAGCCGCCCTTCCTTGTAGGCGCTATCGGCCAAGCCCTGATCGATCAGGATGGGCGGCAGATCGCCCGCGGAATGCGCCATCAGTTCGGTGGCGTCATACGGTGCCCAGTGGGTTTTGTCCGGCCCGAGATAGGCGGCAAGCGCCGCAGGCCCCCAACCGTCCTGCATGGGGTGGCAGACGGGGGCGAAGGCCGAGATAGATTCGAACAGTTGTGGGTTGCGCTGGCCGATGGTGAGCGCGCCATGCCCACCCATCGAATGGCCGAACAGCCCGAATTTCTTGATCGTGAAGGCTTCGCGCAGCAGGTGCGGCAGCTCGTCGGCGATGTAGCTATACATGTGGTAATGCGTGCTCCACGGCGCTTGCGTGGCGTCCACATAGAAGCCCGCGCCCTTGCCTAGCGAGATGCTTGCATCGTCCGGCACGTCCTCGCCACGCGGTGAGGTGTCGGGCGCGAAGATGGTCAGGCCCAGCGCATTCGCGGTGCGATAGGCCCCGGCTTTCACCGTGAAATTTTCCTCGGTGCAGGTGAGGCCGGACAGGTAGATGAGGCCGATGCCGGAAGGCTTTTCTGGCACGAAGGCGGTGAAGCGCATGGCGCAGTTGGTGGCCGCGCTGTGGTGCTGGTAATAGCCAAGCGTGCCGCCATGGCAGCGATGGGTGCTAAGCGTTTCCATTAATACTCCACCACGCTGCGGATGGACTCGCCACGATGCATTAGCTCGAACGCTTTGTTGATCTCCTCGAGTGGCATTTTGTGGGTGATGAGCGAATCGATGTCGATCTTGCCGTCCATGTACCAATCGACGATCTTGGGCACATCCGTGCGGCCGCGCGCGCCACCAAAGGCCGAGCCGCGCCAGACGCGCCCCGTGACCAGCTGGAACGGCCGCGTCGAGATTTCCTGCCCCGCACCGGCCACGCCGATGATGATGCTTTCACCCCAGCCTTTGTGGCAGCATTCCAGCGCCTGACGCATGGTGTTCACGTTGCCAATGCATTCGAACGAATAATCCGCCCCGCCATTGGTGAGGTCGCAAATCGCCTCGATGAGGTTCGGTGTTTCCTTGGGGTTGATGAAATGCGTCATGCCGAATTGCTTGGCGATGGGGATGCGCGCGGGGTTGATGTCGATGCCGATGATGCGGTTCGCCCCCACCATGCGCGCCCCTTGAATGACATTCAGGCCAATGCCACCGAGGCCGAACACGACCACGTTGCTGCCCGGCTCCACCTTCGCGTCGAACACCACGGCGCCGACGCCAGTGGTCACGCCGCAACCGATGTAGCAGACCTTGTCGAACGGTGCGTCGGTGCGGATCTTGGCCACTGCAATCTCCGGCAGCACGGTGAAGTTACTGAAGGTGGAACAGCCCATGTAATGCAGAATGGGCGTGCCATCGATGCTAAAGCGCGAGGTGCCATCCGGCATCAGCCCTTTGCCTTGCGTGGGGCGGATCTTCTGGCAGAGATTGGTCTTGGGGTGCAGGCAATAATCGCATTCGCGGCATTCCGGTGTGTAGAGGGGAATCACATGGTCACCCGGCTTTACACTGGTCACGCCCGCGCCCACTTCGCGCACGATGCCGGCGCCCTCATGGCCGAGGATGGCGGGGAAGGCACCTTCCGGGTCATCACCACTCAGCGTGTAGGCGTCCGTATGGCAGACGCCGGTGGCCATAATTTCCACCAGCACTTCGCCCGCCTGCGGGCCTTGCAGATCGACCGTTTCGATGGTGAGCGGTTTGCCCGCGCCGTAGGCAATGGCGGCTTTGGTTTTCATGCTGCGTTCTCCTGTGCTGGCCGCAAACTTAGCCCTTCAGGGAAGGGGTGCCAAGCACTTGGGCGTGCCGCGTCCACAACAGAATGTTTCTAAACCATGGCCAGATGGCTGAGCAAAATATGGCAGCCAATCGCAATCAGTGCGATGCCGCCCAGCCGCTCCGCATATCTACCGACTTTGGTGCCAAGGTAATGCCCGGCCTTGATGCCAAGCGTGGCCATCAGGAACGTGGCGGCACCGATCGCGGCGGCGTTGATCCAGATATTCGCATCCAGAAAGGCGAGGGTCACGCCCACGGCCAGCGCATCGATGCTAGTGCCGAACGCCGTAAAAACTAGCAAGCCAAGCCCATGGCGCTTCGGCTGCGTGGCTTCTTCCTCCTCGGCGTGGAAGCTCTCCCACACCAGCTTGCCGCCGACGATGCCGAGGATAATGAATGCGATCCAATGGTCGATGGCGGCAATGAACTGCGCGGCCGCGAGGCCAATGCACCAGCCAAGGATCGGGGTGATCGCTTCGACCACACCGAAGATGGCGCCACAACGCAGCGCCTCGCGCCAGTGGTGCTGCTTTTGTGAGGCGCCTTTGGCAATGGAGACCGCGAATGCATCGGCCGACATGCTGAGGGCCAGCGCGGTGGTGGAAATGAAACTCATACGCGTACTCCGCCGGGCACAGCCATCCGTCCGCACCGCCGCCCGGATGGGTGGTGCGAACGTGATGGTCTTGCCAAATGCCTTGCGCGGAACAAGGCGTCGATCCAACCATGTGCGGGGGCACAAGTATGTTGGCAGGATCCCGGATACGACCGGAGGCTACTCCCCAAAACGAGAGGTGCTTTTAGCAGCTATGCCGCTGCGCGCAAGCGTTTGATGCCATAAAAAAGGGGAGCCGGATGGCTCCCCTTCCTTTTTCTGCGTCGTGCCAATTTATGCAGCGGCGACAGCGCCCGTGCCTTTGGCGCTGAGTGTTACTTCGATGTTGCCGCGCGTTGCCTTGCTGTAAGGGCAGAACGCATGGGCTTTCTCGGTGAGCGCCTGCGCGGTGGCGTCGTCCACCCCGTCCACTGTCACATGCAGCGCGGCGGAAAGGCTGAACCCATCATCGCTTTGGTTCAGGTTCACTTCAGCATCCACGGTTACGGCGTTCACTTGGATCTTCTCCAGCTTGGCAATGTGGGCCAGCGCACCGCCGAAGCAGGCGCTGTAGCCTGCGGCGAATAGCTGCTCCGGATTGGTGCCGGCATCGTTGCTGCCCGGGCGGCCAAGCTTGAGGTCGATCTTACCGTCGTCGGATTTCGCGTGGCCATCGCGGCCGCCAACGGTGTGCACTTTTGCGGTGTAGAGGGTTTTCATGTGATACTCCTTTGTTGATCGTCAATGTTAGTAAGGCAACGCATATCAGGAAGCGATGCGAATGTATCGCGCATCCTATCGATGGGTCTGTTCGATAGGCTCGATCTATGCGCCACATAAAAAACGCGTGCTGAGTTTCCCCAGCACGCGTTGATGGTATGGCCGAAGCGCGCTTACACGTTCGGGCGGTCATTGTTCATCACCTTCGTCCACGCAGCGATGAAGTCGTTCAGGAATTTCTGCTTAGCATCCTCCTGCGCATAGACCTCGGCCACGGCACGAAGCTCCGAGTTCGAGCCGAAGATCAGATCCACCGGGGTGGCGGTCCATTTCTGCTCGCCGCTGGTGCGGTCGGTGCCCACATAGACGCCTTCTTTGCCTTCCGCAGGCTTCCACACCGTATCCATACTCAGCAGGTTGGTGAAGAAGTCCTGGCTCAACGTGCCCGGTTTGTCGGTGAAGACGCCTTCTTTCGCGTCATCCACCGTGGCCCCGAGCGTGCGCATGCCACCGACCAGCACGGTCATTTCCGGCACGGAGAGGCCTAGCAAGCTGGCGCGCTCGACCAATGCTTCCGTCGGCGATAGGGTCGCGTCCGCACCATAATAGTTGCGGAACCCATCGGCCTTCGGCTCCAGCCACGCGAAGGAATCGACTTCCGTCAGCTCCTGCGTGGTGTCGTTGCGGCCCGGGGTAAAGGGCACGCGTACATCGCTATAGCCCGCATCCTTCGCAGCCTTCTCGATGGCGGCGTTGCCCGCCAGCACGATGGTGTCAGCCAGCGATACTTTTTTGCCACCGCTGAGCGATGCATTGAAGGTGGCGCGCACTTCCTCAAGCTTCGCCAGCACCGTGGCCAGCTCTTCGGGGTCGTTCACGGCCCAGCTCTTCTGCGGCTCAAGTGCAATGCGCGCGCCATTCACGCCACCGCGCAAGTCGGTGTTGCGGAAGCTGGCCGCCGCACCCCATGCGGTGCGCACCAGCTGCGGTACGCTGAGGCCCGAATCAAGAATCGCAGCTTTCAGTGAGGCCGCATCGGCCGCATCGATCAGCGTGTAATCCACCGCCGGGATGGGATCCTGCCAGGTCAGCTCCTGCTTGGGCACTTCCGCACCCAGATAGCGCCAACGCGGCCCCATGTCGCGGTGCGTCAGTTTGAACCATGCTTTTGCGAACGCTTCCTTGAATTCCTCAGGGTTCTCTTTGAAGCGCAGCGCGATCTTACGGTAGGCCGGGTCTTCCTTCAGCGCGATGTCGGTGGTGAACATCATGGGGGCGTGTAGCTTGCCCTTGATGTGCGCATCCGGCACGGTTTTGTTGTTCTCGGCGTCTTTCGGCTCCCACTGATGGGCGCCGCCGGGGCCTTTGGTCAGCACCCATTCATGGTCGAACAGATTCTCCAGATACTGCGTGGTGAAGCGCGCAGGATCCGACGTCCATGCGCCCTCTAAGCCACTGGTGATGGTATCTTCCGAATGGCCTTTGCCGCATTTGTTCTTCCAGCCCAGCCCTTGTTCTTCGATGCCTGCAGCCGTCGGCTCCGGCCCGACGCATTCTTTCGGGTTGCGTGCGCCATGTGCTTTACCGAACGTGTGGCCACCGGCGATCAGTGCCAGTGTTTCCTCGTCGTTCATGGCCATGCGACCGAACGCTTCGCGAATGTCATGCGCGGCGGCGAGCGGGTCGGGGTTGCCGCCCGGGCCTTCCGGGTTCACGTAGATCAGGCCCATTTGTGTGGCTGCCAGCGGATGCGCCAATTTTTTATCGGCCGGGTTGCGGTTATCGGCCAAGAATTCTGAATTGCCCCAGTAGACGAGATCCGGTTGCCAGTCATCGGCACGGCCACCGGCGAAACCGTAAGGCTTAAAGCCCATGTTTTCGAGTGCCACATTGCCGGTCAGCACCATCAAATCGGCCCAGGAAATATGCTCGCCGTATTTCTGTTTGATCGGCCAAAGCAGGCGACGGGCCTTATCGAGGTTAGCATTATCGGGCCAGCTATTCAGTGGCTCGAAGCGCATTTGCCCACCCGCTGCGCCACCACGACCATCCGCCAAACGGTAGGTGCCGGCGCTGTGCCATGCCATGCGGATGAAGAACGGTCCGTAATTCCCATAATCCGCCGGCCACCACGGTTGCGAAGTGGTGAGGGCAGCATTGATGTCTTTCTTAACAGTTTCCAGATCGAGCGATTGGAAGGCTTTGGCGTAGTTGAAATCGCCGCCATAAGGGTTGGCAGTCAGGTCATTTTGGCGCAGCACGCTCAAATCAAGATGCTTAGGCCACCAGAACTGCGCGCTTTTGGGCGCGGTTTTCGAGCTGCCTTCTTTGGATGCGTCGCTTTCGGCAACCATTTTTCCATCGCCTGCGCCGGTATCGCGTGCGCCCGCATTGTATTGTTGCGTGGCAAAGAACGTTGCCGCAGCGGTGACGACCACAAGGGCCGTGGTGGTGAGAAGGGTGCGTTGGGTCATGCCTAAATTCCTCTGTGGGTTATGTCATGGGGCAGAAAACTGCCGTGCGAAGAAGCGATAGCATGCATGCTATCCTGCCGTACTATACGCGCATTATCATCAATGTAAATGTGGCAACACCAATAGCATCCATTGATAAAATCAATGGATTGAACGGGGCTTTACGGTGCGGCGCCGCGCCTGCTACGGCTTGCCAGCGCGGGGCGAATATGCTCTAAGCCCCGCCAAACAACAGGGAAATACCATCGCTATGGCATCCAACCTTTCCGCCGTTGCCCCCAGTGTGGGGTTTGTCTCGCTCGGCTGTGCGAAAGCACTGGTCGATTCCGAGCGCATTCTCACGCGCCTGCGCGCTGAAGGCTATACCATCGCGCCGGATTATGCGGGCTCGGATTTGGTGATCGTCAACACCTGCGGCTTTCTGGATTCGGCGCGCGAAGAATCGCTGAATGCCATTGGCGAGGCGCTCAACGACAATGGCAAGGTCATCGTCACCGGCTGCCTTGGTGCCGAGCCGGAAGTCATCACCGCGAAATTCCCGAACGTGCTGGCCATCACCGGCCCACAGCATTACGAGGCAGTGATGGATGCGGTGCACCAAGCCGCACCGCCGCAGCATGATCGCTTTCTGGATTTGCTGCCCGAGGCGGGCATTAAGCTCACGCCGCGGCATTATGCGTATCTGAAGATTTCCGAAGGCTGCAATAACCGCTGCGCGTTCTGCATCATCCCGAACCTGCGCGGCGATCTGGTCAGCCGCCCGGTGGATGAGGTGCTGCGCGAAGCCGAAGCGCTGGTCAAATCCGGCGTGAAGGAGCTGCTGATCATTTCGCAGGATACCAGTGCCTATGGCGTGGATGTAAAATACGAAGAGCGGCTATGGCGCGATCGCATGGTCAAAACGCAGATGACGCCGCTGGCCGAAGCGCTCAGCGAACTGGGCGTGTGGGTGCGCCTGCATTACGTGTACCCGTATCCCAGCGTGGATGCGGTGATGCCGTTGATGGCCGAGGGGAAAATTCTACCGTATCTGGACATTCCGTTCCAGCACAGCGCGCCTGAGGTGCTCAAGCGCATGCGACGCCCGGCCAATCAGGAAAAAACAGCGGCACGCATTGCTAAATGGCGCGCTGAAGTGCCGGATCTTACGCTGCGTTCCACCTTTATCGTCGGCTTCCCCGGCGAGACGGACGAAGATTTTGAACATCTGCTGCAATGGATGGACGAAGTGCAGCTCGACCGCGTGGGCTGCTTCCAATACGAGAACGTGACCGGCGCGCAAAGCCGCGCGCTGGAGGGTCACGTGCCCGAGGAAGTGAAGCAGGAACGCTGGGAGCGCTTCATGGAGAAAGCGCAAGCGATCTCGGCAGCCAAGCTGCAAAAAAAGATTGGCACGATACAGCGTGTGATCGTCGATGGCGTGGCCGATGGGAAACTGGTCTGTCGCACGCGCGGCGATGCGCCGGAGACCGATGGAAACGCTTTCGCCCCAATAAAACGCGGGGTGCGGGTAGGTGATTTCATCGACCTCGAAATCACTGATGCCGATGCCTATGATCTGTATGGGGTGGTGGCATGAGTTGCGCGGATTTCGTCATTCCCCGAATCGGCAAAGCCGATTATAGGGGAATCTCCCAACACGCAGCCAGAGGCGGGATCGCCTTAGAGTTGCCATAGCAACTCAGGCGATGACGGAAAGAACGATGGCAAAAAAAGAAAAGAAAAAAGAAACCACTGGCGAAATGCTGCGCTCCCTTGGCTACGCGCTGTTGATCGCGCTGGTGTTCCGATCGCTGGCCTATGAGCCGTTTCACATTCCCTCGGGCTCGATGCAGAATACGCTGCAGGTGGGTGACTATATTTTCGTCTCCAAATTATCGTATGGCTATAGCCGCTATTCGTTCCCGTTTGGCATCGACTGGTTCGAGGGGCGCAAATTTTTCAGCGCGCCCGAGCGCGGCGACATTGTGGTGTTTCGCCTGCCTACGAACCCCAAGGTCGATTACATCAAGCGCCTCATTGGCTTACCGGGCGATCGCGTACAAATGCGCGACGGTCGGCTCTACATTAACGGCGAACGCGTGAAGGTCACCCCCGGTGGCACGGTCGCCATGGGCGATGCAGACGATGACGCCGCGCCCCGCGCATTGGAGCTGACCGAGTATCTGCCCGGTGGGCGTAGCCACGCCATGTTGGATACGCGCTCGCCGAACATCGATGCGTCTAGCGGATTTGATACCGATAACACGCCGGAATATACGGTGCCCGAGGACCATTATTTCATGATGGGCGATAATCGGGATCATTCGCAGGATAGCCGTTTCTTGCGTGAAGTTGGCTTTGTGCCGGTGGAAAATCTCGTTGGCCGTGCAGAGGTGATTGCCGTCTCGTTCAAAGGCGGCGTGCCGCTGTGGAAATTCTGGCAATGGCCGAACGCCCTGCGGAATGATCGTTGGTTTACCAGCCTCGATGACAAATAGCGCCTTACAGGAACATCTGGGTTACCGCTTCCAACGCCCGGAGCTATTGGACATGGCGCTGACGCACCGTTCGCTGGCGCGCGAGATTGGGCATGCCCACAACCAGCGGCTGGAATTTCTTGGCGATGCTGTGCTGGGCATGCTGATCGCCGAGATGCTCTATGCGCTCTACCCCGATGCGAACGAGGGCGATCTTTCCAAGCGGCTGGTGGCATTGGTGAATGGCGCGCAGTTGGCCAGCATCGCGGCGAACATGGGGCTGGCCGAACATCTGCAACTCAGCGCGAGCGAGGAAGAGCAGGGCGGGCGCGCCAACCCCTCTAACTTGGAGGATGCCTGCGAAGCCCTGCTTGGTGCGATCTATCTCGATGGGGGGATCGACGCCGTGCGCCCCGTGGTCGAGCGGTTCTGGCGTGCGCAGGCAACCGCACTCACCGCCGCACCGAAAGATGCCAAAACCGCGTTGCAGGAATGGGCACAGGCGCGTGGCCTGCCCTTGCCTGAATATGCGCTGATCAGTGCCGAAGGGCCCGCCCATGCGCCCGATTTTGTGATCGAAGTGCGGGTGGATGGGGTGCCGCCTCAGCGCGCGAACGCCAAGAATAAGCGTGTGGCCGAACGCCTCGCAGCCGAGACGATGCTCGCAACGCTTAGTGATTAGCCACTACGCGTGCAGGCCGATGATGATGCTACAAATGCGGTCGATATCCGCATCCGTCATGGCGGTGCCGGAAGGCAGGCACAAGCCGTCGCGGAAATAGCGCGCACCCACCGTGCCGCCGATGATGCGGTAATCCTTGAACACCGGCTGCAAATGCATAGGCTTCCAGACCGGGCGTGATTCGATATTTTCCGCCTCCAGCGCCAGACGGATCCGCTCGCGGTCACAGCCGAAACGCTCCGCATCCACCACGATCACCGAAAGCCAGCGATTGGCGATGCCATCGGCGCTTTCTTCCATGAAGCTTACCCCGGCCAGATGCGCCAGCTTTTCGCGGTAGCGTGCGAACACCGCACGGCGGCGTGCCACGCGCTCGGCCAGCACATCCAGCTGCCCACAGCCAACTGCGGCAACGATATTGCTCATGCGGTAATTATAGCCGTAGGTCGTGTGTTCGTAATGCGGGGCGGGGTCGCGCGCCTGCTGGCTCAGGAAACGTGCCTCGTCGATGAGTTGTTTGTTGTGGCTGGCGAGCATGCCGCCACCCGAGCTGGTAATGATTTTATTGCCGTTGAAGCTGAAGGCGGCTGCGGCGCCTACATTGCCCGCATGCTGGCCTTTATAATGCGCGCCCACGGATTCGGCCGCATCCGTCACCATGGCGATGCCATACCGTTCGCATAGCGCATGAATCGCGTCGTAATCGGCGCATTGGCCATACAAGTCGGTGACCAGCACGGCTTTGGGCAATTGGTTCGCTTTATGGGCCTGTGCAAGCGCCTCGGCCAGCAAGGCCGCATCCATGTTCCAGCTTTGTGCGTCCGCATCGATAAAGATGGGGGTTGCACCCAGATAAAGTACCGGGGCGATGCTGCCAATGAAGGTGAGGTCTGAGCAGAAGACCATATCGCCCGGGCCAATGCCCAATCCGCGCAGAGCAAGGTGAATGGCAGCGGTGCCGCTGGTCAGCGCTACGCAATAGGGTATGCCGCTGATCTCGGAGAATTTCTGCTCGAAGCGGTCCACCATCGGCCCCATCGGCGCGATGTAGTTACTGGCAAATGCGTCTTCCACGTAGCGCAGTTCATTGCCGCCCATGTGCGGTGGCGAGAGAAAAATACGCGGTTGGGGTAGCGTGCTCATGGGGTGGCCTTTCGTTCGTCATCAAGGCGAGTCATGGTCACATGGCCTTGGGCGCTGATACCATCGCGTTTTAGCACGACCATCACCGTGCGCCATAGAATCCACGCATCCAGCTTCAGGCTGAAACGCTCCACATATTCCACATCCAGCGCGAGGCGCTCGCTCCAGCTGAGTGCGTTACGGCCACTGACCTGTGCCAGCCCAGTGACGCCGGGGCGCATGGTGTGGCGCTTGAGTTCAGTGGGGGTGTAATAGGGCATGTATTCTGGCAGCAGTGGGCGCGGGCCGACAAGACTCATCTTACCGGTGAAAATATTCCATAGCTCCGGCAGCTCATCCAAGCTGGTGCTGCGCAGGAATTTGCCGAATGGCGTCAGCCGTGCCGCATCCGGCAACAGATTGCCTTGCGCATCGCGCGCGTCGGTCATGGTGCGGAATTTGAGCATGGAGAACGGCTCGTCATGTAGGCCAATGCGCGTTTGCCGGAAAATAACGGGGCTACCGAGCTTGAGGTAAACAAGCAGGGCCACCAGTGCAATCACGGGCCAAATGGCCCAGAGCAACAGGCCGGATGCCACAAAATCAATCAGGCGCTTGAGCAGTTTTTCCATGCCATGTCGGTAGGTGCTGCATCATCAATTGTCAATGCGCGTTGCTTGCGCTAGCGTGGAGGCATGCAGAATCACCCCCTTATGATTATCGGTGGCGGCGGCCACACTAGCGTGCTGGTTGGCATGGCCAAACGCGCCGGGCTCACGCTTCGTGGCATCCTCACGCAGGACGCCGCGCTCGTGGGCAGCGAGATTCACGGTGTGCCCGTCCTAGGGCTGGAAGATACCGTGTCGCTTGCGCCTGATTCGGTGGCCATTCTCAATGGCGTGGGCAACCGTGCCAGCCGCCATGGCAGTGGTCTTGGCGTGCGCGCTGCGGTGTTCACGCGTTATCGCGAGCGAGGGTTTTTTGTGGCTTCGCTCATCAGCGCTGATGCGGTGACCATGCCGGATATCACGCTAGGTGCAGCAGTGCAGATCATGCCGGGGGCGGTGATCCAGTCCGGTGCGATGATCGGCGAGAACAGCATTATCAACACCCGTGCTTCGGTCGATCACGACGTGGTGATCGCGCCACATGCGCATATTGCGCCGGGGGCCGTGCTGTGTGGCGGCGCGGTCATCGGCGAGCAGGCCCATGTGGGCGCGGGCGCCATTGTGCTGCAAGGCGTGCGCGTGGGCAATCATGCGGTGATTGGGGCCGGGGCCGTCGTCAGCCGCGATGTGCCCGATGGTGGGCTCGTGCGCGCTGCACCTTCCGAATTTGGCAAGTTGATGTAACACCATGCGCACAGTATGTGCGCATCAGCCATGAGCCAGCGTCATGCTCCGCATGCTCTGAACTTGCGCGCGGAGCGCGACTGCGCGTAGCACTAGGCAGCATGCCGATGTGCGGAGCAAATGTTAAATAGCAGCGCGCACTTGCGCGATGATATAATCAATTGTCGCATCATCCAAATAGGGGTGCATGGGCAGGCTGAACACGCGGTTCGCCAGATCCTCGCACACGGGCAGTGCACCGCCAGTGGCGGTGGGGTGCATGCGGTAGGCCGTTTGCTGGTGCAGCGGCTTGGGGTAATAGATCATGGTGGGGACGCCCGTGTCTTTCAGCCGCTCCATGATCTGTGTGCGCTGCGCTTCGGATTCAGCCACCAGCGTGTATTGTGCCCAGGCGGAAAGCATGTTCGCAGGCACTTCTGGGGTTTTAAGCACGTCGCGCAGGCCCGCGCTGTAGCGGTTCGCCACGCGTTGGCGTTCCGTGATCTCATCGGCAAAAATCGCGAGTTTCTCGATCAGGATGGCGGCCTGCAGCGTATCCAGCCGTGCATTAAGGCCGACACGCACGTTATCGTACTTGTCCGAGCCTTTGCCATGCACGCGGATGCTGCACATGGTGTCGTACAGCGCTTTGTCGTTGGTGAACACCGCGCCCCCATCGCCATAGCAGCCCAGCGGCTTGGCGGGGAAGAAGCTGGTGGTGGTCACGTAGGTGAGGTTGCCTGCACGCACGCCATCGATTTCGCTGCCGAAGCCTTGCGCGGCGTCGCCCATCACCCACAGCCCATGCTTTTCGGCGAGCGGGTGAATGCGTGCATAATCCGGCGGCAGGCCGAACAGATAGACGGGGATGATGCCTACGGGGTTCAGCCCGCGTGCTTTCGCTTCGGCCACGCCTGCGTCGATCTGTGCGGGGTCAATGTTGAAACTGTCTGCCTCGATATCGAGGAAAATCGGTGTGGCACCGCGCAGCGCGACCACTTCGGCCGTGGCGGCGAAGGTGAAGCTGGGGCACAGCACCGCATCGCCGGGGCCGACATTCTTGGCCATCAGCACCAGCGTCAGTGCATCGGTCCCATTCGAGCAGCTCAGCGTGTATTCCGCACCGCAGAAGGCGCTGAGTTGTTTTTCAAGCTCGCCTACTTCTTTGCCCATGATGTAGCCACCATGTGCCAGCACGCGGGCAATGGCCGTATCCAGCTTTGGCTTAATGCGTGCCTGCTGCGCGGCCAGGTCGATGAATTGGATATTCGGGCGGCTTGCAGCCAACTCAGGCTTTGATGACATGCGTGCGGTCCTTTACGTTACGGCAGGCGTTGCGGGTATCCACGACCAGTTTGCTGTGGGCGACGAGGAAGTCATAATCCACGTTGCTATGCTCGGTCGCGATCAGCACGGCATCGTAGCTCGCCAGCACTTCCTTGGTGAGTTCAGGCACATTCTTGCGTCCGGTGAGGCTTGCATGCTCTCGCGTGGCGGGGATTTCAGGGAAGTGGATGTCATGGTACTCCACCACCGCGCCGCGCTCCTCCAGCTTTTCCCACAGGAACATGCTGGGGCTCTCGCGCAGATCGTCGACATCCTTTTTATAGGACACGCCAAGCAGCAGAATGCGCGAGCCGTTCAGGCCCTTGCGCAGATGGTTGTCGAGCCCCTGCCGCAGGCGCTTGATGACATGGCCGATCATCGAATGATTGATCTCCCCCGCCAGCTCGATGAAGCGTGTAGGCTGCCCATATTCGCGGCTTTTCCACGTGAGGTAGAACGGATCGATGGGGATGCAATGCCCACCCACACCGGGTCCGGGATAGAAGGGCATGAAGCCGAACGGCTTGGTCTTCGCCGCGTCGATGACTTCCCACACATCGATGCCCATTTTTTCGTAGACCAGCTTCAGCTCGTTCACGAGGGCGATGTTCACGCTACGGAAGATATTCTCGGTCAGCTTCACCGCCTCGGCGGTGGCGCTGCTGCTGACGGGTACGGCTTTGGTCACCACATTGCCATACAGCGCCATGGCGAGCGCGCGGGATTTATCATCGTCCGCGCCGACGACCTTGGGGATGCTGTGGGTGGAGAACATGCCGTTACCGGGGTCTTCGCGCTCA